>Ga0209541_10001681_pt1 | contig 43398 bp, 45 predicted proteins | sample RifCSPlowO2_01_FD_184027 | JGI IMG/M metagenome (GOLD analysis project Ga0209541, IMG submission 184027) | Groundwater microbial communities from Rifle, Colorado - Rifle CSP2_plank lowO2_0.1 (SPAdes) (version 2) | ecosystem: Environmental > Aquatic > Deep subsurface > Groundwater | place...
AACTATTAAGCACGCAAAAAAGAAATTGCTCCAGTTAAAGCCTGCTGAATAGTGAATCAGGGGATCGTAGTTTTCCCGCGGCATTTTGAAGATGTCCATGAATATAAAGCCGACTACTGCCGTCATAAAAACAATATCAGTTAGCTCATTTAGTGAAAGCATATCATCAGCCTCTTTATTATAAGGTATTCAATTTGATTTTTTTTATTTTTCTTAACGCAGCTTCACCGCGCGCATATTCAATTTGTATCAGTCCGCATTTTGTTCGCTGTCAAAATTGTGTGGAAGGCGAACAAAATGCAAATGGCACTGACAGGCTCCGAAATTTTGCGATGAAAATGTGCATGAAAGCAAAATTTTGGAGTTAAAAATGTTTATTGGTTTTAATTTGATAATGCCCACAGCAATAGCGAGAGCGCATTGGGCATATTTAATGGTTTTTAACAAATTTTATAAACATATGCAGATTAATAAAGGTTATGGTTGAGCTGGTTGCCTGCCTGTCAGCAGGGAAAGGGACATGGGCGCATGTTAACAGGCTGATAAATGAGCAGGAATGGGACAATATCTTTCTTATTGCTGATGAGTTTGCCGCAGATTTTAAAATCGAGAAAAAGATTGAGCTTGTAGCCATTGACTCAAATAAGTTTTTGGCTGAGATTGTTGATGATATAAGAAATAAGCTGAAAGATAAAATAAAAGGTGTGGAGGTTGCCTTAAACCTGGTATCCGGCTCTGGAAAAGAGCACATGGCTGTTTTATCTGCATTATTAAAGTTGGGATTAGGCATAAGGTTGGTTGCTTTAACAAAAGAGGGTGTTAGAGAGGTTTAGTTTTCTTGAGCAATTTAACTTACAAAACCGAAACATTAAAATACTAATTATCACTAATAGTGATAATATTAACCCTAAAAGTGATAATATGAGATTACAATTAAAGATTATAGAGTTACTGGCAGATAAGCCCGAACTAACAATAAACCAGATAGCCAAACAGCTAACTGAGAGCTACTCCTTTGTAAATAGAACAATTGCAAAGATGATAAAGGAGGGCTTAATCCTAAAGGAAAAAATAGGGCATTCAATATTATGCAGACTAAACATAAAAAATGATAAAACCAAAGTGTTAATAGCTTTAAATGAGGTCAATAAAAAACATGAGTTTCTTAAAAAAAACAAAGAGTTAAAGCTGATTGCAGATGAAATAACAACAAAAATAGAGGCGGATTCTATTGCCATATTCGGCTCTTACGCAAAAAATACCCATAAAGAATCAAGCGATATAGACTTGTTTATTCTAACAGAAAAGGAATTAGATGCAGCTAATTTAGCAAGAGACATCTATGCAAAATACGGAAAAGAGATTTCGCCTATAGTTATGGCAAAAAGAGAATTAGAAAGCCAAAAAGACAGGCCAGTAATAAAGGAAATAATTAAATACCACATAATATTAAAGGGATTTGAGAATTTTGTCAATCTATTGCTATGAAGCCTAAAGAGATTATCATAAAATCATTCAAAAGAGAGATAGAGTTAGAAAGAGGGCTGAAAATAATAGGGCCTGATGAAGATTTGGCTGGAGGCCATATCAGCAAAGCAGACCACAATCTTATTGTGATGACTGATTTAAACAAATTAGGGCATTCCGATTGGGTTGTGATAGTTGCTTATTATTCAATGTATCACTCAGCCACTTCAATACTTGCAAAAATAGGGCTAGACAGCAAAGATCATGCAACAACCGCTGCTGTTTTAGAGTACTTTTTCGGAGAAAAGATAGAAAAGTCATTACTAGAAAGATTTAACGAGCTAAAGGAGAAAAAAGACAAGCTGGAAACAATAAAAATAGAGGAGAAGTATATCAATTACCTGTGGAAAACAAAGAAAACGAGAGAAGCGGTGCAATACGGAGTTGCAACAACATACAAGGAAACAAGAACCATAATGGACAATGCCAGGGGGTTTGTGACAAAGATTAAATTATTGTTAGAAGAGATGGATGAAGATTTCATTAATATAGTTGTGGAAGAAGTAAATGAGCTGCGAAATTCTGTAGATAAGAAATGAAGAAGGCTGGTGTGTTAAGGAGGTTTTTTCTGAAATGCTCTGGAATGTTTTATAGAGATGAAAGTTGATTGATTTTGTTTAATAGGTGTTAAACTAAATAATTTTTTGGGATTAAAATCAAAGGGGCTTGGGCAAATCTTATAAACTGAGACGATTAACTATATTCTATGAACTTTTATGTTATAATTCGTGGACCTTTAGGATGCGGAAAATCTACAATATCTGAAAGACTATCCAAAATACTAAATGCTAAATATTTTGCTGTTGATAAGGTGCTTGAGGAACACGATTTAGAAAATGATTGGGAAGCAGGATATATCTCTCAAAAGAGTTTTAAAAAAGCTAATGAGATAATTGCTCCTCAAGCACAGAAGATTTTGGATAGTGGTAAAACTGTCGTTTTTGATGGAAATTTTTATTGGAAATCTCAAGTTGAAGATTTAATCTCAAGGTTAGATTTTCCACATTATGTTTTTACATTGAAAGCTTCTTTAGAGGTTTGTATTGAACGAGATAAAAATAGGAATAAAATTCACGGCGAAGATGCCGCGAGAGCGGTATTCAAAAAGTCAACAGAATTTGAATATGGAACTGTTATTGATATTAACAAACCTTTAAAAAAATGTATTAATGAGATTCTTTCACATTTGCCCAAGCCCTAGATTATTGTTCTTTATTGCTCACTTTGTTCGCTTAAATGAACGCCCAAAAAATTACTTCCCTAACGGGAGAGTTTAACACTTAATATCAACCAAAAACCTAATTCCCAGAAACATAAACTCGGTATCCTGAGCCTTTTACAATTTCTTTTACATTCCCAAAAACTTCCTTCATCTTTTTGCTCAGTTCAGCGCCGCCTTTGTTGCGCCTTGCAACAAGCTGCAATAATCCGTTTTTTTCGAGATGGCCTTTTGATTTTTCTATTATTTCAAAGCATAACTTTTTTCCTGCTGACTGCGGCGGATTGACAAGAATTGCATTGAATTTTTTGTTTATGCCATCAAAAAGATTGCTATGAACTCTTTCTACATTTTTTACGCGGTTCAGATCTGCATTCATCCCAGCAAGCTTCAGCGCCCTTGTGTTTATTTCCGCCATCAAAACATTTGCGTTTGGGAAGCATTTCGCCACTGCTATGCCTATTGGGCCGTAGCCGCATCCTATGTCAAGGACATTCCAGCCGTCCTCAATTATTGCATGCTCAATCAGAAGCTCAGTTCCATTGTCAATCTTTTTTTTTGAAAAAACACCAGGCGCAGTATAGAATTCAAAAGAAATGCCCCTCAGCAATACTTTTATTTTGCTGGTATGCATCGGGCTTGCCTGTTTTTCTGAATAATAATGAGGCTGTGGCATTGTGCTATTTCATTATTCCATAAAACTGCATAAGCATCCTGTCAGTTGCCCTGACTATTTCAATGTCCTTTCCCTGCAGGATTATGCAGTTGCCTTTGTAGGTTACCATTGTCTTTTTATCCTGCCTGAAATAAGCAACTGGCTTTTTTGTGTTTTCGCATGTTATTATCGGCCTTGTCCTGCATGCCTCTGTCTCGTTTTTTGCGCAGGCAGCTACTGGCATTTTGCCGAATGACTTTATAATGCTCTGGTCGAACTCGCCTATTGCCAATGCTATATACTGCAAATTCTCATCCAAAGGGTTGAATGTCACATAAACCTTATCATCGGAATTGAACAAAGTATTGTTCAGCTCGCCAAAAAGCTTTACATCCTCAAGCTCCTTAGGGGCAAAATGAAAAGGAACTGAATAGAGGGTTTTTCCTGACTCGCTCTGTATCTGTGTGTACCATAACTCCGCTATCTTAACAAAGCTGAAATGGTTATAGGTATAGCCCTGCTCTTGAGGCAGCCCTGCTTCAAGGTTTGCCTGGTGCAGCTCGTCTATTGTTTTCGGCCTTGCCTGCGACTTCAGGCTTATGAAGAAGACAAGCGCGGCGATAAAAACCAGAATCAAAAAAAGGGATATAAGGAGCGCTTTGTCTGATTTTTTTGCGATTTCTTTTGAAGAACCCGTGTTTTTATTCTTCTTTTTTTCATCATCAATCTTTTCCTCTATCTCTTTCTTTTTCTGCTCGTACTCCTCTCTTGAGATAAGGCTGTCATCAAAGCCTTTTTTTATTGCTTTTAATTTTTCTATCAAGATATCACCTTATAATCCCAAAAAGGCCGTAAAGAATCCTGTCTTTTGACCTTATTAAGTCGTAATCATTCCTGAACTCGATTATTATGCAGTCATTCTCAATAAAGACTCTTGTCTGGTTCGAATTCCTGAAATAAACAACAGGGACTGATTTTGTTGAATTCTTGCACAGAATAACAGGAGCATTATACTCATTTTGCGATGTAAAACCCTGCCTCAGATAGATGTTAAAATGATAGTTAAGCGTCTGGGCCAGATTGTACTGGGCAAATGCTATGCTTTCCTTGTATGTGCTGTTGATGTCTGATGTGGCGTCAACCTCAAGAGTATTCCTTATCCTTCCAGTCACATCAGAGCTTATGTTTATATCCTCAACATCAGTTGGAAAATAGCCAAAGGATGCCTCTTTCTTGTTTATAGATGCAGTCCAGAAATCATTTTTCTTTGCAAGGGAAAAGCCGTTATATTCCAGCCTTGATGTTCCAGGCGAGAACCCATAAAAGACTACTGCAAATGTGCTGCTTATCATCACGAGCGCTATAAATATAACTATTGCCTTGTTCCTTTTTTCAGTATTGTCCTGCCTTTTCACATTTTTTTGTGGTTTCATATAGTATTTAAAGATTTCTTTTCAGAAATTGAAAAAATGGCAGATGGAAAAGTATATATATTAGTAAATATGTTTAAAACAATAATTTATTTTAAAATTATATATAATATTATATATATTATAGAAAATGGGGAACAAATCTATACTGCAGTATCCAAACAAAAAACAGTATATAATAACAATACCAAAAGGGCTGGTATTGGCAAAAGGATGGAAAAGCGGCGACAAGATAGAGTTTGTGCTGAATAATAATGGGGATATTGTAATCAAAAAGGTGAAATAACTAAGATGAGCAAGAACACAATAATAAAGCTTGAGGATGTCTGGAAGGTTTACCGGATGGGAGAGGTTAATGTGGCTGCCTTGAGGGGCATAAACCTTAACATCAAGAAAGAAGAGTTTGTTGCAATAATGGGGCCGAGCGGCTCCGGCAAAAGCACTTGCGTCAATATGGTTGGCTGCCTGGATGTCCCGACAAAAGGCAGCATCTTCCTTGACCAGCATAACATAGCGCATCTTTCAGAGTCTGATTTGGCGCAGATAAGGGGCAGGAAAATAGGCTTTATTTTCCAGCAGTTCAACCTTATCGGTACATTGAGCGCGCTTGAAAATATCATGCTGCCGATGACCTTTCAGAATATTCCGAGAGAAGAGAGGGTAAAAAGAGCAAAGGAGCTTTTGAGAATGGTTGAGCTCAAAGACAGGATGAACCATAAGCCAAATGAGCTAAGCGGAGGCCAGCAGCAAAGGGTTGCAATAGCAAGGAGCCTTGCCAATGACCCTGAGGTTGTCCTTGCCGATGAGCCTACAGGGAATCTTGACACAAAAACAGGATTCATGGTCATAAATTTTTTGAAACAGATGCACGAGGAGAAATGCAAGACAATTATCATGGTCACGCATGACAAGAACATAGCAAACCATGCTGATAGGATTGAGCGCCTAAAAGACGGGAAAATTGTCAAAAAACCATAAATGTTATATGGAGGAATGAAAAAATGAAAAAAGGCATTTTAGCTGTTTTGTTGATGATAATAGCAGGAAGCTTCATAGCTTATGCCGCAACTGTTACAAATCTGCCAATAGAGGACTGGTACAGTATAAGGGTCGCATTAGTCAACCAAGAGCCTGACCCTGTTGAGCCCGGCAAGTATGTTGATGTGAGGTTCAAGATTGAAAACAGGGGCTCTAAAAATGCAGAAGATGTTATTTTAGAGCTTATTCCAAAATATCCGTTTTCAATTGATAAGAAGGATGATGCTATAAAAGAGGTCGGCTCTGTGTATGGAAGGCAGATAGGAAATCTAGGCTCTATTGTAAAATTCAGAGTAAGGGTTGATGAGAATGCTGTTGAAGGGGAAAACATACTGAAGCTGAAGTACAAGGTTGATAAAGGGGATTGGGTTGAACTTGATGATTTCAAGATAACTATAAGGACAAAGGATGCGCTGCTTGTTGTTTCATCAATAACGCCAAAAAGCATCTCTCAGGGCAAAGCAACGCCTGTAATAATCGGATTGAAAAATCTCGGCGATTCCTGGCTTAGGAATATTGAAGCAAAGCTTAACCTGAATGGAGTTCCGATAGCTCCGGTTGACTCGTCAAGCGAGAAGGTTATAAGGGAGATTATGGGCAGGGAAGAAAAGAATCTTACTTTTGAGCTTATGGCAGAAGGCGACGCAGATTCAAAAGTTTATAAGATACCTCTTGAGATGAATTATGTGGACAATGTGGGTATAAAGTATTACAAAAATATTTCAGTTGGGATGGTTGTTGGAAGCGAGCCTGATTTGAGCGTGTTAATTGACTCTGCAACAATCTATAGCTCAGGCCAAAAAGGAAAGGTTGTGGTTAAGTTTGTGAACAAGGGCGCCACTGATATTAAATTCCTGAATGCCCGGCTGGAGAAAAGCGGCGGGTATGATGTGCTGTCTTCCAGAGAGGTATATGTAGGCAGCGTGGATTCTGATGACTATGAAACATCTGAGTTTGTTTTATTTGTCAAGAAAACAAGAGACAAAGAAATAGAGCTTCCCTTGATAATAGAATACAACGACGCAAACAACCAGGAATACACTGGCGACATAAAACTCAGGCTTCCTCTTTACACTACTTCGGAGGCAAAGAGATACGGCATGGTCAAGGGTAACGGAACGGTTGGAGTGCTTATAATCATAGCAATTGTAGCAGGTGGGTTCTTTTTTTACAGGAGGAGGAAGAAAAAGAAGGGGTTTGGAATAAAGCTTGAGATAAAGAAGTAGGCAGGATATGCTAAAGGACCATCTAAGTTTTGCGCTGGGTAATTTAAGGAATAGGAGGCTAAGAAGCTGGCTTACTATGATTGGCATATTCATAGGAATAGCGGCTGTTGTTTCATTGATTGGCCTTGGAGAAGGACTGAGAAGCGCAATTAACTCCCAGTTTGGATTTTTAGGCACAGACATTCTAAGCGTAACAGCTTCCGGCGGCTTCGGGCCTCCTGGAACTGGTGTTGTTAATCCGCTGACAGACAAGGAGCTTGGCAGGATAAGAAGCATTGAGGGCGTTGAGGGAGCTGCTGGCAGGCTTATTGAGTCCACAAAATTAGTCTTCAATAAAAAAGCTGTTTTCAGCTATGCAGCAAGCATGCCAGACAGAGATGACAGAAAGCTTGTTGAGGACCTTATAAAGATGAAAGCAATGAAAGGAAGGCTTCTGAAAGACGACGACAAAAATGATGTTGTCCTTGGCTATAGTTTTTTTGAAAATGATGTTTTTGGAAAGCCCGTTATTCCCGGGTCAAAAATAAAGGTGCAGGACAAGGAATTCAATGTTGTTGGTGTAATGGAAAGAAAAGGCAATTTTCAGGTAGACTCAGCTTTGCTGATGAACGAGAAAGAGATGAGGGAGTTGTTTGGCATTGCTGCTGATGAGCATGATGTGATAGCTGTCAGGTTTGACCAGAACTCGGATGTAAAGAGAATAAAAACAGACATTGAAAAAAGCCTAAGAAAAATAAGAAATGTGAAGGAAGGCGAAGAGGATTTTGCAGTCCAGACTCCTGCTTCTATCCTTGAGAGCGTTAACTCGGTGCTGCTTGCTGTGCAGATATTTGTCTATATAATCGCAGGAATCTCGCTGCTTGTTGGAGGAATAGGAATAATGAACACAATGTACACTGCTGTTGTTGAAAGGACAAAAGAGATAGGAATCATGAAATCAATTGGAGCCAAAAACTCAACAATATTCATATTATTTTTTATTGAGTCAGGATTTTTAGGAATAGTTGGCGGAGTCATAGGAATTGCTGCAGGGTTTTCATTTGCCAATGGGCTTGCGGTTATAGGCAGGCTTGTGCTGGGGTCATCCCTAATAGCAGCAAAGATAGGCATGCGGTTGGTTATAGGGGCTTTGCTGTTTTCTTTTATGCTTGGCTCATTTTTTGGGACATTGCCTGCTGTACAGGCTTCAAAGCTTAATCCTGTTGATGCGCTTAGGTATGCAAAATGATAGCTGATTTGTTAAAATATTCTGTTTTAGGATTATGGAAAAGAAAGCTCAGAAGCTCGCTTACTATACTTTCGATACTTGTAGGCATAGCAGCTATATTTGCCCTTGTGAGTTTCGGGCAGGGAATTGACAGATATGTCAAGGAGACAGCAAAAGAACAGGGAATGGACAAGCTTTTAATGATGCCAAAAGACGCTTTAGCTACTGCCGGCTCAAGCAATATAGCTTTTAAAAAAGAGGACATTGAGTTTATAAGAAAGATAAACGGAGTAAGCGAGGCAGCAGGCATTATGATAGCAACCGTTAAGATAAAATTTAAGGATTACAAGGAAAAGTATACCTATGCCTTTGGGCTGCCTGCTGAAGGAAGCGAAATAAGGCTTATGGAAGAAACGTTCAATCTTGGTCTTGAAAACGGGAGGAGCTTAAAAAAAGGGGATGCCCTTAAGGCAGTTCTTGGGCATAACTACCGTCTGCCAAACAAGCTGTTTGAAAAGCCAATAGATACTAGCGACACAGTTCTTATTAATGACGTTCCTGTTGAGGTGATTGGCTTTTACCAGGAGGTAGGAAACCCGCAGGATGACAGCCAGATATATCTCTCCATTGAAGGCGCAAAAGAGGTGTTCAAAAAAGAGGATTATGAATATATTGTTGTAAGGAGTGCAGCAGGCCAAGATCCAACTGAGCTGGCTGACAAAATAAAAGAAAGGTTCAGGAAGCACAAGGGCCAGAAAAAAGGCGAGGAAGATTTTTTTGTGCAGACTTTTGAGGATGCAATAGCCACATTCACATCAATAGTCAGCATACTGAATGGAGTATTAGTGCTGATAGCCCTCATATCTGTTGTTGTTGCGGCTGTCAATATAATGAACACAATGTATACTTCTGTTCTGGAGAGAACAAGTGAGATAGGAGTTATGAAAGCAATCGGCTCAAGAAACAACGAGATAAGGACAATATTTGTGATAGAATCAGGTATCCTTGGTCTTGCTGGCGGAATTCTTGGAGTCGGCCTTGGCTACGGCATTGCAAAAGTTGGAGAGCATATAGCTACAGGCTTTGACTTAAGCATGCTCAGGCCTTATTTTCCATGGTGGCTTGTTGCGGGGTGCTTGGTTTTTGCATTTTGCGTTGGGGCATTTTCAGGATTGCTGCCTGCAATAAGGGCTTCAAAGCTAAGCCCGGTTGATGCTCTTAGGTATGAGTAGCCCGTTAAGCTAAATTTTTAACATAGCTCACTAGCTTTTTTCTTATCCTGCTCTTTAACGAATTCCCAATCCTGAGATTATTGATTATTTTTGCATTTATTTCCGGCTTTTTTGTCAGCGTCCCAATGAACTTCCTATGTGCTTTTTTTGCCTCATTCTCTATTTTCTTTGCATATTTTGAGTTAAACAGCTTTATTGAAGGAAATTTTGTTATTGAATCTGCGCCTGCCTCAAGCAGCAGGTGTATTTCATCAAGATGCGCAAGCCATGAGCCGACAGTTATGTGGATTTTTGAGAACGCTTTTCTTGTTTTTTTAATCCACTTGACATAATAGCCTGTTTTTATTGGCTTTATTTTTTCAAAGATTGTGTTTTTTTGCGGCTTTAATCTGTAAAATGTTATTTTGTTGATATTGTGCTTTTTAATGAATTTTTTTAATGGCTCAAAATCGTCTGTTGTTTCACCTACGCCAAGAATGATTGTTATTGCTTTCTTTAGTTTTAGTTTATTGCATATCATGAACATATCTTCAATTTCTTTTAATGGCTTAGATGGGCATATTTCTTTTCTTATTTTTGGATTAATGCATTCAACTGCTCCGCAGACGCCTTCAATGTACGGATTAAATAACCTTAATTCTTCTTCATTCAAAACTCCGATATTCAGCCATAATTTCTTTCCGTAGATCTTTTTTATGTTTCTTATTAAGAACAATAATTCTTCTTTTGTGTAAGATTCATAGCCACCTGAGAGAAACTCAATTTTCCATCCTAATTGTCTGCATAACAGCGCTTCTGCCAGTATTGATTCTTTTGTTCTTCTTGCTCTTTTTGGGTCTTTTATCAGGCTTTTTTGTGTTGACATATAGCAGAATTTGCAGTCTGCCTTTGAGCAGTACCATGACAGGAAGATGGCCCTTTCGAAATAGGTTGTTTTCATTAGAAAAAAGAAATAATAATTAAAGTATAAATAATTTTAGAAAACTAAGGTGTTCCTGCTGATTTTAATTTAAATTGCTTAGCTGCCGCATTGTAAGCTTCGATAAGCGCATCAATTCCTCTCATGCCTTTTTCTACAATGGCGTCTCTTCTTTTCTCGTATGTGTCGTACATGCCGGGCGGAACGCTTAGAAATCCAATAGACGCAAAAACCCTTTCTCCCTTTCCTGAGACATGTTCCCTATGCGCTGTTACTGGCTCGAATTCACCGTCTACATACACATCCATGCAGCGAATATAATTATCTATAGTCTGCTCTTCAGGCAAGCTGCTCTCTGCTGGCAGACCGCAATCAATAAACCATGTATGGATTAATTGCGCCACCATCAGGCCTTATCACACGGGAGCTTACTTTTATAGGAATAACATGAATACCTTGATATTTTATAATGCCCGTTCTTTTTGATGCGAAGAAGTCTACTCTTGAGCCGCCGCTTAGCAAATTTATGATTTCTCTGACAGCATCGCTTGTTGCATTTGCGTTAACATCTTCATTTTTAGCCATAAATATCACCAGCAAAACAGGAAAGAGGATTTATTTATAAATGTTGCTATTACAAAGTGGATTATTAATTGCATAAATTGTATATCAGCTCAAAAGCCTTCAGCAATTTATCCTCATCAACAAGTAAGATATGCTCCTCTGAAGAGATTAAGGCATCTACAATGCTTATATTGTTTTCTGCAAGCTCGTTGTAGATTACTGAAAAAACACCCGGGGTTCTTTTTAATATTTTTGGATAGCTTATCTCTATCATTCCAACATTCTTATTAATGCCTAAAACAGCATTTTTTGGGAATATGCTTTGTATTTTCTCAAGGTTTTTCCTGTCTATCACCAGAGTTAAGGCTTCGCTTCCCTCAAGAACCCTTATTGTTTCATGCCCTTGGTAATCAATAAGCTTATCAGGCCTTCCTAGCTTTGTTTTTACTTCATCTGTTCTTTTTAGGAATATAGATGACATTTTGGTTTTTGTATTAATTCTTGCCTGCTTAAGGATATTGTAAACAGAGTAACTATCTTCTTTGGTTTGAGGCATTAGGTTGTACCTTCTTATTGCGCTTATGACGGAATCCAGAGAAGCGTCAATTTTTTGCGTTTCAATGAGATAGTTGGCTAATGCCCTCATATTGATTAATCCCCTGCCCAGGCTCTTTTTTATAGAAATATCAGTATCAATTATCTTCCATACAAATTCCCTTATGTTCGAAACCTTTTTTTTCATTCCTTGCCTAGAGATATGCCATAATTTAAAAATTTAACGCAAATATGCCAAATTTAAGGTATTTTTAACAAATGTGTCAAATGGTTTTTAAACGCAGTGCTTTCTCCATACATTGAATGGCAGAGGTAATGCCCTTCAGGGGGCTGCTTTATAACAGAGAGAAGGTAAAAGAATTTGGCTTAGTTATAACGCCGCCCTATGATGTTATTTCGGATGAGCAGAAGGCCAGCTATGCAAAAAAATCACCCTATAATTTTGTAAACCTTATACTTCCTGAAAGCTATGACAATGCTGCAGAGATGCTGAATGAGATGCAAAGCAAAGAAATTCTAAAGCAGGATGATAAAGAATGCATCTACGCTTATGAGCAGGAATATACGGCAGGCGGAAAAAAATACCAACGCACAGGGTTTATAGCTTTGCTTAAGCTTGAGGAGTTTGGAGAGGGGATATTGCCTCATGAAAAAACACTGGACAAGCCTGTTGATGACAGGCTAAGGCTTTTAGAGGCAGTAAAAGCCAATCTTGAAATAATATTTCTTGTTTATGAGGACGAAAAAAAGCTGATTGACAGAAAAATCAAGAAGGGGGCCAAAGAACTGTATATTGATTTCAGCGATGGCAATGTTACGCATAAGCTGTTCAGGATTAGCGATTCAGAATTAATAGAGCTTATCAGAAAAGAGATGCAAAAGCACCAATGCGTAATAGCTGACGGCCATCACAGGTATAAAACATCCCTGCATTACAGCAAAAAGCACGGGTACAATTATGTAATGGCGTGCTTTGTCAATTCCTTTAATGAAGGGCTTGTGATACTTCCAACAAACAGGCTTATTTTTGGGGTTGAGCATTTTAACATTAACAATCTTATAAACGAGATGGGCAATTATTTTGAGGTTGAAAAGATTGACAGCCTAAAAGAAATAAAAAAACGGCTTGAGGCCAGCCAGAACTCTAACAAAAAAAATAAAACCAAGGAAAATGTGTTTGGGTTTTATGACAATACAAGCAAGAAGAGCTATTTTCTAAGGCTGAAGGATAAAGGTTTAGCTGACGGCTTTTTTGAAGGCAAGAGTGAAGCATACAATTCTCTTGATGTAAGCATACTGCACAAAATAATAATAGAGAGAATACTCGGGCTTGATGGGGCAAGGCAGGAAGATGGAATGAATATCGAATTTGTAAAGGGAATGGAAGAAACACTAAAGAAACTGAACGACAAAAAATACCAGCTTGCGTTTTTCCTGAATCCTCCATTGATTGAGGATGTGTTTTTGACGGCAAGGGCGCATGAAACCATGCCACAGAAATCAACTTATTTCTATCCTAAGATTTATTCCGGGCTTGTTATAAACAAGATAAGCGAGGTGGTATGATGGTCAACAAATTATTTATTCCGGGCCCTACTGAAGTGAGGGGCGAGATTTTAAAAGAGATGGCAAACTGCCAGATAGGCCACAGGACACAGGAATTCAGGGAATTGTTTGGAAGCTTAAAGCCTGGGCTGAAAAAATTGTTCTATACCAATAATGATGTCCTGATATCAACATCATCCGGCTCTGGATTCTGGGAAGCGGCAGCAAGAAGCTGTGTTCATAAAAAAGTCCTTCACGCTGTAAACGGCGCATTTTCAAAAAAATGGGCAGAAGTGTCTGAAAGGTGCGGAAAAGAAGCAGGCATAATAAAATATGAGCCTGGAAAGGCTGTAAAGCCAGGGGATATTGAAAAGGCCATTTCAGATGGAGATTTTGAGGCGTTCTGCGTGGTGCACAACGAAACATCAACTGGAGTTGCATCAAATTTATGGGATATTTCAAAAGTGATGAAGGGGCATCCTGATGTTTTATGGATTGTTGATGCTGTCTCTTCTCTGGCAGGCATGAAAATTGAAGCTGACAAGCTTGGCATTGACATATGCCTTGCGTCATCGCAGAAAGCAATAGCATTGCCAGCAGGCATAGCCTTTGCCTCTGTCAGCGCAAAGGCGTATAAAAAAGCAGAGACAGTGCAGGGAAGGGGATATTATTTTGACATAATTGAGCTTAAGAAGAGCTATGACAAGGATGAAACTCCATATACTCCGTCAATACCTCATTTGTTTGCCTTAAGGAAGCAGCTTGAAAGGATTGAGAAGGAGGGCATTGAAAACAGGTTTAAGAGGCATAAAGAAATGGCTGAATGCACGAGAAAATGGATAGCAAAAAATGGGTTTGAGATGTTTTCTGAAAAAGGCTATGAGTCAGACACTGTATCGTGCGCATTGAACACAAGAAAGGCTGACTTCAAGGCAATAAAGAAAGGGATGGCAAAGAAAGGCTATTCAATTGACTCTGGCTATGGAAAATTAAATGAAAAGCTTGAAGCAGAGGGAAAAACAACAACATTCAGGATTGCGCATATGGGCGACTTGACAATAAATGAGATAAAAGAAATGCTTTCCGAGCTAGAGGCATTTTTGTGAGGAGGCTAAAATGAAGGTATTGATTCCAGACAAAGTAAGCAAAAGCTCATTGAAGATTCTGAAGGATGATGGATTTTTTGCTGAGCAGAACCCAGGCATAAGCATTGGGGAGTGCAGCAGCATGGCAAAAGACGCTGATGCAATAATTGTCAGAAGCTATGAGCTGCATAATCTTGAATTCAGCAGGAGTATTGTTGCGATAGGAAGGGCAGGGGCAGGAGTTGACAATATACCTGTACAAAAATGCACTGAAAATGGCGTTGTTGTTTTTAATACGCCCGGAGCAAACGCAAATGCTGTCAAAGAGCTTGTTTTATGCGGCCTGCTGCTCTCGTCAAGAAAGATAGTTGACGGGGTTAACTGGGCGGTGTGCCAGAAAGAGTCAGGCAGTGAGGTTCCAAAGCTTGTTGAGAAGAACAAGAGCCAGTTCAAGGGGATGGAGATTAAAGGGAAGAACCTTGGCGTTATAGGATTGGGGGCAATAGGAATGCTTGTTGCAAATGATGCATTGGCTTTAGGCATGAATGTCATAGGCTATGACCCCTACATATCAGTTGAGAATGCATGGAAGCTGTCAAGAGATGTAAAAAATGCAAAAGAGCTTAAATCGCTTCTTTCCAGCTCAGATTATATCACAATACATGTGCCATTGAATGACAAAACAAGGGGCGTTGTAAACAAGGATATGTTTGAGAAGATGAAGAAAGGCGTCAAGATAATGAACTTTTCAAGGGACGAGATAGTCAACACAAAAGACCTTATTGAAGCCATAAACAAGGGGATTGTAAGCAGCTATGTAACTGACTTTCCTAACTGCGATTTAATCGGCGTGAAGAATGTCATTTGCATACCCCATCTTGGGGCATCAACTGACGAGGCAGAAGAGAACTGCGCTGTTATGGTTGCAAGGCAGGTTGCGGATTTTCTTAAGAACGGCAACATAGCAAATTCTGTTAATTTTCCCAGCTGCGGATTGGAGAGAAACGGAAGCGCAAGAATCACAATTATAAACAAAAATGTTCCAGGGATAATTGAGAAGATAACGACAATAATTGCAAATGCCGGGCTTAATATTGAGGAGATGATAAACAAAAGCAAAGCGGATATTGCCTATAATATTATTGATGCCAAAGGAAACGTTGGCGAAGAGGTAATTGAAAAGCTGGAAAATGCTGAAGGGATTATAAGGGTTAGAAGATTGTAAGCCTCTGAGGGAGTGAGACTAAAAAAGTACATTTCTTATTTTTTCTTGTCAAAAACCACCCATCAGAGATGGTGCATAAATGATGAAGTCATTTACTGCACTAGGAAATGTTAATTTCCGTTGGTGGCATGCTTGTAAAGAGTGTATAAACATTAAGTGGTTTTTGGCACTCAGGATTCCACGAATTTATTGTGGTTTTTGAGCATCCTGAGAAACGCTTTGCGTTTCTGGGAACTTAGAAATCCTTGATTTCTAAGTCAACAGATTCCACTTGGACCACTCATCAAATAGATGAGTGGAATACTGTTGTTTTAATAAATTTGTTTAAAACAAACCAAAAGGTTTATATATTATATATATTTATACTATGGTATAAACTTATAAGGTGGTAAAAATGCTAAGAGAAGTGCTGCATTATCCAAGGCTGGATACTATATTGAATGTGGAAAAGATTATAAAAACCGCTAAAGAGCCATTGTCCAAGAACGAAATAGACAGGAGACTGCCCAGAAAGGTAATGAGGCCTACATTAAATATCATTTTGGAGTATCTTGAAAGAAGCGGGAAAATAGCTGCTCTCAAAGAGGGAATAGTCTGGATTTATAAGGAGGATATCAGTGAAAAGCTTAGATTGAAACTCAGAAAAGGGGTTACGGTGATGTGAATTGGGTAAGGAGATAGTTATAAAGTTTGATGAAGATGCGTACAGAGAGTACAAAGAGCTACAGCAACTAGTAGCAGAAGGGAAGGTAGCAAAGAAAATGCCCACTTATTCGCAACTTTTATCCTCAATTAACACTGCACTGGGCAATATCAAAGCAAATCCGTACTTTGGAGATTTAATACCTCAAAAATATCTCTCCAGAGCAGTTATAGATAGATACGGCACCGACAAGATATGGAGAGTAGAACTTGTAGGGTATTGGAGATTATTGTATACTTTAATAGGAGATGAAGTTAAAATTGTAGCTTTTATTTTGGAGTACATGGACCACAACAAATATAACAAAATATTTGGCTATAGGAAGAAATAATACCAAAACATAACCTAAATTTTGTTTAAATAGAAATTACAAAGCCTCTGAGGGGATTCGCACCCCCAACCTGCAGATTACGATTGCAGCAAGATATCTGCCGCTCTGCTGTTGAGCTACAGAGGCGTTATTTTATTTTTTCAATCAGTCCTTCGGCGGGATATTTTTTCTGGCATTCGCTGCAAACAGGATGTTTCTTGCTGTTTTTATAGATATAAGTGCCGACAATCTTGCTAAGGAATGTTTCTTCTATTTTGTTATTGCAAACAGAGCATTTCATAGAATGTAAATAACTCCAGTTTGTTTATAAATATTATCAAAAAAATGCGAGGCATTTAGCCGAGCTGGTTAGACACAAAAATTATCAATAAAAATAAATTCAAGGGTGCACGCTCAGGAGCACAACAATTTGTGAAGGGGGTTGTGCACAATAAATAAAGATTTTTTGTTTATTAAAATTTAAAATAAAGATTATTTAACACAAACCTGAGCACAACTAATTGTAAAAGATATTTGTGTGCCATTGATAAAAAATTAAACTGAGCAAAACAAAAACCATGCACAACTAATTATGGGTGGGTAAATGCACTATTGATAACATCATAAAAAACCTGAACCATAATGTTTATTAATTGCCTTAAAATCAATATAGAATATGGCACGCATAGCTGTTATACAAAAAGAAAGGTGCAACCCGCTTGGCTGCGGAAATCATCTCTGCATTAGATTGTGCCCTGTCAACAGGGCAGGAAAGGAATGCATCATTAAAGGTGATGACAACAAGCCAAGGATAAATGAGGAACTTTGTACTGGATGCGGGATTTGCGTTACAAGGTGCCCGTATGATGCAATATCAATAATTAACCTGCCAGAAGAATTGACTGAAAAACCAATACACCAATACGGCGAGAATGGCTTTCATCTCTATAACCTGCCAACGCCAATATTTGGAAAGGTTGTTGGAATTCTGGGAAAGAATGGCATTGGCAAGTCAACTGCGATAAAAATCCTAGCAGGTGTTTTAGAGCCGAATTTAGGCGATTTAGAAAAAAAGAGTGTTGATTATAAAGAATTAATTGAATTCTTTAAAGGAACAGAAGCGCAAAAGTTTTTTGAAAAAGTAAGGGACAAGGAAATAAAGATAAGCTATAAGCTGCAGCAGGTTGACCTAATACCAAAATTAATGAAAGGCAAAGTAAGAACATTACTAAAAAAAGTTGATGAGAAAAATCAATTAGACAATATAGCCAAAGAGCTGGAGATTGAAAATATTCTGGATAATGACATAACAGAGATTTCTGGCGGAGAATTGCAGAGAGTTGCTATTGCTGCTGCTGTTTTAAAGAAAGCAAATTTATATATTTTTGATGAATTAACGTCATATCTTGATATAAAACAGAGACTAAAAATTGCAAAGTTTATAAAATCCTTAGCAGACGAGAATACGGCTGTATTAGTTGTTGAGCATGATCTTATCGCTTTAGATTATATTGCTGATTTAATCCACATAATGTATGGCAAAGAAGGATGTTATGGTATTGTATCTCAACCAAGAGCAACAAAAGCTGGGATTAATACTTATTTAGAAGGTTATCTAAAAGAGGAAAATATAAGATTTAGGGATTATAAAATAAAGTTTGAAATAAAGCCTCCTGCAAAGAAAATAAAAGAGAATATGCTAATTTCGTGGCCTAATTTGAAAAAGAAATTAGGCTCCTTTAATTTAGAAGTAGAACCTGGAGAGATTAATAAACATGAGATAGTAGGTATTTTGGGAGAGAACGGAATAGGCAAAACAACATTTGTTAAAATATTAGCAGGAGAACTAAAAGCAGACGAAGGAGAAATTGATACAAAAACAAAGGTAAGCTATAAACCGCAATATCTTGATGCTTCATCTAATGAATTAGTAGCAAATGTTCTAAGAAAAGCTATTCAAAAATATACTAATCAGATAATCAATCCATTAGATATTAAGCCATTATTAACAAGAAAAATCTCTGAATTAAGCGGTGGAGAGCTTCAAAGAGTTGCTATAGCTTTATGCTTATCACAGGATTATAATTTAGCATTATTAGATGAGCCTAGCGCATATTTAGATGTTGAGCAACGCCTAATAGTTTCAAAGATAATAAATAATATAATGGAAGAAAGAGGAACATCTGCTTTTGTTGTGGACCATGATTTATTGTTTATTGACTATCTATCAAACAGGCTGCTTGTTTTTGGAGGCGAGCAAGCGAAGCATGGAGTAGCAAATGGGCCTTTTAGTATGGAAGAGGGCATGAATTCTCTATTAAAAGAGGTTGACATAAGCCTAAGAAGAGAAGAGATTAGTGGAAGGCCTAGGATAAATAAGCCAGGCTCGGTAAAAGACAGGCAGCAAAAAAAGAGCGGTAAGTATTATTATTTGTAAAAAATTCGTGTAACAATAGTTACACGAACTTTTCCTTAAGCCTTGCCCTTACTCTCACCATTAACAACCCCTGAAGCAATCAAATGAGCAATTCTTATCGGCTCTGGAATGAAGGATCTTGTGCATGTGCAGGCTTAAGAATCCTTCTAAACCTCAATGCCTTCTTTTAGTGCTTGGCCGATTATCCCTATTTCTTTTTTTCTCTTGGATAATTCGCCAGGGGTCAGACAGACAATGTCTATATCATAGTCATAATCCCACATAAGATAAAAATCAGGAGACCTTCTAAAATATTTTTTTCCTTCAAAGTCTTTAGAAACCAAAAGTATGTCTATGTCGCTCATTTTTTTGGCCTTTCCCCTGGCTCTTGAGCCAAAAAAGATTAGTTTATCAACTAGTATTTTATGGCTTATGTCTCTCTTAAATTTTTTCAATAAGGGAATTATTTTATCTTGTTCCTTATCCATGCTATAACCTCTGATGCGTCGCTTAAAAATCCGTTTGCGTCTTTCTCCTCGAACTCTTCGGCAGGAATTTTTGAAGAAACATCAGGATATCTCGTTTCCTGATATATGGGCTCTAAAGCTGATATCTTTATTAGCAGCGCATGAGGGATATTAAGCAGCTTAGCTATTTTGGATAGATTGTGTGTTTTTATTAGCTCTTTCTTCTCCTTTATCATTAACGCCTTCAGAGCTTTTTCAACTGCTTGCTGGCACCAAAAGGCAGAAGCGTAGTAATCTCTGCTGGTAAAACTGTTCTTAGCGCTTTTTATATCAGCTTCTGACTGCTTCCACCAATTCACGATCTCTTTTCTCATGAAAAAAGCCTATACCTGAGAGTTTAAATAATTTTCTACAAAGCAGTACGCGACTAAGACAGCAGCACAGAATTCAAGAGAGGATATCTTCAAGGACAGGGAGCAGAAAAAGAGCGGGAAGTATTATTATTCGTGAAAAATTTGTGTAACTATTGTTAAATCTAATTTTTCTCGGTGGCGCTAGAAGAATTATTTTCTATATAATTGCTGATACAATTGCTGATACAATTCAAAAGTTCTTGCTGAAGCTTTTGAGTGTTGAGAATTCAATCTTGGAAATGCCCTAACATTTTCTAATAAATATTGCTCTAATGGAATTCTATCAACTTTAGTAAGGGGTATTAATGATTCACATCTTGGTTCTTTAAAAGGAACGTTGCCATTTTCATCTAATTCAACAAGAGTATCCAAGACTATTCCTCTCCTCAATTTTTCTCTGGTTTCCTTTTCTGTCCATTGTTTTGGTTCTCTTTCGAACTGAATATTTCCTGCTTCTCCATCATGATTAATAAAATAACCAGCTACACTATAAGCTTCATTAATCTCCGAACCGTCAGGACTTCTAACAACTATTAATCCTCTTTGAAACCCACCTATCCAATCATGGATATTTAGAAATCTGCCCTCTATAAATTCATTTACTTCTGTATGGGTTGATTTTAATCCTTTATATGCAATATTATGTTGTGGCATTTTAACACCTGATACTATTATAGAGTAAATAACATATTTATAAACCTTTTGTTTTTTGTGCCACCTCGAAAAACTCCTTCGCTCGTTTCACTCGCTCGGGGCCGATGTTATTTTACGAACTTTTCCTTAGGCTTTTCCCCTGCTCTCACCATTAACAACCCCCGAAGCAATAAGATGGGCAATCCTTACCGGCTCTGGTATAAGTGACCTTGTGCATGTTATCTTAAGGATTTCTTTTGCTTTTCCTATATCAATGCCAGTAACCTGAAAATACAACTTATTAAATTCATAGACAGGACCTGCTTTTTCGATTAAGGCATATTTCTTATGTTTTTTTAGTTTTTTTAGTGTGTCTTCAATTTTTTTAAAGTCAGGATATTTTCTTATTGTGACAATAACGGGAATCCCTGTTTTTTTGCTGAGGTCTTCCACATCTATAACGTTAAAGCCGCCTAGTGCTATACCATCAAGCAAAATAGCCTGTAATTGCGGCTTGAACTTGCATTTGTTTATCATTTCTATCAATTTCTTTGTTGAATCATCCCCATCAATGTTTACTTTTGTTGAGAGAACTCCATCAAGCGAGATGCCTCCTCTGAATATAGTAGCTATAACAAGCACTTTTCCTTTTGTAAATTTCTTAAAAGGAGAGTCGTCTACCCCAACAACACGAATCTCTTTTTTCATTATGCATTATTTTAATATGCCTTTGTTTATATAGATTTTTGTTTCGTAATGCTTATATATTGATGTCTATTTGACTAGATAAAATGTGCGGTATTGTCGGTTATATTGGAAATAAAAAAGCGGCGGGCATACTTATTGAAGGACTGAAAAACCTTGAATACAGGGGCTATGATTCAGCAGGCATGGCCACGATAAGCAACAACAGGATTATAATAAAAAAAGATGTTGGCAAGATAGAAGAAGTTGATAAGAAGGTCAATTTTCTTGAGCTTGAGGGGAATATTGGAATTGCGCATTCAAGATGGAGCACGCACGGAAAGGTTACAAAGGAAAATGCGCATCCTCATTCTTGTTGCACTGGTAAAATATGCGTAGTGCACAACGGGATAATAGAAAATTATAATGAGATAAAAGAGATTCTGCTGAAGGATGGCCATAAGCTCAGCTCTGAAACAGATACAGAGGTAGTTGCGCATTTGATTGGAATCAATTATGATGGAGACATTAAGAATGCAGTCATTAAATCGTTAAGAGACATAAAAGGATCTTATGCCCTTGGCATTTTATGCTCTGACGAGCCTGACAGGATAATAGCCGCAAGAAACGAAAGCCCGCTGGTTATTGGCGTTGGCGAGAATGAGAGCTTTATTGCTTCTGATGTTCCTGCCATAATAAAATATACAAAAAAAATAATTTTTCCAGATGACAGGGAGATTATTGTTTTGACAAAAAATGAAGTGAAGATTTATGACTTAAAAGGAAGAGAGGTAAAAAAAGAGATAAAAGAAATAGAATGGGATGCTGAGATGGCAGAAAAATCCGGCTATAAGCATTTTATGCTGAAAGAGATTTTTGAGCAGCCAAGGGCTATAGAAGAGACGATTAATGGAAGAATTAAAAATGGGACTATTAACATAAGTGGGGAGATAGGCCTTAGCGATGAAGAGATCAAACAAATAAGCAAGATAGTTATTGTTGCGTGCGGGACAAGCTGGCATGCCGGACTTGTAGGCGAGTTTATGATTGAAGAACTGGCCAAGATACCAACAGAAGTCGAGTATGCCTCTGAATTCAGGTACAGGGACCCTATTGTAGACAAAAACACGCTAGTTGTAGCCATTTCGCAATCAGGCGAAACAGCAGATACGCTGGCTGCTATGAGGGAGGCAAGAAAAAAAGGCTGCAAGGTTGTTTCAATATGCAATGCTGCAGGAAGCTCTGTTGCAAGAGAGTCTGATGGCGTTATCTATACGCGCGCAGGCCCAGAGATAGGCGTAGCATCAACGAAGGCATTTACGTCGCAATTAGTTGTCCTTTACCTGATAACAGCATATTTCGGGAAGATTAACGGAGCAATCAGCGAAGAGCAGATAAGCAACAGAATAAGAGATCTGAGAAAATTGCCGCTGCAGATGCAAAGCGTATTAGAGGACAGCAAATACGCCATGAAATTAGCAAAGAAATTTTATAAGAAAAAGAATGCATTATATCTTGGAAGAGGCATTAATTTTCCAATTGCCCTGGAAGGCGCTTTAAAATTAAAGGAAGTTTCTTATATCCATGCCGAGGGGTATCCTGCTGCTGAGATGAAGCACGGGCCTATAGCACTGATTGATAAAAAGATGCCTGTCTTTTTTATTGCGACGAAGGACAACAGAACATATAATAAGATATTAAGCAACATCCAGGAAGTAAGGGCAAGAGAGGGCATGGTGATTGCTGTTATGACAAAAGGAGATGATGAGATAAAAAAGATTGTTGATTACAGGTTTCATATACCGCAGACATCATATATATTGGGACCTGTATTGGCTGTGATACCATTGCAGTTATTGGCTTACTATATTGCTGTGATGAGGAATTTAGACCCAGACAAGCCGAGAAATTTAGCGAAGAGCGTTACAGTAGAGTAAACGCATATTCTCTTCTAAAGATCAAACCAAGGCATACAAAAGAATTTAAAAACATTTAAATACAGGCTCAACCTAAGTAGAAATAATAAAAGTAAGATGGTAAAAAAACATAATTGGATTTTATATGTTTCTACATTTCCTCCAAGAGAATGCGGGATAGCCACATTCACAAGAGATTTAACCTCTGCTATGGACAAGAGGTTTAACCCTATCTTGAAGAGCAAGATTCTTGCAATAAACGATAACGGCAGTTCTATGTATAATTACGAAAGCAAGGTAAAGATGCAGCTAAATGAGAGCTATATAGAAAAATACATGGAGGCTGCAAAAAGGATCAATGATGATGACAGGATAAAACTTGTTTCCATACAGCATGAATTCGGAATTTTTGGCGGATGTTATGGCGAATACCTAATCCCTTTTTTAGAGACCTTAAGAAAGCCTGTTGTTATTACATTCCATTCAATACTGCCAGAGCCGGAACCAGACAGGCTAAGGGTTGTTAGAGAGATTGCAAAAAGGAGCTCTGCGATTGTTGTAATGGCAAAATCAGCGGTGGATATATTAAAGAATGTCTATGGAATAAGCGAGAAAAAGATAACCGTCATTCATCACGGGGTTCCTGTGTGCCACCCATTCAGAAAAAAAAGAATAAAAAAGAAACTTGGTTTAGAAAACCATTTTATCGTCTCTACATTCGGACTGATAAACAGGGGAAAAGGGATAGGGTATACAATAAAAGCAATGCCTAAAGTCATCAAGAAACACCCAAATGCATTATTCCTCATTATAGGGGAAACGCATCCGCAGGTCAGAAAACATGAAGGAGAGAGTTACAGGAATGAATTGATAACATTAGTTAAGGAATTGAAATTGCAGGAGCATGTTAAATTCTACAATAAATACCTGACATTGCAGGAGATAGTATGGTATCTTGAAGCTACAGATATTTATGTGAATGCTGCCTTAAACCAAAACCAGATAACCTCAGGCACTGTTGCTTATGCAATTGGCGCAGGAAAGCCAGTCATATCAACGCCTTCTCTGTACGGAAAAGAGATGATTGGAGATGATAAAGGGGTCCTTGTGAATTTCAAAAGCCCAAACGAGATTGCAAAGGCAATAAACAGGCTGATTGAAAATCCAAAGCTCAGGAAGAATTTAGAAAATAACTCCTACAAATTCGGAACAAAAATGCAGTGGAATAATGTTGCTGCCGAGTATCTGGGCATATTCAAGAAAGTGGTTCATATTGAAGAAACAATTGGAATGCACAAGTTTCCAAGGTTTAAGTTATCGCATTTAATGACGTTAACTGATGATACGGGGGTTATACAGCATGCGAAACATTCAATCTCAGACAGGTCAACAGGATACACGCTGGATGACAATGCTAGGGCATTGATTGCTGCCATTAAAAGTTATGATTTGTTCAGGAATGCGCAAAGTTTTGAGCTGACAAAAGAATATCTTGGCTTTATCAAGTACTGCCAGAAAAAAGGCGGCATGTTCCATAATTTTATTGGCTATGACAAAAGATTCATGGACAGGATTGGAAGCGAGGACTCGTATGGAAGGGCGATATGGTCATTAAGCCTGGTTATATCATCCAGGATTTATGAGAATATAAAGGCAGCGTCAAAGTTTATTTTTGACAATGCCATAAGGAATTATGATAAGATTAAAAGCCTGAGGGGAAAGGCGTTTACTATTAACGGCCTGTATAATTATTATAAATCCTATAAAAACAAAGATATCAGGAAAAAGATAAAATATCTTGCTGATTCGCTGGTAAAGCAGTACAATAAAAGCAGGTCAGAAGACTGGAAATGGTTTGAGGACTCATTAACATACTCCAACGGCATACTGCCTAGTGCTCTGTTTTTGGCTTATGATATCCTAAAGGACAAAAAGTACCTTGATGCAGGAAAGGAAAGCCTCGACTTTTTGTCAAGCCTTGTTATTATTGGCGATAAGCTGGTTTTGATTGGGCATAATGGCTGGTATTTCAGGAATGGGGAAAGATCATTTCATGACCAGCAGCCAGTGGATGCTGCATCAATGGTGCATGCATATAAAATTGCCTATGATATAACCAAAGATAATGATTATTACAATAAGGCATTGCTGGCATTCCAGTGGTTTTTGGGAAAGAATTCGATCGGCCAGTCGCTTTATGATGAGGTTACAGGAGGATGTTTTGACGGCTTATTGCCAAACTGCCTTAACCTTAACCAGGGAGCAGAATCCACAATAGCCTATTTGATATCCCGGCTGTATGTTGAGGAGCTGAAGAACAATAAGTAATATAAATTAAGGGATAATTCTATGTTGCATGAAGGCATTAGCAATAGTCGCGCATCCTGATGACGAGACAATATGGATGGGAAACCAGATCTTAAAAAATAGATATGGCTGGACAATATTCTCTTTATGCAGGGCAAATGATAAAGACAGGTGCCCAAAATTCCTTAAGGTATGCTCCTATTATAATGCAAAGCCGGTCATAACGAGTTTAGAGGACGATAAGCTAGAGCCTGTTGGCATTAAAGAGATTATAGGACTGATTGATAAAAACCTTAAAGATAAGGATTATGACATAATCTATACTCATGGGGAAAACGGGGAATACGGGCACATAAGGCATAAAGAAATTCATCAAGCTGTCAAAAAAATGATTAAGAAAGGAGAATTAAAAACAAAGAAAATATTTTATTTTAATTATAAAAAAGATGATAATTATTGCAGTGCAGTAAAAAATAAATATTATCATAAATTAACGGATAAAGAGCTAAAGGAAAAGAAAAAAATAGTAATGGATATGTACTGCTTCAAGAAGGGAAGTTTTGAAGAAAAAAGCTGCGGGGATGAATCATTTGAAATCGGTAATACTGTATGCTTATCCACCTGAGCCAGACGGGCTGTCATTGCAGGGGCATTGCCTGTATTTGGGAATGAAAAAGAATAAAGAGAATGTTCTGCCTTGCGATCCTGGTGGTGATTTGGAGAGGGACTGGAAGTTTCATAACTTCAAGCCTGATGTTACAATAGGTATTGGTTACTGGGGAAACACGCCAGAGCTGGTTATTGAGCCGCTAAAGTATAATATCACCCCTGTCCCATGGTTTGTGGCTGATGGATGGGTTGCAAACTACCAAGGAATACTCAATTCTTTACCTTTAATCCTTGTAACAAGCGAATGGGTTAAAAAAACATACATTAGGGATGGAGTAAAAAGAGAGAATATTGTGCCAATGCATATTGGAATTGATAATGATTTATTTAGGCCGATGCCTAAATCAAGCCCAGAGATAAGAAAGATAAGGGAGCTTTTATCGATAAGGGAAAATGAAAAGATGATTTTAACAATTGGAGGGGACACAACATCAAAAGGGGGGCAGGAGATGTTAAAGGCCATTAAGATAATTGATGAGCAATTTCCGAATTATAAATATGTGATGAAATCCTGGCCAAGCGAATGCTCAGAAAGGCACCGAAAAGAGGAAGAGGCATTAATCGATGAGCTTGGTTTGAGCAAAGATAAGATTGTTTTTCTGGATGGGTGCTGGAGCAATGATTTTATGCCTTACATACTAAATGCTGCAGACATTTATGCAGCGCCTTCAAGGCTTGAGGGGTTTGGCATGATACAGGTAGAGGCAATGTCATGCGGGATTCCTGTTATAAGCATAAATGAAGGCGGCCCTAAAGAAACAATAATCCACAATAAAACGGGGTTTCTTGCCAAAGTTAAATCAACTGTTGAATTAGAAGGGGAATGGGTTTATCCCCATATGGGCTTTGACAGAAAGTTCTGGATGAAATTTCCAGAGAAAAAAATTTTTGCCTACAGGGCAGATGAAGACGAATTAGCCAAATACACATTAAAACTTTTAGAGGATGATTCGCTAAGGCAGGAGATGGGCAATGATGCAAGAAAGCATGCTGTTGAGAGTTTTAATTATGTTGATATCGCCAAAAGAATCAGTGATTTAATAAAAGAAAGATTAAATCTGCAATAAAACCCTTTTTTTCTTCAAACTTTCATAAGCCAGTATATACATTCCAGCATCCCAAGCCTGGTATTTTCCATGGGGTTTTCCTGTTTTGCCATCAAGCCACTCCGGGAATGATTTTCCTTTTAAGCAGGATTCAGCTAATTTCTCCAGCTCTTTTTGAGCTTCTTCAAATTTTTTATATCTAATCAAAGCCAGAATGTAAAACCCGCCAATATAGGGCCATATTCCTGCATTAAGGTAATGATAAGGGAGCTTGGCATCGCATTTTTCAAAATATTTTTTCCATTCTTTTGTTCCTTTTTTAAATGGAGGGTAAAGTGCCTTTACTGGATATGGCATGTTTATTTTATGTTTTGTTATATACCCCAAAATCTTTTTTCCTTTTGACTTATCAGCAGCGCCAAAAACGACCATCAGCAGGTTTCCCAAAGAATCGAACCAATGCGCTTCTTCTCTTATACTATCATGGCTTTTCCATATCCAAGGGAGGTAAAATCCTTCTTTGTGGTTAAAAAAGTCCATATCTTTTCTCATTTTTCCATTGATTATCTTTTTTATTTTTATCAATTTTTTATCTTTCAATAATTTCAAAACACAATAATAAAGAGCCTGTGTATTAAGAACATGGCCATACTTGTGGGGGAAGGCATCCTGCCAGTCTGTTGTGGGCTGCTGCTCTGGCAATAAGTCGTTTCCTGCATCCTGGTATTCTACCCAGAGTAATGCCTTATTGATGTTCTTTCTGTATCTTTTCAATAATGAATTATCATTATACCTTTTGGCATAAACATAATGGCCTATAATGTACCATAGTGATGAATCAATAGAAGCAAATGTTACTTTTTTCTTTCTGCTGCTCCATAGGTCAATGTTGTTTGGGATTTCACCTAATTCGCTTTGGTATTTGGATAATGCAGCCAATGTTTTTTTGAAACATTCCTTGAATTGGCTATTCTTTACTAGCGATGCGCCAAGAAAAGCAATCATTGAATCACGAGCCCATATTGCTGTGTAGCCATATGCAGAGGCATAAATTCCATTCTTTGTGCAACATTTATTTATGATATCTATTGCTCTTTGATATGCTAAGTTTATCTGATTCATTTTTTGATATACCTAAAACGGTTTTCTATTCCTTTCTTTAGTAATTCCTTTAACAGTTCATTCAGGTTTACAGAAGCAGCAGCAATATATCTGTCACCAGCACCATAGTAGATATAAAGTTTCTTTCCAAAGACAGCAGTGCCTGTAGGAAATACAACATTATTTACATAGCCTCTTTTTTCCCATGGTTTATCCGGGGAGAATAATGGGTAATCAAGATGGCCTATAACCTTTGTAGGGTCTTTTTTGTCCAGTAATGCTGCTCCTACCCTATAAATCTTTCCCCTGTCCATATCGTCTACAGCATGATAAATCAAAAGCCAGCCTTTATCTGTTTCTATGGGCGGGCAGCCGCCGCCAATATTCCTTGACTCAAACCAATATTTTGATTGTAAAACAACATAGCCACATAAATTCTTTAGATAGCTTTTCCAGAATCTTGGCGTTAAATCCCTGAAATCTTTAAAATAGATAACCTGTATATCTGGCAAAATCCTGTGAATCAACGCAAAATTCCCGTTTATTTTTCTTGGAAAGAAAAAATGATCCTTATTCCACAATAATACGTCTTTTCCAACTATGTCCTTGAAATAAGATTCAAAAAGGAAGTACCTTTCTTTTAATTTTAGTCTACAGGCACGAAAATAATCTTCTGCTTTATCATAGGTTATATCTGGCAAGATAACCCCTTTCTTTTTCCATGCTTTGAGATTGTCGCTTACGGCATAAGCCAGTCTTACATTATAGCCATCATACGCCATATAAGTCAGATAATATTTTCCATCAAGAAAAACAATTCTTGGGTCCTCAAGATTCTTTTCATACTCGTATTCTGAGAATAATATTGGCTTTTTGGCTCTCTCTACAACTTTTAATGGGCCTTTTAATTTACAATAACCTATTGTTGACCTTTTTTTCTTGCTAAAAGCCCTGTAAAACATATGAACCTCATTACCAATTCTGATGCAGCCGGGGTTTAGAACACCGCAGTTTTCAAATTTTAATTCGGAGGGTTTTAGGATAATTCCTTCTTTTTTTATTTCAATCATATTAATGTCTTAATAAAAAGAGTTTATAAACTTTTTTAATTAGAATAGAAAACGACATTAGTTATTGGACAATTGCGTCGTTTTCTAAATAGTAAGCGACAATAATATACAGCCCAACAACTTGTGTCGCTTACTATAAATCAAAAAGATATTTATATCAGGAAATTAAAGCAATATAAAATGAGGATTGACAATAAAGATATATTTATTGGCATTGATGTGGGTGGAACAAATATAAGATGTGCTGCTATATCAAAATCAATAGGCATTATTTCCTATAAAAAGGAAAAAATAGAAAATAAAAATTCTAAGGAAAAAGTGATAAAACAGATTATATTGCTTATTGACAGCCTGTTCACAAAAAAGATAAAAGGCATAGCTGTAGGGGTTCCATCAATAGTGGATTTGCGCAAAGGAATAGTTTATGAGGCAAATAACATTCCTTCGTGGAAGGAAGTTCCTTTAAAAAAAATACTTGAAAATAGGTATAAGGTTCCTGTCCTGATAAACAATGATGCAAACTGCTTTGCAATGGGTGAGAAAAATTTTGGCTCTGGGAAAGGCTACAAGGACATTGTAGGGGTTATTCTTGGCAATGGGTTTGGGGCAGGGATTGTTATTAACGGCAAACTATATTGCGGGAATGACTGTGCAGCAGGCGAATTTGGGAGGACACCATTTAAGGATAATACTATAGAAGACTACTGCTCTGGAAAATTTTTTGATATGCATGGTATTTCTGGTGAAGAACTGCATAAAATGGCAGAAAAAGGAAATAAAAGAGCATTGCAAATATTCAATGAATTCGGGAAAAATCTTGGCTGCGGCATAGCAGCTATTGTAAATGCTGTTGACCCTGAAATTGTTATCTTAGGCGGCGGAGTCAGCAGATCATACTGTTTTTTCAAAGACAGTTTTTTCAACTCTTTAAAAAAGCATGTTTACAGCAAGGTTTTTAGAAGCGTAAAAATAAAAACATCAAAGCTTAAGCATGCTGCTTTGCTTGGGGCAGTGTCTTTATTCTATGAGAAGCGGTAATCCACAATATTTATATACAAACTTATCCAACTAAATTCTTGGATGGTAACCTATAGAAAAGCAAAAAAAGATGATGCAGAAGGCATAGCCATAGTGCTAAAAGAAGCTTATAATATCGATTCTGTGGAAGAGGGTATATGGGTATTCAAGCATGAGACAAAGAAGCATCATAAGTATATTGTGGCAGAGGAAGACAAAAAAATAATAGGGATTGTAACATGGAAGATGCATGGCCTGCCAAAACACGAGCTTTTTGAATTAGACAGGATAGCTGTATTGCCTGAATTTAGGGGAAAGGGGATTGCAAAGGAATTGTTTCATGCAATGATAAAGGAAGCTAATGAAGAATACAAGAAGCATGGCTTTAAATCAAGGAAATTGTTTATAATGACTCATGAGGACAATAAAAGAGCGCATGCTTTTTATGAGAAAATGGGCTGCATGCATGAAGCAACATTAAAGCACCATTATTACCACGGCAAGGATGAGAGGGTTTATTCTATATTTTTCTAGATTTTTCTTGCAAAGCTTAGAAAACCAGTATGAACAACCTGTGTTGTTTTTGGCCTTACTATCCTCTGGCTTATTTCCCACTCCCTTTGTATCAGTTCAATCGTTTTTATATGTACAAAATTCTTGTTTTTACTAACTTCATTGACAAAATCCATTGCCTGGGGAACTGATGGTGAATAAGAAACTAAAAAGCCGCCAATCTTTAATGCTTCTTTTGCGCTATCTAAAGCTTTCCACGGCTCTGGCAAATCCAAAGTAATTACATCAATATCAGTTTCGTCAATCCCCTCGTAGATGTTCCTGTTTTTTATTTTAAGATTTTTTAGATTTAACAGTTTTTTATTTTCTTCAACGATTTTTATAAAGTCCTCCCTTATATCATAGGTAGTCACTTCTTTTGCTATGCTGGCGAGAAAGCAAGCCAAAGCGCCAGAGCCAGAGCCTGCATCAACAACCCTGCTTTTTTTATTAACGCCTGTTTCGGCGATTATCTGGCCTATGTCCTTTAAAGAAACTATCTGAGCATTTCTTTTGATTTTGCCGTATATGTCAATAAAATACGGCGTGAAAATAGAAAATTCCTCTTTGGTGTTTGAAAGCAGCTTAGAGCCGTCTTTTTTCTTCAGGTCGTCTGATTTTATAAAGCCGAACTGTGTATGGGCATCTTTGTTTGTGTCCCTGATGTAGAATTTTCTTCCGAATTTATTAATTAGTATTCTTTTAATTTTCATGCTCCTCAAGAATCTCCTTTGGGCCTGCTATTCTTAACCCAAACCTTTTTTTAAGTTCTTCTTTCCTTTTTAACATTCTCTCATTTTCTGTGACAAAGCAGTCTATTTTTGCATTCATTACTGCATTGATATATTGTATAAAACTATCACTTCCATAATCGTCATAAAACATGTCTTTGTATCTTTCTTTATACTCTTCTTTTGTAAAAAGATTTTCATTAAAGGCCTGTTTTAATATATCTTCTTTGGCTAAATAGAATCTATAATTAATCCTCTCAAATAATCTGATTCCCTCTTCTTTTGGAAGACTCAATAATTTCTTAAGCATTTCCGGGCGCATTTCTGAGAATTTTTTATGATCTTTTTTTACCATTTTAATAATCAATAAAAATGGGCCTGAAGGGATTTGAACCCTCGATCCCTAGCTTTCTACAGTTATAGAAGGCTAGTGCCTTATCCAGACTAGGCTTCCTGATATAATAAATATATACAGGCCCAGTATAGACTGGTCAGACCCACAATAAAAGTAGAAATAAACTATTTATAAACTTATTGCAACAAGACATTATCCCAAGAATTTGTATGCTGGGTGCATTCTTTTTTAAGCTCCCAGTAAACCCAGCATTGCTTTCCAAACTTTTCCCATCTTACGCAATTTTTGCAGCAGTCCGGTGTTTCTTTCATGGGAGTATTAACATAATTTCAGAATTTAAATAGTTTACGGCAGCCATGTCTTTTGATTCTTAAGCTTGTCTGGCAGATACTTGTCCATGACATAGTTAAGCCCCCATTTAGCCAATGCCTGCTGCTCTGCCCTGACCTTCATATCAGCCATCTGCTTCATTGCTTTCTGCCATTCCTTGTGATGCTTTATGAAAGGGTCATTCTTTATAGCATCCTTTATTCTCTTGATATCAACATCCTTCAACGGGTGTGTTGGCAGCTTGTAGTCTATTATGTCCTGCGGGGTTACGCCTATAAATTTCGCATTTGGAACGCAGAAAAATTTGTTTATGTGCGCAGCATTTCCTGAGCCAACTTTAAGCGTCCTGTATATATTTGCAAAACCATATGGATCGCCATCAGTAAATGCATAGACGGGCAGCTTTTTTGCCTCGCTAAGCCTTCTTGTAAACCTTCTGCACGCCCTTGTTGGGACGCCACCCATTGAGATAAGGATGCAGTTTGCCTTTTTCCAGTATTTGTGCTTCACTAATCTCTGAAACATGCCTGCTGTCTCTATTGCCAAGATAAACTTTGCATTTGTTTCAAATTTAAGGTGCTCTACTGATATTGGTATTGAGTAAGCTCCAGAGCCGAATTTTGTGCAGTCTATCCTTATTTCCTTTTTTGTCTCCGGGTCAGCGTCTATAACAATAAGCTCTCCTGCAACCTCGCCGCCTTTCTCCTCAGGTATAAATCCTATTTGCTCCCTGTTGACCATCATCATTGATTCTATGTCATCCATCACAGTATCTGATTCAGGCTGGTCATGGAACATTGCATCTGCCCAGTTCTTGCTTACATAATAGGCTTCTCTTTTTGTCGCAATATCGTCTTTTTCAATGAGTTCTTTGCTCAGTGACATCATCCTGAGAGTCTGCGCAAATGTCTTTATTGTGCCTACTGTCAATGTCCTGTTCTTTTTCTTGCCCAATATCTCAAAATAGCCTTCTTTCTCGTCATACTTAACATTAGACAATGCTCTTAGAGGCATCTCAAGCTCAGGCGATTTTTTCTTCAGTATTGTATGGTAAACCATAGTTGCTATTTCTTTAATCTCCTCTAAAACTGCATTTTTCATTTTATTTTATTTTTTCTCCTGCATTGTTTATAATTTTATTCAGAATCTTATTTGTTATTTCATTTCTTATTTTTTTGTCAATAATTGAAGAACCATAAGTTTCAAGTTCCTCTTTAATTATAATAACATTTTTTTCAAGTTTTGGGAGTATTTCTTTTAAGTATTTCTCATCTTTTGGAATTGCGATTTTATTCATCCCTAACGATGCTAGCAGGCTTACATATTTTGCTTTTTCATAAGTTTTAAAAGCAATCCTTTCTTTACCTTCTGTTACATTATAACCCACTAATGTTTTTACTATTTTTATAGGGACATTCAGCTTAGGTATTTCAATATAAGCTACATCTTTTACTAAAATATCTTCTTTATAAAACTTGCTGAAATCGTTTCCAATTGAATTAAGTATTATTTCCACAGCTTTATCGATGTTTATGCCTTTTTTTATTTTATTTTTCCCTATACTTTTTGCCTTATCGATTCTTGATTTAACCAAATCAATCACAGCTTTGTATATCTCTAACTGCTCTTTTTCAGACAAGCCAAGAATTTCGCCCATTATTATTTTGTCCAGTTCTCTTCTATCTGGCTTTACTTTATCTAAAGAAACTTCTTCTGGAGATTTCGCTCCAATTTCTTCAAATACAGAGCCGATTTCTCTTTTGCAGAGTTTGTCAAAGGCTTGTTCTAGTTTTTTGATTGTGTTTTTCTTCACTTTAAAAAAATCAACTACTAGAAATAGGACTAAATCTTTCCCAACTAATCTAATCGCTCCTCCACCTAACCCAGTTCTACCAATGATTTCTATAAATAACCAGCATATTGAACTGTTTAAATAAGAGCAATATGGTAAATTAAAGTTTTTATCTATTGGTATTAAACCGTAAAAATTATGCTCAAAAGGAACATTCTTTTCATTATAATGACACAAATGTTTATCCCCCCTCAAATCAACCCACAACAAAGGAGCATATTTTAATTCAGGTAATTGAAACCAGACTTTTCTTGTTTTAAATGTCTCGGCTGTATTAAGTGAGTCCTCTTCACCTTTTTCAATATATTTTAAAACATTTGTATTTTTTAATTTGTCTTTATTTTCCTTAACTAGTAATATTTTATATTTCAATTTATCTTTTTTGACAATTATAGTGTTTATTTCTCTCGGACTTTTTAAGGCTGGAACAAGATATTTGCTTTCTATATTATACAATCTAATTTTTTCATCAGTCAGGTAAAAGAAGTCATTATTTCCAGTTATCATTCCGCCCTGAACTTCAAGTTTATTACTTAAATTAACAAACAAATCCTTTCCCCTTTCAATAATTCTAAAAAATATTTGTGGTGCTCTTATATATTTGCCCCATTTTGAACCAATATAGCCCTCTTTTAAGTTAAAGCCTTCATTCAATAGCTCAATCTGCTTTACAGGATAAATCCTAATATTTTCATTCTCGTAATGGGCATTATGCCCAAGAATTAGCTTGCAAAGCTTATCAATTTCCTGCAATCTTTTAATTTCCTTTTCCCACATGCTCTCTGCCATTGGAATAAAATATCTTAGTTTCTTCCTTAACTGAGCAAACCGAACATAATTTTCATTTCTTTCATTTTTATCAGAGCATTTTTCCAATATAACAATGCAGGTATTAATATCAGCATCCTCAAACCACCTTTCAACTTTGCTTTCAATTATAGCAATTATTTTATAATTCTTTAAAAAGAACTCCTGCAACCCCTTGCCATAATCAACATCAAGCCAAGAATTAGAAACAATAAAGCCAAATCTTCCATTTTCCTTTAAAAATTTAGTCCCATGAACAAAAAAATAAGCATGGATGCCTGCTCTTTTGCTTATATTGGCGCCTGTTTCATGCAAAGCCTTTTGAATTAATTCTCCTTTATAACCTTCTGTGCTCAAATCTTCAATTTCCTCTTGCCTAGTGTAAGGGGGATTTCCAACAACAGCATCAAAACTTTTAGGATGCTCAACCTCCTTTTCGAATTTTCCAAGGCCTTTAATTTTTGCAGGTTTGCTAAACCCAATCTTACTGGGATTTAGTTCAAAAAAATCTTTGTGTATAATCCTAGGATAGTTATCAGTACTGCCTAAATCATTGACAGCAAGGTTTATTGTAGATAAATGAGAGGCGAATTTGGAAATATCAACACCCCATAAGGTTGGCAATACATCACTATGCTCAAGCCTGGGATTTATCAGTTTTTTATGCTGATAGGCTCTAACCAAAAACGTGCCTGCGCCGCACCCCGGGTCTAATATCATATCTTTCTCGTCTTTTAAGCAGAATTTTAATATAAAATCAACAATTTCAGAGCTTGTAAAGTACTGGCCCAGTAAATGTCTTTCATCAGATGGGATAAGCTTTTGAAATATATCCCCTAAAACATCATAGCCGATCGCAGAGATTTTATGCTTATTAATTTCTTCGACCAGATCCTTTACAGATTGTATTGCCTCTCTATCCTGGGGAAAGGCTATTTCATCAATAAAATCAGTTGTAAAAATAGTTTCATAATCTATTTTTAGTATGTCTGCAAAGAATAATTTTAAAATTCCCTGCAACCTTTCCCCGCTTGTCAGGCTTTTAGGTATTTCTAATGGGTCTAGCCCTAATTTTTCCTGTAATGCCCCATAAAACACCAGTTTGTTCACTAACAGATAAGCTGCCTGCCTTGCTAATTTCTCATAATCCTCCTCAGTGCCAGAAAAAGACCATGCCTGCTCATTAAACCAATTCCTTATTTCATTTAAGAATTTTATATCCTTCTTTGCGTTTTTTATTATTATCTCTTTAAAAGAGGTTTGCAACGAATCTATGGTAGCTCTTAACCTTGATATAAAAAACTGGTCAATTGATATTTTTGGGAATGCTATTCTCTTTTTAACTATCTGCACCAAATCTCTTATTAACTTTTTAATGTTTTCCTGAATATTTGCTTTGTGTTCTGGCTCATCAATCTGCTCTAAGATTTTTATATTATTAAGGTCATACTTTTGGATTATGGCGTCAGAAATAGACTTATTGCCATCCTTAACATCCTCGTATTTTTTAACTGAAAAAAGCACTAATCTATTAATGTTCCATGTAGCAAAATACTGAGAGTTAATTCTGTTTGCTTTCCTATAAGCCTCGTGAATAAGCTCAGAATTATATACATCCCAAGATGGAACTTTAAGCTCAATTAAAATAATTACTTTTTTATTATCAGAATCAGATATAAGAATATCTGGTTGTTTTTGGTCAGCAAGGATTGTTTCCTGTCTTGCTTTTCCAAAAGGTATGTTTAGATCATCTATAATCTTATTTATCCATTCAACAAGAATTTGATTTACAGTTCTTTCTGTATATCTCGCTTTTTTAAAGGGGTCAGATATTTTGCCCATCCTTCAGTACCTCATCTACAATTCTCTTTGCAATTTCGAAGGATGTGGCAATATTTAAAACCTTTGCTTCTTTAAGACCTTTTATTTTTATTATTTCGCTAATATCTCTGCCCGCTAAACCCTTAAAAGATGAGCCATATTTTTCGTACAATTCCTTAGCCAAATCCAATGCTGATTTTTCTTTAGTCCCAGATGAAATCAAAATTGCTAATAACTCTACATCGGATAGGGAATCCGCCCCAAATTTAAGTAATTTCTCTCTTGGCCTCTCGTCTATTGGTAAATCTTTTATTTTTAGTTTAGGGGTTAAACTTTGTTCACCCATCTTTTTCACTCCCTTCATCATTTTCTTCTTTCCCTATTTTTGCAAACTCCTCATCATAGTCAGGATTTTCTATCTCAATATTTTCAAGCTTGCCTCTTTTCTTCTCAAGAATTTCTTTTAAGAGGGACTTTACCTTTTCCTTGTCGCTTTCCTTGTAGCCAACAAGCTCTTTTAAGGCGTCTGCAACGTGGGGTATGTATTTTTCAATATAGCCTCTTTTAGCGCCCTCTATCTGTATTTTTCTTTTTTTATGTATATAAACTGAAAGTTTTCTTCCTGCTTCCTGCAGCGCTAGTTTTATCTCTTTTATTATTTCTGGGTAATGGGCTATTGCTTCTTTGCTTTCTGATGTGAATGGGACCCAAACAGAGTTTATTGACACAACTATTGTTGCTGGGCCAGCAGGCAATGCGTCCTTGCTCTGGTTGAGGCCGTAATTTCTCCAGACTGTGCTTGTGATTGCTTTTGTTATGGCGCAGGCGCCATGCTGATAAAGCAATGGGACTCTGTTCGCATATCTCATTAGCCTTACTGTTTCCTCTTGGCTTTGCTCGCCGCCATATGCTATGCCTGCCTCAACCACAAAAGGATTTCCCCTATAAACTGCCGGCGGCCTCGTTGTTGCACAGTAAAATTCTGCATTTATCTCTTTTCTAAGGCCTTTTTCAAGAAGATCCTCGCCTATTGGCATTATGCAGCTTGCAGGCGGGGCTATTATCTTTGTGCTGCTTATGCCCCTAAGCAACTGCTCTGCCATCTCTATTACTATATCCCTTGGCTTTGTATTTGGCAGCAAAGCTGCGTTTTTGCATATTTCTTTTGCAGTGCCTGGGCCTACTCTTGAAAATTCTGTTGTTAAGAATGCCTGCAAGGTTCTTGCCTGCGTGCCCTTAAGCATGGTTATCAGGATACCCAGCTCAACACCATAAGGATGCGGCCTTATTTCTTCGGGCTGCTTTACTGGCGTGTTTGTTGCTCTTGAAAAAATAATCTGCTCTGCTTTAGGATTTGTATAGGTTATATTTGTATGGGGGTTTACGATTGCAGTCTGCTTCAGGTACTGGTCAACTGACTGGGAGCCGCCAAGATAGCTTCCTTCTATGTCAATCTCGACCCTTGTGCCATGCTCTTTTTTCCATTCTTTTATCTCATCCTTTACTATCTCCGGCATATTTTTTTGAGTATCTATTTTCAGCTCATAATAATGGGCGGGGTCTTTTGGGCTTATCTTGGATGTTATTCTTGCAGGCATTCCTGTTGTAAGCTGTCCGTAAAGAACAGATGCGCTTATTCCAATGCCCTGCTGGCCTCTTGTCTGGCTTAACTTAAAGAACTTGCTTCCATACAACAGCCTTGCGAAGACCTGCGGAATCTGCTTCTTGACAATGCCTGGTCCGTTGTCTTCAACAATAATCCTGAAGCGATCGCTGCCCATATCAATTACCTCAACTGATATGTCAGGCAATACGCCTGCCTCTTCACAGGCATCCATGCTGTTGTCAACAGCCTCTTTTATTGTTGTCAACAAAGCCTTTCTCTTGTTGTCAAAGCCCAAAAGGTGCCTGTTTCTAGCAAAAAACTCAGCAACACCTATCTCGCGCTGCTTTTTTGCTAACTCATAGGCTATTGGTATTTCTGCCATTTTATCCTGATTATACTAATAGATGCTCCCTTTTCAGCCCCCTCCTTTTTTTCTCGAGCCATTTGTAAACATTAGCATGAGTTGAGCCCCTAAGCAAGGACTCAATCGCCTGCCTTGCAATAGATGCTGCCTCTGGCGTGCCTATTATAGATATAAATTTTCCATGGACTGAAACGTACGACTCAGACAGCTCTTCTATAATCTTTCTTGATTTGCCCTCTTTTCCTATTACCCTTCCCTTTAATCTTATTATTGCTTCCTTTGACTTGCCTGCATAATCCTTTATGCCTATCACCTCAAAGACATAGTCTGGCTTAAGCAATAATAAAGCTATTTCCGGGTTAAAGCCAAAACCAATTGCGCGGATGAGCTCTTTTGCATTAAACAATCCTAAGCCATCTTTTCCAGAGATAAAAACATCGCCTTCTTTTGAGTCAATTTCTATTTTTGTCTTTGTTGACGATTCTATCTCTCTTTTAACATTTCCTTTTGTCCCGATAAGAACAGCAATCCTGTCTCTGGATATCTTAAGCTCATATATGAATTCGGAGGCCATCATAAAACGAAAACGCAGCTTATTTTTAAAGGTTTTTATTCCTTTATTTTTTTCTTTATTTTTTCCTCATCAATCTTCAAGCCCAATTTTCTAAAAAAGGTTGCAATATTGCTTACATCCCTGTTAAGAAACTCGTTGGCTCTGGTATTTTTTGTTTCAGTGCATTGCGAAAAATCAATAAAAACAGGGCGCTCGTCAAGATTGAGTATATTGAAGGCAGACAGGTCTGAATGGACCATACCTGCTTTGTAAAGTTTCCTGAGATTATCAATTGTCTCATCAAGGAATTTTTGCGGGCTTTTCGGCTTTTTGTCCTTGAGCCTCGGCGCAATCTCATTGCCTTTCCCAATAAACTCCAAAACAAGGATATTATTTTTAAAAGTCAATGGCGTCGGCACTGCAACATTGGCTTCTCTTGCTTTCAGCAAATTTCTGTACTCCCTCTGAACCCATCTAAAGATTATTTCCCTTTTTTTTCCTTTTAAACCCGCATACCTCGGGTCATCCTTTATATAATCATACATCCTGTTGAAGTCGCACACCTCAAGCCTGTAGATTTTGACCATTACTCTTCCTTTTGGGCCTAATGCTGAGAATATGTTTGCCTCCTTGCCTACGGCAACTGTGCTTTCCAGCCCGTCAAAATAGTCTTCTGATATAAGCTTAAAGATGGTTCTATTTGTGAACTCATCGAAAACATCGTGCATTGTTTTGAATCTTTCGTCTTCTTTTCTAGGCTTTTTTGGCATAAAAATCACTAATCCTTATTGATTTGCGAAATTAGGTATGGGCATTTTTCCAAAATACATTAAAAATCTTCCTGTAAGACTCTGCTGTTTGCTTGTTGGTTATCAATATTGCAAAAGGAGGATTTGCATTCCAAATCACGATTAGCACCTTGTCATTATAGATAAAAGTGTCTGTTGGGAAATAAGTTAGCGGATAGAATTTTATTGTTCCGCTAGTTAGTTTAAGTATATCTCTCCTTTTTTTAAATTCTTCATCGTATATTACTAATGATCTTATTTTATTTTTTTCTTTCTCTTTTTGGTATATGCTGTAATAAGGGCCTATTGTGTCTGCCATATTTCCTGAAGCGAATACACAATAAGCTCCACTAGGTGATAATTCTTTAAGCATATTCTGCAAGGCAGATTTAAGCCCACGCACACCTTCATAGATAGAAACTTGTTGTTTTGTTTTTGCTTGTTCTCTTTTTAGGTTTAATTCTGGCAGTATAGATTTTGCAACTTCCTCTTTTTCTTTTAGAAAATCAAGCAATCTGCTTGGGTCAGTAGCCTGGAAGTACTTTCTATTTTCCTTAATAACAAACGTTACAAGGCCTTTTTTAATTAGACTTTCCAATGCATCATAAATAATAACCCTATGTAACCCCGTTTTCTTCACTATTGCGCCTGTTGTAGTTTCCCCTATCTCTAATAATGCTATGTAGGTTAAAGCTTCATTATGGGTTAAGCCTAGTTCCTCAAGTTGCGCTGTATCCATATCAGCAGATAATCTTTATTGATATTTAAATTTTATCATTGTTATCAAATATTTATAACAAAGATTTAATAAGTAATAATTACTATTAAGTAGTTATGACAAGTGAAAATTATCAGGTAACGGGTCCAATGAATTTAACTTCAGAATTACGAAGTGGAAATGTTGGAAGATTTCGATTAAAATATTTTGAGTTTTCAGGTGCTGACTATTATGTTGTTGAGAAAGGCACAATCCAGCCAGAATCAAGCCCTTTGGTTAGGATTGTTTCAGCATGCTCAATTGGGCATTTATTTAATTCAATGAGGTGTGATTGCAGAATACAACTTGATTTGGCATTAGAGAAGATTGAAGAGAATGGGCTAGGATTATTAATCTACGCATTTAACCATGAAGGTAGGGGGGTTGGAAGTAGAGACCACGTTAGGGCACATATGAAACAAGATGAAGGATTAGACACTGTAGAATCTTATCTTCAATTAGGATTGCCTGTGGATAGGAGAGATTATTCTGATATTATAGAAATTATAACGTCTTACGGTGTTTCTTCGATAAGATTACTTACAAACAATCCAAGAAAATTAGATATATTTGATAGTACAGGTATTGTAGTAGAAAGGGTGCCATTAGAAGTGAAAATAGACCAGTTTAACGCAAAGCAATTAGAAACAAAAAAAAGAAAATTAGGTCACATGATTTCATAATATGATTTAATCCCTTATTCTCTTGCCTTGTAATCTTATGTTTGCTACTTTAAAATAGTGTCAAAACCGAAAGATTTAAATACTAGCTTTACTCTCCAATAGTAACAATGAAGAGGGGTGGTATCTCTTCTTGATTTAGCTGATAATCAAAAATTTAGTTTATTGTTATCTAAACACCTCTTTTCCCCGGCAAATGCCCTAACGGGTATTTGCAGGGGTTTATTACCAAATAACTTTAAAATCACCTCTTTTTCCTCAGCAAAGGCTTATTCAGGCTTTTGCTGGGGTTTATTAGAAAACCACAAGTTTTTTATAGTTAAATAGAATACCCAATTGTATAATGCCCGTCACGAGAGTACCTGATGGAGCTTACGATAACAATCAAGCAATGAGATTGGGGGTTAGTGTAACGGGCTACAATAAATAACTGCATAATTAAAAAATATCATAGAACAGGTAATTATTATCATTAAATCATTCATTTTTGGATTTTAGACGATAAAAGATGAAACAAATGAATGCATCATATTTTTAATTACTTGTTCTTTGAATGCATCAGGAGAAGCTTAGATTATGATCATTACTCACTTCATCAGCATATTGAAAGTTGGGATGAAGTAGTTTAAAGCTTCTTCTAATTTTGGAGGATTGAGAACATGGGAAAAATGAGTCCTGTTTCATCAAAATATATTGTGCATGCAGCTATAGATATAGAAGGCGTTGTTGACAGGCCTGATGTCATAGGCGCAATATTCGGCCAGACAGAAGGCTTGCTTGGCAGCGAACTTGAGCTAAGGGAACTGCAGCGAAGCGGAAGGATAGGCAGAATAGAAGTCAATATTGACACAAGAAGCGGCAAATCAAAGGGCGCAATTATAATACCATCCAGCCTGGACAAAGCCGAAACATCAATAGTAGCAGCTGCGTTGGAGATAATACAAAGAATAGGGCCATGCAATGCAAGAATCCATGTTGAAAGGATAGAGGATGTAAGGGTCAGTAAAAGGAATTTTGTAGTAGAAAGGGCAAAAGAGCTTTTGAGGAATATGATGGATTCACAGATGCCTGACTCGCAAGAGCTGGCAGACGAGGTTGCTTATTCTGTCAGGGTTATGGAGATACGTGAATACGGCAAAGACAGGCTGCCTGCAGGACCTGCTGTTGACGAATCGGATGAGGTTATAGTTGTTGAAGGCAGGGCTGATGTTGTCAACCTGCTGAAGCATGGCTTTAAGAATGTTATTGCGCTTAACGGGACTTCTGTACCGGAAACAATAATAGAGCTAAGCAAGAGGAAGGTTATAACAGCGTTTGTTGACGGCGACAGGGGCGGAAACCTTATTATAAAGGAGCTTACAGGAGTTGCAGATGTTGATTATGTTACAAAGGCTCCTGACGGCAAGGAAGTTGAGGAAATAACAAAAAAAGAGATACACAAGGCATTGAGAAGCAGAATCTCAGGAGAGCAGGCAAAACTGGAATTTTTAAGAGAAGCAGAAAGAGCGAATGGAAAGCTGCAAGAGACAAGGAAGCCTGTCTTTAGCAGCATTATTCAGCAAAGGCCTCAGCCAAGATTCCAGAAAAGAACTGAGCTTTTGCCAAATGAAAGCAAAGTTTTCAAGGAAATGCTGGAAAACCTCATTGGAACAAGAGGCGCCCAGATACTTGATGACAAGCTCAGCATACTCGGGAAGGTTCCTGTAAGCGAGCTGCAAACAACATTAAAGAGCCTAAATAACATCTATGCCATTGTCTTTGATGGCATTATAGACAGGGACCTTGCTAAAACCGCAGAGAGATCAAATGTGAAATATCTTGTCGGCATGGACTCAAAAGTAAGGCAGGCAGAAACAACCGTTGAGATAGTGACGATAAGCAGCTTATAAGTTTGTCAAGAACTGCGGACTAATGTCAGAAATCGAAGATTTATAAAAAATCCAAAGGATTTTTTATGACCTAAAAATTCAAAGAATTTTTAGATTTCTGAGCACATTAGAAATTCTTCAATTTCAAATGAGTC
>Ga0209541_10001682_pt1 | contig 43354 bp, 41 predicted proteins | sample RifCSPlowO2_01_FD_184027 | JGI IMG/M metagenome (GOLD analysis project Ga0209541, IMG submission 184027) | Groundwater microbial communities from Rifle, Colorado - Rifle CSP2_plank lowO2_0.1 (SPAdes) (version 2) | ecosystem: Environmental > Aquatic > Deep subsurface > Groundwater | place...
TATTTTTTGCGCCCATGGTACCTCCCCTTCTCTGGTTTGCGGTGAACTGCCATCGAGCCACCACGACCCACTGTTATTCATGGTTATTCTGGAAACTTCACAACTCTCAAAAGTCCAAGGGGCAGCGAAACTAATTCCTCGTCTTCACCAACTAGAATCTCGGCAAACTCGCCCACGCGTTCAACTTTCTTACCGACAAGATAAATCGTTTCGTTCTGGGAAAATACTCCTGGGCAAGGCCCCACCGCACAGCGATACGCATCCGGAGTAATATCAACAACTTCTTTCTTTACAAAAACCGCGGAGCAACCAAGCCCACCAAAGCAACGATAAGCATCCGGTGTGATATTCTTAAGCATGGCCGTCTTCCTTTTTAGTTACTGCCGCCATAATATAATAGTAATGTAATAAAACTAGTCATTATTATGTACTAACTATAAAAAGTCTTATTTTGATGGTTTTTTTACGATAAAGTGTTGACTAAAATATCGTCATATTATAAGATACATTTATGAAATCAGATGGGATATTGAAAAATTTAGGGCTTTCGTCCAAGGAAACTTTGATTTTTCTAGCGCTTTTGGAATTAAAAAGTGCTACCATAAGCGTCCTGGGGCGCTATGCCAAGCTCCCCCGCACTAGTCTTTATCCACTGCTTCAAAAATTGCAAGACAAGGGTTTTGTATATCAGGGCAAGGTAAAAAATCATACCGAATGGAAATGCATTACTCCTAGAGAGTTATACCAAAAATATAAAGAAAGTCTTAAGAATCTTGAATTGGCTCTGCCGGAATTGGAAGATGTCTATCGCGAGCAACCATTAGTTCCTAAAATCTCTCCGCTTACTTACTACGAAAGTCTTGAGGGTGTGAAAAAAGTTTATGAAGATATTTTGTTACTGCCGAAACACGAACGCATCTATTCCATTGAGGGGAGCGGCTCCATTGCCGCCAAAACAACGAGGTTAAACAAAGATTACACTACGAACTGGCAGATACAATTTAAAAAGACCGGCCTTGTCTGGGAAGCGGTCACCAGCGAAACGTCTTTGCGGCTCATTGAAGCCATGGAGTCGTCTGTTTTAAAATCACATCTGGGCAGACCAGTAATCGCCACCGTGCTCCCCAAGGAACTTCTAAACTTTGATCTTGATATTATCGCTTTTCAGAATACCGCCGCTATAGTAAATGTTGCCAAAACTCGCGTCGTTATAGTTCGCGATCTAGAGATTGTTCGCGCCATCAAAGAATTCATCAGTATCCTGTCACGACTTGGGAAAAAAATAGACCTTAATGCTTTTATGGCCGAAATTATTCGCCGTAAAGAAAATAAGTAACAAGCCTGCCTCCATTCTCGTACAAAATGTTTCGGAGGCAAGCCGAGTTTGGTTCACGTTTCGCGATCGGCTTGCCGAGAGCAAGCCGTCGTTTTTTGCAGGAAAAAACGAACGGCGGTTTTGGTAGAGATTGGAGGCAGGCAAGGTATTTTTAACTCTCTATCGCCTCCCAGTCCAAATGCATTTTGGGAATCATCATGTGCGGATTCCAGGATTTTTTAAGCGTCTCAAGGTTTTGTGATTCTTGATACTTGCCCGCGTCCATCGCATAATCCAATTTCATGTTTTTAAGCGGCGCCACTTCATAAAAAACCATCTGCGCGATGCGTCTGCCTACCACGAGTGGAATTGAGTAGTGTTGGGAATTATTGGTAATTTCCATCGTCCACCTATTAAAATAGCCCACGTCTCCCCAGCCGGCGTCTTTGCAAACCTCGATAAAATTCCTTCCCGTCGAAGAACGGGCGTACATTTTAGCCACGATAATATCCTTGCCGCCGATAAATTCGAGCGTATGCCCTAAAACGGTTTCCTTGGGCGCAAGAAAGATAACACAGTCATCAGGTTTTACGTTCTTAAGCTTCGTCCCTATATGCTCTTCAAACGCTAGAACAGACTCTGCTTCAAACGGCCCAGTCCAAACCTTTTTTGTCGAGGCGTCGTCATAAAGATTATGCACTACTGATCTGCCCGATGGATGCCCCTCGCGCCAAAACCACGGACCGAGCGTAACGTCGTAACTCGCGGTTTTTAAATTTCTATCAACGAACGGATCAATAACGACCGTGCCCCTTTTTTTATGTTCGAGAATAGCATCGTGAGATAAAAGCATGACTTTAATTATAGAAGGAAAAGAATGGTTTTCGCAAGCTTATCCGGATCGTGTCGTAAGAATCCTTTGCCACGAAGGAAATCACCCAAAATCGGTAGCGGTTTATCTGGAAGTTTTCCCAGTTCTACAAACTCCGCGCGTTCTTCGGCGTACTTCTTGAGTCTCGCGAGGTTTGGCTTTTTAGTGTTTATAAGCACATAGTCAAGAGTATCTTCGCCAATTACCTTCATAACAACCCGCAAAAAATCTTCAGCATTGAAATGATTAGTTTCTCCAAATTTTGTCATTATGTTTACCGCATATATTTTCTTGGCTCTTGATGCGTGCAAAGCTTCTTTAAAACCGGTGACTAGCAAATTCGGCATGATACTGGTATATAAATCACCCGGACCAATTACTATCACATCGGCTTCTCGGATAGCCCTCGCCGCAAGCTGGTTAATCTTTGCCACCGGCTCCAACCAAACGTCAATAATCTTTAAGCGGCCATCGTGCGTCGGAATATCAATGTTTGTTTCTCCTTTGATAAGCTTGTCGTTTTGAAGCTTGGCAACGAGCCGTGATGTGCTAAGAGTTACCGGCAGAACATTGCCTTGCACAGAGAGAATCTTTTCTGCCTCGCAGATAGCGGCGGAGAAACTGCCTGTAATGCGTTCGAGCGCTGTAAGCATTAAATTACCGAAGCTGTGTCCGCGAAGCCCCGAGCCCTCCTTAAAGCGGTAATTAAAAAGCTCTGAAAGGATTTTGTTGTCAGAATTGGAAAGAGCGATCAAGGCCCTTCGAATATCCCCAGGAGGCAGAATACCGAACTCTTCGCGCAGTAGGCCGGTAGAGCCGCCATCGTCTGCCATGGTCACGACAGCCGTAAGGTGAACCGGATATTTTTTAAGACCCGAGAGGACCGCGAATACGCCCGTACCGCCGCCAACCACCACGATTTTTTTATTTGGCTTCATAAATAAATGGGAGATATATGGGAATCGAACCCATGTCGAGAGCTCCACAAGCTCTAGTGTTACCATTACACCAATATCTCCATATTCTTGATAAAGATATCTAAATCTTGACTATGGCTTATCTTTATCTCTTAAAATCTACACGGCTTTTTTGATTTTGGCAAATAACAATTAAAACGCCCCCGTGGGAAAAACTCCACGAGAGCAAAAAAATCTAAGTTTCATCAAATAATAAGGGTTCGGATATTCTCACTGTTGGCTCACTGGGCAAATAAGGACGAACTGTATGTTTAAACTTTTCACCCTCGCGTTCAGTAATGACAAGCTCAAGAACTTCCGGGAACTTCAAGAGCCGCGTCCCCCGGTCTACGACTAGCCACTTAGCGCTCACGGCCTCGAAGTGTTTCATACAATACTGAACGGCGCGCTCGAGATCAAGCTCGGCACAGGTGAAGATATCTTCGCAGACAATACGCCAGTGATTCGCGTGATGGGCGGAAACGGCGCTAGTCTCAATTAGCTGAAATGCTGAAAGTCCGGCGGTTCGTGACTTGCCGTGTCCAAAATCGGGAATGATAGGGTCACCAAACCTTACCATTTTTATTTCCCTGCATATGACAGCTAAAAACTTCTTAGTGAGCTCTACCGAGGCCATAATCGCAGGATTGCAGCTGTACAAATCAATCACTAAATGTCTGCCAAACTGAATTTGTGAGATAAGCCGAGAAAAGGCAGGGGGAAGCGACATGGCAGCCCTATGTTGCTCGGCAGAATACCAGATAAGTTTTTCTAGAGGCAAATCTTTAACACGTTCCTCAAGCCCAGCCAGCGCATCACGAAAAATATTTTTTCTGCGTGAAGCGGCAACCAACATAAAATAGCCCCCAACATAGGTTGGCACCGCGGTTACAAACGGCTGTATATCACCGCCAGCAAAATGCTCTTCAAAGATCTCCAACATCTGCCGTACATGAGCTGGAGTCTCGTCTGGCTGAAGAATGCCCGAACCCGTCTGACGAATCACCACACCGTCATCGCTCAAAATGGCTATGATGTCGGTATAGAAATCCGAGGTAAAAAGAGAATGCGCGCAACCTATATCATCAGGTGAGTCAATAATGATGAGATCAAACTGCAATCCCAAGTCACGCGCCTTTTTTGCGTAAAGAGCGCCGTCATCATAGACAACATGCGCACGCTTGTCATCAAAAGCACCCTGCGCAAGAAATGGTAAATGCTCTATGCTGAACTCTATAATTCTCGGATCAATTTCAACTACCACTATTTCTTTTAGAGAAGCATACCTGACAACTTCACGAAGCGTGCCACCGTCGCAACCGATAAGCAGGGCGCGACTTGGCGAAGTAAGCAGTGAATTCGCTGCGCAATGCACCAAGGGCTCGTGGTAGTAAGCTTCATCGGCTTCAGTTGTCTGAATGACATCGTTAATCGCGAGCGTTAAACCAAAGCGGCTGGTTAAAAAAAGCGTAATCCGCTGAATAGCTATGCCTTCGCCAATTTCTTCATTTACTAAGATCTTTTCCACCAAAAATTCTTGAGCAAAATCATGATACAGACCCTCTCGAAACCAAGTCGTGCCATCGGCTTTCTGGTAGAAACTCATTTGTTGCTCCTCCTTGTCTCTAGGGTAAAAATTCAAAAAGCTACCCCAGAGTATACCGATAAAAAATTAAGTGCGCAATAGATTAGGGCCAAAAAACTGTATCGGACAAATCCGATTTCAATACAACTCAGTACAAAATAACCAGCTTTTGTGCCGGACCCCAGAGTCGAACTGGGCACGCCTGCCTCTTCAGGGCAGCGCTCTACCGATGAGCTAGTCCGGCAACTTTGACTATACTACACAAGAATTCTCTTTCATTCAACACAACTTCCCAAATATCTCAATACACTCTCAAAATAACCGCTTGCCAAGGAAAAGGCTGGTGTTGTGTGCCGAAAAAATGCATTAGTTAAGTTCACCTCAACAAACTGTCCCTCATTACCACTTTGAGCTTCATCTTCTTCGCTCCCCAGTAGTTTTTTAAATATTTTGCTACGCGCTGATGTTTAAAGTCTTTGCAGGAATAAACATCCATTGAAACATAACCCTCCTCGGGCCAGGTGTGGCAAGAAATGTGACTTTCATAAAGCATCACAAAGCCCGAAAGCCCCCAATTGGGATAACCGGGTGATTGCACCTTATGCAAAGCAGCCCTAGTTAACGGCCTCATGCCCATATAGACGGGCAAAAAATTAAGGAGCTGCTTAATGCTTTTATAGTTTTTTAGTTTCGACGCTTTAATGCCGTAAGCGTCTATGATCAAATGTTTTCCGTAAGTTTCGGAGACGGTTTTTTTTCCTTTCATTCGTTCTTTATTTTTTAGCTTAGCAAGAACTTAGTAAGCTTGAACTGGTCCGCTAAAAAATGAAGTCAGAAGATTATTTAACAACTGCTAAATAATTTTCTTCTAAGAAAAGTATAATGTAAACATTCCAAATGTAAACCCCATTAGACAAAAACTGTGGATAATTCCCGAATTTGAATAATTGAGTTTCTACTAAAACTTATCATAAAAAAACAACATACTTGTTTTTGTCTATATGTTTTTTTCTCTTCCAAATACATAAAGCCATAATACTACGGTCGTTAAGCCGTAGTACGGGGTGAATAACTTTTTAGAGATTTTTGGAAGAACATCCGGGAATCTAGACCACAAATATGGAAATATATCATCTATCTGTGCGCGTAGATGGGATCGAACCATCGACCTCGTCATTATCAGTGACGCGCTCTACCACTGAGCTATACGCGCAAAATCAACACTCTCTATCATACCTAATTTGTTACTGTGTCTTTCGGAATGTTGAAGTGTATCGTTGGTAGTGTCAATTCAGAAGGATTCGCTATGGCGCTCGTCGCAGCAGAAAGCAAAAAACTGAAACTACTAATAAGGAGCATCAACAAGACCATCACTATTAAAATCGCTATTCCTAAAAAAGTCAAATTTTTCTTATTGTGGAGGAATTTCAACATGTTCTCTGTAAAATACTCGCCCGTCAATTCTGACATTGTTACTCTGAAGGTCTACACTAGAGAGATTAACTATGTAATTACTTTTTTCAATATCTGAAATAAATTCTAAACTATCTTGCATTTTCCCTCCTGAAGTAATTTGAAATGGTATAAAAGAAGGAGTTACGGCGTCGCCTGGTGTTTCGCCACCAAAAGAAAAATTAAACTGAATCCCGCGGCTTTTCGCCAGATTACCCAAACTCTTTTGAAAGACAAACAGATCATATTTTTCCGGCAATTTTGACATGAATGTTGGCAAAATAGTATTAGTCTCGCTCGCCTCTTTCCTTAGCTGGTTTAACAAATCAAAATTTCTTTGACCAGTAGCAATTTCGACTCGTGTGTCTAGCATCATTCGTAAATTGCCTTTGATTGAAAAATAGAAATATAATATGGCGCCACTCAAGACCGTAAGCATAACGGAAGCAATAACGCCCTGAACCAAAAGTTTTTTGTTAAAGTCAGACATACCACGTAGGAAATTAAAAGTTTTTTGTTTGTTTTACCTGCAACATTTTATTTGGGTAGTTATATAACATAAGTGGCTTTATTTGAAAGAGAAAATTTTTTTCTCTTTATGGTGAGTAGTTCAACGGGCTCGCCTTTGAACCATCTATTTCCTATGTGGCATAGTAAAATTAAATGGCAAAACACGGCACAATCCAAGCGTGTCTTTATTATATCACAATTTTGAGTTGTTCTTTTAATTTTATTTCTTGCCTTTCGCAAATCCGCCCCTCCGTTTGTGTTTCTTCTCTTCTGCCAATATCTCGAGCGCGCGCGGCAATTCAATGGCATAAACATCGTCTGTTTTAAGAGAACGGAAGTCTCCATCGTGAACAATATACGGACCGAAGCGGCCGATGTTCGCGATGATAGGTAAGCCGGTTTTGGGATGCGCGCCAACGACCCTAGGCAACGATAAATATTTCAAGGCATCATGAAGAGTGATGGAAGTTAAATCTTTATCCTTAGGGATGCTGACCATACGCGGTTTGGACGCTTTTTTTGATCCTCTGCCCCTTACTCTTTCGCCTAACTGCACATACGGACCATACTTGCCGGTTTGAATGTAAACTGGCAGTCCGCTTGCCGGTTCAATGCCGATGGGCTCATCTTTTTTGAGAATTTGGCCATCCATGGTAAGCGCCCCTTCGCAGTCGGGATAGCGTGAACAAGAAAGAAACTTGCCGCCTCTGCCCAGCTTTATAATCATGGGGTTATGACATATCGGACATTTGAATTTCGGATCTGCATCACCAAGATTGGTGGCCTTATCAAGTTTACTCTTTTCCCGCACGTCTTTCTTAAATGGTATATAAAAATCTTTCAGTGTTTTTAGATATTCTTTCTTGCCTTCAGCAATAAGGTCAAGCTTGTCTTCCATGTCGGCGGTAAATGTGTCGCTTATATAGTCGCTGAAATTATTTTCCAAAAAAGACGAAACTACATCGCCAGTGTCTGTGGGTACCAACGCTCTATTTACCTTATCCACATAGCCGCGACTTTCAATAGTATCAATAATGGACGCGTAAGTTGACGGTCGTCCGATGCCACGTTTCTCGAGTTCTTTAATGAGTCCCGCCTCACTATACCTTCCAGGTGGTTCGGTTTCACGCTCTTCCGCTTTTATGTCATGAAAGTTAAGTTTTTCGCCGGTTATAACTTTCGGCACCTCCACGTCATCAGTCCGTGATGCCGGATCAACTCTCATCCAGCCGTCAAAAAGTACGCGTGAACCGTTTACGGCAAAGTCAGGAACCGCGGCGGCACCGATTTGCGCGATGACTTTGATCCGGAGCGTATTGGCGTCTTTCATCTGCGAAGCGACTGTTCGCGCCCAGATCAAACCATATAACTTTTGTTCATCACTATTTTTCCCGGCGCGTTTCACACCCACATTGGTCGGACGTATGGCTTCGTGCGCTTCCTGGGCATTTTTAGACTTAGCGGCAAATGTATGCGATTGCAGATAGTTTTCGCCAAAATCTTTTTTGATAACGGCGGCTATTTGTCCAAGCGCTTGTTGCGACAGCGTAGTCGAGTCGGTTCGCATGTAGGTTATAAGTCCGGCGGCATAAAGTCTTTGCGCCAATCCCATAGTGCGCGAGGGAGTAAAACCAAAGCGGGTAGAAGCAACCTGCTGCAACGTAGATGTTATAAAGGGGGCGCGAGGAGATTTTTTGACTTCAGTTTCTTTTATGTCTTTCACAATCCATATCTCCTTCATACCGGCTTCTAAAATTTCCTGAACCTTTTTTTTGTCGGTCGGTTCATGTTCACAAATAACAACAAATTTTTCTTTCTTGGCGTTTGAAACGTCAGCGGTGATAATCCAATAGGAATGGCTCTTAAAGGCGCGAATTTCGCGTTCGCGCTCCATTATGATGCGCAGAGCCGGAGATTGGACCCGGCCGGCAGATAGACCATAGCGAACTTTTTTCCAGATAATGCCGGAGAGGTCGTAGCCGAACAAACGGTCGAGTACGCGGCGCGCTTCCTGGGCTTGCTTCAAGTTATCGTCGATAGCGCGCGGATGTTTGATTGCTTCTTGCACGGCATCTTTGGTAATCTCATAAAATACCACGCGCTTCGGATGCTTTAAATGAGCCGCTTCCGCTATATGCCAAGCGATGGCTTCGCCTTCCCGATCTGGGTCGGTAGCGAGCAATACCTCGTCAGCTCTTTCCGCTTTCGCCTTAATCTCCTCCACTACTTTCTCTTTACCCTTGGAGAGTTCATAATGCGGCACAAAACCAGCGGGAATGTCGATCGCTTTTTTGTTTGACTTCGGCAAGTCGCGTATGTGTCCCACCGAGGCGACTACTTCATATTTGTCGCCGTTCAAGTCGTTTAAATATTTTGAAATTGTTTTGGCTTTAGCCGGTGATTCAACGATAAGAAGTTTCATGATAATAGTTATTAGCCCATAGCCACTGGCCATTAGTAAATTTCAAAAGTAATTTTAGTTTTGTTTTTTTTTGCTAGTGGCTAAACCCTAGTGGCTATTTACTATTTTATATCCAAATCCTTCTTCCTCTATTATACGATTGATCAGCAGTTCCGAAAGCTCGCGATTAATGGTCTGGGGCTCTAGATTAGTTAATTCTACAATTTTGTTAACCGAAAGTGGTGTTTTTGATTTCAAAATTACCTCCAGAATCGCTTTTGTCTTTCCACTCTCTACTAATGACAAGTTAGGAGCTTTGCCAACTTTTCGTACGGAATGTCTCGCAGATGCGCCAAGCTTGGTCTCCGAAGGAGTTGGCGCATCGAGAGTCAAGGCAGTCTCCCTCCGCAGGAGAGGGAGAACTGCCGGCTCCGGTAGAGAAGTTGGCAAAGCCCCAAGCAAGTCCTCCAAGATATCCTCAAAAGAGTTGACTAGTCTCGCGCCGTCGCGGATTAAGGCGTGCGAACCGCGATATTGAGAATGCCCCGCCATACCCGGAAAAACAAACACTTCTCTGCCATACTCGGCCGAAAGCCGCGCGGTTACGAGAGCCCCTGATTTCGCCGGCGCTTCAATTACGATAGTGGCAACTGATAGCCCCGCTACAATACGATTTCTCTCTAAAAATCTATGCGGTAAGGCCGGCGTGCCGTTTTCGTATTCAGAAATAATCGCTCCGCGGTTCGAGAGAATTTTTTTGGCAAGATTTTCATTCTGTGCGGGATAAATTATATCAACTCCGCATCCTAAGACCGCTACTGTCTCCCCGCCGCCCTCCAGAGCGCCTTCGTGCGCGGCAGTATCAATACCCATCGCGAGACCACTCACCACCACCCAGCCTTTCTCAGCGCAAGCTTTGCCAATTTTCTTTGCCAGAGCCCTACCTTCGCTCATCGCCTTTCTAGTCCCTACAATAGTAATACAAATTTTACCCACATCAGGAAGCTTGCCGTGTACAAAAAGTTCTTTGGGCGGATTAGAAGTTTCACGCAAGAGCGACGGATAGTCCGCATCAGCAAACTTAATAACTTTAATTTCCATTTCGTACACTATAAGTCCCGTTAGAAATTTCAGCAAGGCATTCAAAATCTTCACAAAAAATAAAACAGGGCGCGATCTTCTCGCACCCCGGGATTATAGTTTCACCTCTTCTTAGACTTGGCAGAGTGTGACATCGCATGAATACCTTTACGAAGAGTTTCAGGATGATCCCCAAAACATTTATCAATTGCCTTCTGGAGCCCTAAGAGTCCGGATACCATAAGAGTATTTGGTATTGACAATTCTCCCGTAGAACTAGCCTCTCTCATCATTCTGGTTCCATTTGTGACTTTTAGACACGATTCCAAACATATCTCTAATTCGCTAAGTAAGTCACTAAACTCTTTTTCATCGTCGGGGCGACGGAAGACTAAAACATGCCTTTCACAAGGATGGCATCTTAGCACGTCGCCACGCCAAAGAAACAGGATTATAATATTTCGTTCCCAGATAATGTTAGTGACTTCTACTGGTAATCCCGATCTCTTATCAAGAATGATGTCGCCATACTTAAGGTTTTTGGCGGTAATTTTTATTTTTTCAGATTTCATTTCTCTGCCTCCTTCTTCTCGGACAGAATAAGCTTGCAACTCTTGCTTCCTATACGTTTCTTGGCCGCATCGTAAATTCGTTTGGCGCCATAAATACTATTAGTGCCACTAGACTCCGCCTTACTGCCATCCTCAAGTACCAGATAAATCTCAAAAGTTTTATTCCAGGCAGGTGCATTTTCATTCTTTACAAGTTTAGCGTCATTGACTGTCTTGTAATTCTCTTTAAATTCTACCTCAACTTCCCTGGGATAACCTGCGAGGGAAAACAAGCAAATAGAAGATAAAAACAGACTTCTTAAAATAGCTAACGTTTACCTCCTGACCGTCTCCGCCATGTGTCTATCTCCTTATGATTACCGTTAAGTAGTACTTCCGGCACTCTAAGGTGTTTCCCTTTTATCGTCAAGGACTCTGGCCGAGTATAAACTGGATATGATCCTTTAACTTCCTCTAACGATTCATGCTTTCCTAAAAAACCCTTCAACTTTCTCGCGACTGCTTCTATCACCACCATCGCGGGCAGTTCACCGCCAGAAAGAGTAAAATCCCCTATCGAAATTTCTTCATCGGCAATATACTTAGCCACCCGCTCGTCAACGCCTTCATAACGTCCGCAAATGAAGATCAGCTGGTCATATTTTGCCAAACGCTGGGCAGTTTTTTCATCAAATTTTTTCCCGCGAGTAGAAAACAAAATTACTCTTGTTTTTTTCTTTATTTTTTTTATAATTTGTAATTTGTAATTTCTCAAAATTGAACTAACTGCCTTTGCTATTGGTTCAATTTTAAGTACCATTCCCGGCCCACCGCCGTAGGGCGAGTCATCCACTTTGCGATGTTTGTCAGATGCAAAATCCCGCAAGTCATGTGTCTTAACTTCAAGTAATTTATTTTTTTTAGCGCGCTTGAAAAGCGATTCGTTGAAATAAGAATCAAATATACGGGGAAAAATTGTAATTATGTCGAAACGCATAGTAGTTAATATAAATTACTGAAAATTGTTTCTCGGAGCGCACATCTTCGACCGAGCGGGCACGGTCTCCGACGTATGTCGGAGGAGCTAGAGAAGAGCGTAGTAAGTGTGCTCGCCGGGCACACGAACGGCGCGAGAGAAATGATTTTCAGTAATTTACCAAATCCGGTAGAAAAAACAAAATTTTAATCCTCTTTTTTTCTCGCACTCCTCAACCTTTCCCGCAGAGCTTCACGTAGCGCATTGGCCTCTTTTTGGGAAGCAGCCAAGTCAGGACTTAGTTTAATTTTCCCGCTCGTGGGTCTCGGCTGTTGCACTAATTTACTTAAGATTGACACAGGTTTAACCTTTGGCTCTTCTTTAACTCTCTCTTCCCTCCTGTCGTTAAAAGGCCTTTCTTCGACTCTTGCTGGCCTCTCTTCAGTTTTTGATCTACTGCTCGACTGAAGTGGTAAACGAAACGCTGGCCGCCTCATAGCGCCGCTATCGCTGGCTCCGCCACGAGGCATCCCTTGAAAAGAGCCATCACCTCTGCTTCGACTTATTCTCTCGACTGGAGCCGCAGTAGAGGCCGCGAGCCATTCACTCGCAATTTTTTCTTCGACACTAGCTTTAAGTGTGGCATAGTTTTGCCGAGAGTTTTCTATAATAACCTGGGCGAAATTCGGGCTCGGCACCGGTGGATGCGGCAAAACGTGCGCCGAAAACGGCTTGCCCGCCATGCCATCAATCAAAAGCTTCAAGTAAATATTATATTTTTCAAGATTTACCAAATCAGTGCCCTCAAATTCCGGTAAAAATTCTTTTTCTAAGAATTCCGCGTCCGGCCCGCCAACCCTAAAACAAGCCAAAGTACCGACATTGCCAAAAACTGCCGGTTGAACTTTTTCATCAAGTTGTTCAATGTATTGATGAGCCAAAATCAAGCTTAGATGATATTTCCTGGCCTCGGATAAGATACTCGCGAATGAATCAGTCGCGAAATTTTGGAACTCATCTACGTAAAGAAAGAAGTCGTTTAGGTCTTTTCCCTGCATATCAGCCCGAGACATGGCCGCGAGCTGGATACGGGAAATTATCATAGCTCCCAAGAGCCGCGAGTTATCCTCGCCTATTTTTCCCTTTGATAAATTGGCAATCAAGATTTTTTTTTCATCCATAATCTGCCGCATATTGATAGAAGATTGCGGCTGGCCAATGATATTTCTTATTAACGGATTCGAAACAAACTGACCAACCTTATTTTGAATGGCCGCGACCGCTTCAGTTTCAAATTTTTGTGAATAGCGAGCATATTCGTTCGTCCAAAAACCTTTTATAACCGGGTCTTTAAGGCCGGAAACAATTTTCTTTCGGTATTCAGAATCAGAAAACATCCGCATGACACCCAAAATAGTAGCATCGGGGTATTCCAATAATGCTAGGAGTGTATTATTCAAAATATATTCCATTCTGGCCGACCAAAGATCTACCCAAATTTTCTTGAAGACACTCATGATGCCGGAAGCAACTAAGTGTCTATATTCTGAAGAAACTTGTTCCAGTGGGTTAAACGCGACCGGATGTTTGGTATCAGCCGGATTAAAATACACCACATCTTTCACGCGCTCCTCCGGAATAAAGTTAAGCATCTTTTCGGCAAATTCGCCGTGCGGGTCAATCACACCCAATCCCTTGCCGGCACGAATATCATTAATAGCCATAGTTTCCATAAGGTTGGTCTTACCGGAACCGCTTTTGCCGATAATATACATATGCCGCCTGCGGTCATCGGTTTTGATGCCAAAACACACCGACTCATTTCGGAAGTTGGTTTCAGCAAAAATGTTCAAATCTTCGTCAAGCATATGGGATAGTAACTAGCCAATAATAAAGATTCAGTATTTTCATCATATAACTTTTTCTTCACTAGTGACTAGTGGCTAATAACTTCTAACCGATTGGCAAATTCACCGGCGGTTCGCCCTTCTTGGCCTCAAGTCGTTGAAGTTTTGGTGCCCCGACAAACATGGTCGGATAGTGATAGATGGTCGCGAGTTCCTCAATATTCAAGATGAATGTCTTCAGCGCGAACTCTCGAGTTTTATACATCCTGTAAAGATTCCGCTTTCTCCTTAAAAGATTGACAGCCCTAAATAAACCCCTCCCTATGGTCATAGTAGAGCCCTCCGGCTTAAAACCATTCAGGTGCATGGTATTAAATTGGCTAAACGCTCCGGATACTGCCGCTACATTAGCCCTGGAAAAACGATCGCGATGATCAACATAGATAAAGCGTAGTGTTGTTTTAAAGCCGATCTTCGACAACTTATGTTCAATCTCTTCAACCACATCCTTCTGACCTTGTGTCATAGAAAGAAGTTTGTTAGGCGCTTCTTTTCTCTCTGGCACAACCGGAGCAGGAGAAGCGGAAAAAAGCGTCGAGATGGCTTCAATAATAAGGGCGCCCAAACCGAAGCCCTTGGGCGGTTCAGCTCCAATAAGTTTCTGAACTAAAAGGTCACCTTTCTTTTTCCATTCTAAGTCAGCTGGTTCCAAAATAAGCTGAATCCAGATCATCTCTCCTTCTTTAAGTTTAGACATGGCCTCCGTAAGACCCGCAATGGGATCTAGCCGTCGCTCATTTTCTTTATCTTCAAAATGTTCATACATAAGGATTGGATAAGCATCTTCCTTTACTAACACCAGATCCATACCATAAAGATCATAAGTTTCATTCGGCAAAGAACCGGGCAGTATTTCAGTATAGTCGTTCGAGACGCGAATCTCCGCCCCCGGATATTGGGCATAAATGGCGGCCTCTACAAGATTTTTGAATTTCACGGGGGTTCGCGCGAAAAAATATACGCCCCCAGCATAACCCACGATTTCAAAACTAACCTTGTCCTGTATTTTTCCATTCCACCACTTTTCGTAAAGCGAAATCTTAAAGCTATAGATAGCGGACACTGAAGCAAAAACCTGCTCCATGGCCTTGGGCGTCGTTTCAATATTTTTCGCAATTTTAACCTCCAACAAAACCCAGCTGATCGCCTTCGCGTAAAGCGTCCGTATATAAAAGAGCCAAAATATTCTAAAGACAGCAAATAAAACCAATGGCACCGTGAACCACCACGTAGCGGCGAGAACGACCCATAAAATAGAAAGTGCCGCGAAAAATGGATCAAATATTTCCATACCCCGTGCTACAATAAAGAGCTTTAACCGATCTCTTACGCCTGATTTATATTATAGCGTCCGTCAGGAAGTTTGCGAAATAATTTCTTATTTTGTAGATTAAGCATTACCGTGTTTTGCTTGAAAAATCTCTCCTTTAAAACAAGCTGAACTAGATTATCAATATCAAGCGGACCAGATGACTTTAAGATGCGGGCAATCACTTCGCGGGCAGTTCCCGGCTGGTAACCGTGTTCAGCTAAGGCGTAAATGCCCCGTCCCACCAAAACAAAGCGTCCATCTTTAATAAGCTCGTTATGAACCGTCGAGGCGTGTACATTCTTTTCATCAAATTTTCGGTCTTTTATGTGTGTCGCGATGTCGCGGAAATGGAGCGGCTTTTCAACATTCTTTAGAACCAGATAGGCGCGATCGCGAACGGTCTTGGGATTGATTTCCGCCCATTCAGAAAGACCAAAATCTCCGTAATGGTTAACGCCAAACTTTTTTGATATAGCAAGGTAATTGCGGCTTACATTCTCTGGCACATTAAGTTCTTTGGCTAAGAATGGAAACACCTCATTAAAATTTTTCTCGCGCAGCACATCGGCTTTTTTTTCTTTAAGGTGACGATAGATTTTTTCAATAAGCGCCTTCGAGAGCTGAAACATTTTCTGATCGCTTAACCAAAATGGATAAAAATCTTTATCCCCGCTGTGAAAACCGTAACCGTCATTGGCCTCCAAAAGAAAATGGAGCTGGAGCGGCGTAAGCCCAGCACCAAACTCCGCGCTTATTTCCTTTAGCAATACGTCTTCGCGAGAAACTCCGCCCATTTTATCCATATGGCTTTTTACGAAAGTGAACACCGGTTTACCCGCGCCCGCCTGAATCTTTTTTCGCACGGAAGCAAAAGCCGCTTCCTCGATTTGACGAATCCGCTCTCTCGTTACGCCGTATTTTTTGCCTAATTCCGCTAAGGTAAGTCCCGCCTTTGACTTGCCGTCCAGTGCGAACCTACGACCCAGAACATTTTTCTGGCGCGGATTAAGATCTTCTAAAAGGTTTGATATGGTTAATTGCATCTCTGCCATAAGGTTTATATGTTTAAATTTACTATATAATACAAAAATAGTCAAATATGTCAAACCGCAACCGGAAGTCAAAAGCCCCGAGGATTTGCTTAGCCCTTTCGCCTCATACTTCCAGAAAAATCATGCCAAACGGTTAGAAGCGGACTCGCCACAAAAATAGAAGAATAGACACCAGCTGTTACTCCGACCAAGATCGTAAGAATGAAGTATTTAAGGGTAGCCGGACCTAATATATACATGCCGATAAGTACGATAATAAGCGTTAGCGAGGTATTCACGGACCGAGCAAAAGTCTCGTTAATGCTTTGATTTACCACCGCATTTAGGTCTTCGCGATTTTTGCTAAAGAGCAGATTTTCCCTGGTTCTGTCAAAGACGACAATCGTATCATGCACTGAAAAACCCATAACGACAAGAAGGGCCACTACAAAATTAGTGTCTACCTCAACTCCCAAGTAATGGGAAAAAACCGCGAATAAACCGGCGGGAATGGCGATGTCATGAAGCAGAGTGACAAGAGTAACAACGCCATATTTCCAAGAACTGACTGGCTTCGAAACTTTTCTGAAGGCAAAAGCTATGTAGGCAGAAATGGCAAACAGCACAAAGATGATGGCTAAGATAGCCGAGCGCCGCAGCTCGCTGCCGACCGAAGAGCCGATTGACTGAAATGAGAGTTCCCGCACGTCGCCGAACTTGTCCTTAAGCTCAATAAAATATTGCTGATGATCTTCTTCGCTTATAGTATTAAAACGCAAAAGAAAACTGCCGCCTGACTCTCTGGTTATGATCGCATCATGTTTTAAGTCGCTAGAGAAAAATTGCCGAAGCGTTTCTTCCGGCGGAGTGCGTTCAAAGCTTAAACTCCAAAGCGTCCCGCCAGCGAAGTCAATGCCCTCCTTGAACCTAAAAACACCGATCGTCGTAACTCCGGCCACGACTAGCAGTGCCGAGACCGTAAGAAAAATATATTTTTTGCCGATAATGTCCATATATTAATTAACTTATAACTAATGAACTATAACTTATGACTTTCTGATTTTTTAATTTTGCTAACTTGTTATTAGTCATTGGTTATTAGCTATTAGTTGATTTTTAACGAACATGCGGAGCAGCGTGCGTGTAATCGTAATCGCGGAAAACATACTGATCAAAACCCCGATCAAAAGCGTGAGCGCAAATCCGCGAACAAAGCTCGAGGTATAGTAATAAAGAATAAGCGCGGTAATAATAGTGGAGATATTCGAGTCGCGAATGGATGTCCAGGCACGGCGAAAACCTTCTTCAATCGCCGAAACTCTGGAAAGACCGCGTTTTAACTCTTCTTTAGTGCGTTCAAAAATAAGAATATTGGCGTCAACTGCCATGCCGATCGAGAGAATAAAACCGGCGATGCCCGAAAGAGACATGGTAACGCCTAACAGTTTAAAAATACCAAGCGTAAGCGCCGTGTAAATTACAAGCGCGATAGAAGAAAATATGCCAAAAAAACGGTAATAAATAAGCATGAAAAGAATAATCGCCAAAGTACCTACGAGCCCGGCGTAAACAGCTTTTAAGAGGGAGTCGGCTCCCAAGGTCGCGCTTATTGTTTGCTGACTTATCAAATTTATAGGCGCGGGCAGAGCACCGGCGTTAAAAAGACTCACATCTCGCGTTACCTCGTCAAACGTAAATTTTCCGGTGATCGTCGCTTTGCCGCCGTAAATTTTATCTTGCACGATAGGCGCGCTTACTAGGTCATTATCGATAAAAATCGCCAGCGGTTTTTCAATATTCCTGCCCGTAATGTCTTCAAAAAGTTTCGCGCCCTCGTCGTTAAATTGAATTTCGATAAGCGGCTGGCTGGTGTTAGGGTCTTGTGCTACCTTGGCGCTTTTAAGATATCGGCCAGTAAGTTCGGTTGAGATAAATTGCGGCGTGCCGGAGGCGTCGGCGGTAACTTCCTTAAAATTCAATAATGCCGTGCGGCCGATTTGATTAACCGCCTCTTTTACGTCTTTTATGCCCGCGAGCTCAACAATCAGACGGTAAGAATTGCCTTCCTTCGCCGAATAGACTTGCGGCTCGCTTACGCCAAAAGCATTGACACGACTCTCCATTACTTTTTGCAAACCGCCTATTACGGAATCGCGATCGCCGGAACTTATATCCTTCATATCAATCTGATAAACCAAATAGCTCCCGCCCACAAGATCGAGGCCTAATCGCCACGGGCGATTAGTTTTGCCAAAACCAGCAGGATAAACAAAAACAGCCGAAACCAAAAAAAGAATCATAACTCCCGTAAAAATCAAAATAGTGCTTTGTTGGCGATTCATCCCTCACATAACCAAGACCGCAGTCGTGACTGCGCCAAGGTATTTAAATTTTTGACCTTTTTTGTTATGTACATCACAAATAAAACTTTGTTTGGATTATGTGAGGGATTCATGAAAATAGCGACTAGTAAAAAGATTAATGGAAATTAAGACTGTAACGGGATAAACTTAGCAAATTTTCATAAGAGATGCAAGGATAAAATATGTAAGACGGACGCATCAGTAACACTTTCGGTAATAAGAAAAGCAGTCCTGATGTTGTTAAGAAAACTGTCTCGCAGGTCAAAGCGGGCACGGTGCCCAAAGGGCGAGCGAGGCCGAGAGCAAGCGTAAATTTCTCGCTGGAAAATTTGATAGCGTGTTTTTGTACAACGTCGGAACTGCTTTCAATGTTATGGATATATCTCATTTCTCTTAGGAAAATAAACCATATGAACTATAATAAGTATATGAATAAAAGATTTTGGGTGATAATCAGCATAGTTTTCGCTTTTACGCTACCCTTTTTCGCACTGGCCTCCGAGAAACAATTTTATTACGGCGGCTGGTTACCATTTTGGAAAAAACAAAGCGGCGCGCTGGACATTGCTCTACATCTTGAAAAAGTGAACGAAGTCAGCCCGTTTTCTTATGAGGTAAACCCAAAGGGAACGCTCAAGGACTCGCTAAAAATCCATGAGGGGTTTTGGCCGGGATGGCTATTGGCGCTTCATGACGCCAAGGTCAAAATAATTCCATCCATCGCCTGGTTTAACGGATCAGGATTACATGCTTTGCTATCAAACACCAAATTGCGGCAGGCGCACGAAGACATCATCTTAAAACTTGTACTAGATGAAAATTTTGACGGTATAGACATAGACTACGAAGCGAAAAAGGCCGAGACCAAACCATATTTTTCAACTTTTTTGAAGGGCCTGGCGATGCGCCTTCATCCGCGTAATAAAATTCTCTCCTGCACCATAGAAGCCCGCACGCCGCTTACTTCGCTTGAGAATCCAGACGCGCCCGAGCGGAAACCATCCTACGCCAACGACTACGCCGCGCTGAATAAATATTGCGATGAGGTGCGCATTATGGCATATGACCAAGGAGCAATAGACCTGAAGCTGGACGTAAAAAAAGGCAATGGCAATCTTTATATGCCCGTCGCAGACCCGGATTGGGTGGAAAAAGTTATTATAGAAACCATTAAAACCATCAGCCGCGATAAGATCATGTTAGGAATTCCTACGTATGGCTATGAATACGCGGTAAGCTGGAATAATAATATAACGACCTATCGGCGGCTACGGGCCGTAAATTTCTTTACGGCTTTGAACCGTGCGGACTCGGTAAACGTTACGCCAACGCGTAATAGCGCCGGTGAGTTGAGTTTTACATATTCTACGAGTACGTTCGTAGAAGTGTCTGTGGCTCTGCGAAGCGATGTCTCATCGACTCCGCCCGTCGGCATTCCGCCCGCGTCTTTGAACTCGACCTCTAGCGTCATGCGTTTTGTTTCGTTTAGCGACGCCGAATCGGTCGATCAAAAAATTCAACTGGCTAAAAAATACAAACTAAGAGGCGTGGTTCTCTTTAAGTTAGACGGCGAAGCCGATCCATTAATTTGGGAGAAGTTAAAATAACGATAAAAAAACTGGGCATCCCGGAGGGACTCGCCTCCTACTCTCGCCTCGCCAGTCGCTCGGCTCGGTATTAGTGCTAGTCTCTCGCGGTTGCGGCACGCTTGCCGCAACATCGCTCCGAGCTTCGACTCCCTCACATGCACAAATAAATTTGTGCACTCGGACGGAACTTCGCTTCGCTCTGTCCGCCCGGAGGGACTCGAACCCCCAACCTTGACGATAGAAGCGTCCTGCTCTATCCAGTTGAGCTACGGGCGGAGAAAACCATACTTATACTACCCCAATCCACGCTGGATAATCAAGATTTTCTGTGTTAGTTTAAGTAAATCCGGGGTGTCGTATACCGGTAGTACGCCTGTTTTGGGAACAGGTAGACCGAGTTCGATTCTCGGCACCCCGACCAAGTTAGACATTGAGAGTTTAAAAATCAGTAATGGTTGGTTAATATATTAGTATCTATGAGAAGTTTTGAAACACCACCACAATTTAATCCCAAAAATCAACTCAAGAAAACCGAGCAACCATCGCATTCGGCAGTTGAACGGAGTGACAATACCTCAATGCCTTCAAAAATTCAAGAAACCTTAGGGGCAAAAGAAAAAATATTTTCCTGGCTAAAATATAAAGGATTAAAGACTAAAGAGTATTTTGGTCAACTTAATCAAGAAGATTTTGACCAGCTTTTATCATTTGACTTTCAAGAGCGGTTACGAGACAATCCTCCGATTGAAAGTGTATTTTCTCCCGAGAATGAGTTGGTTAAAATAAAAAACTTACCAAGAGAAAAAAAGAAAGGGGCACTTGCGCCCTTCAAAGAAAATTTGGCACGACAACGCGAAGCGTTGGCCACCTGCCGTGTTTTCATAGAGAGAAGCGTAGAATTCAATCATGACATCCCAAGAGAAAAACTTGTAGGATTGATTGAAAAATTTACTACACGATACGGTTTTAGTGACCAACAAAAACAAACCGCAGAACAGCTTATAGACAGATATTACGAAAATCGCCAAAAAGTTTTAGAAGTGCGTCAACGATTTGAAGACAACCATGAGCTTGTAAATAAGCTAACGGGTGTAAATCTTGGAAAAGACGAAAAAATAACGTTATCGGTTGGGCCAATGACAATAGATATTGATACAGATGGATTTAACGCAGGAAGATTGTATGAAAAAGCAGAACAACCGATAATTGGTTTTAAATATGGAGGATTTGCTTCCCAGTCTGTTGGTGAAACTCCTGTTTATTATGTCGTTATAAATCAAGATAAGTGGATTAGAACAAAAGGATACAATGACCCAACTGGTGAAAAGACCAGAATGCACGAATACGAGCACCAAAAAAAACAAACTTTTCAGAGTGGTTTTTGAACTCCAAGATGCGCCAAGACATCTGTATGGTTACAAGAGAGAGCAAGACCCCGAAACTAAAAAAGTAATTCTTGAAGATTTTCTGAGTTCAAGTCGAACAGTCGCACTTGAAAGGGTGAAGGATGAAATTACCGCGTCTCTGTATGACAGAGATTTATCAACTTTACAGAGACAACTCGAACAATTTTTCTTTAGCGCAGAAGGCGCGTATGACTATCTTTCGTATTTGCGAAATTGGGAAGAATTTAAGGATGATCCTTTTTATCAAGAAACTGCCCAAAGAATGCTTGTGCAAGAGTACAGAGCTATTATTAAAAAAGCAGTCGGCTCGTATGCAGAATTGGTAAAAAAAGGAGGATACTCAACGCAAGAAGCAACTGCGTTTTTGACTGACAAACCATTATCGGATTGGCCCAAAACAATAAGAAGGTTGCTGGAGCAGAAGGAAGTAAGCTAAAATTTCCAAAGCGGCGCGCCAGTTTCACTGGCACGAAATTCGTCGGCGGAAAACGAGGGCGGGCAAAAATTCCTTCCCCCCAACCCCCTTCCTTTTTGCCCGCCCGAGCGTCAGATTTCGTTTCTACCGCGCGAAGCCCGGCAATCAGAGATTTTGTTCAAAAAAGGTTCAAGCGGCGTTTAGTAATTGCGACCAACAGAGACAAAACAAGCTAGAGAAATTTATTTCGCTATCACCCGATAAAACTTGGTTTTGCCGATTTTAAGCACGAACGATTTCCTCAAATTTACCATTTCTTTAGGATCAGTTTTTTTCTTCTGATCAATTTCAACCGCGCCTTGTTCTATCAAGCGCCGTGCCTCGCTTTTACTTGTAACACTGGCTTTAATAAGCAACTCCATAAGCTCAATTAATTTCCCCGAAAGTTTAATTACCGGCATATCTCTTGGTGTTTCTTTATTCGAAAAAACATTTTTAAATTCTTTTGCGGCTTTCTCGGCTTCTTTTTTGCCATAATAGAGCGTCGTAATTTCTCGCGCGAGCATAAATTTCTGATCTCGGGGATTAGAGCGCGAGGTAATAATTTCGTGGATTTCAGTTGCGGGCAAACGCGTTGCCAAAACAAAATATTTTTCAATCAGAGAATCTGGAATTGACATAATCTTCCCGAACATATCATTGGGTTCGTCCGTAATGTTTATCACATTCCCCCACGACGAAGACATTTTTCTGCCATCGGTGCCCTCAAGCAAGGTACGGGTTAAAATATCCTGCGGCGGCTGGCCGTACAGGGGCTGAATAACGCGCCCGGCTAGCAAGTTGAATTTTTGATCTGTGCCACCAATTTCTACATCGGCTTTCACTGCCACAGAATCGTAACCCTGCATAATGGGATAGAGTAGTTCACGCACAGAAACTCGTTTGCCTGCCTTCATACGCCGGCTGATATTTTCCCTGGCCTCAAATTCATGCAAACCAAAAGCATTTGCCATTTTGCCAATTTCCAAAAATCCTAGCTTCTTAAGCCAAGTCGAGTTGTAATGCATTTCGCTTTTTTTGGGGTCAATTATTTTAGCGGCCTGCTTAAAATATGTTTTTATGTTTTGCTTTACCTGCGCTTCGGTCATCATGGGTCTTTCTGATTCCTTGTCGGAGGTGTCCCCAATGAGCCCCGTAAAATCTCCGACGATAAAAACAACGGTGTGCCCTAAGTCCTGAAAATCCCGTAATTTCCATAATGCGCCCGCACGACCAATATGGATATTGGGCGAGGTGGGATCAACGCCAAGTTTTACTCGGAGCTTTTTGCCAGACTTTAGCGCCGCTTCGAGATGTTCGCGAACAATAACTTCTTCCACCCCGCGAATAAGTATTTCCTTAAAGCTGTTTGCCATAAACTATTATTTCTATTGTAACGAAAAACTAGACAATTCTCCAGTCTTGGTATTAGAATGGCAAAAGTTAAATCAAAAAGGAGAGAAGACGATGATTCAAGTAATTCGCTCCGGCGTTTTTGCTAAATACCTAGACAGAGCCGTTCAGGAAACAGAAAAGTATATGGCAGAAGTTGGCCTCAAAGGGAAAATACGTTTTGCGCCATCGCGTCTTGTCTCTTTACCCGCCTCCAATTTAGAAGCACCAAATTCATGGCTCTTTTACCTAGAGTACGGGCATCGCGATAAAAACGAGCCTACTATACCGCTAAACGTGACACTTCTAACCTATGAGGGTAAGCTTTATTTTCTCCTTAACCCAAAACACTATCAAGATCTAACACAAGGCGAGACAAAGCACGCAGACTAACTTAAGAGCCCCGCAACGCGGGGCTCGTTTTTTTATTTTCCGCTAGGTTTGTTTTTTATAATCTCATCAATTATTCCGTAACTTTTTGCCTCTTCGGCCGACATATAAAAGTCGCGATCAGTATCTTTATCGATTTTGGCGATTGATTGACTAGTGTGTTTAGCGAGAATTTGGTTCAGACGGTCCTTGATCTTAAGTATATGTCTGGCAGTTATTTCTACTTCCGTCGCTTGGCCCTCAACGCCACCCATTACTTGATGCAAAAGAATATCAGAATTTGGCAGAGCAAACCGCTTGCCTTTTTTACCAGCAGCCAAGAGCACCGCACCCATCGAAGCCGCCATGCCCACGCAAATTGTCGAGACATCTGCCTTTACGTATTGCATCGTGTCGTAAATAGCCAGTCCCGCCGTAACCGTTCCGCCGGGACTGTTTACATACAACCTTATATCCCGTTTCGCGTCTTCATGATCTAAAAAAAGCAACTGGGCAATCACGATATTCGCGACTATATCGCTAATCGGTCCGCCTAAAAATATAATCCGCTCTTTTAAGAGACGCGAGTAAATGTCATACGCCCGTTCACCGTATTGGCTTTTTTCTATGACTGTTGGAATTAAATTCATATTATTTTTTATCGCGAATCGAACTCGAATATTATCGCTAATTTTCACTAAACTTTCAAGGGCGTCCTAATTCGAGAATATTCGTGACTGCAATTCGAGATTGATTAGTGATTACAGAAATGGCACAAGTAATAGCGCCACAATGTTTACGACTTTAATAAGCGGATTAATGGCCGGCCCGGCGGTGTCCTTATAGGGGTCTCCCACCGTATCTCCCGTTACCGCCGCTTTGTGCGCCTCTGAACCCTTGCCGCCGAAATTGCCGTCCTCAATATATTTTTTGGCGTTATCCCAAGCGGCACCGCCCGAGGTCATAGATAGCGCTACAAAAAGCCCGGAGATGATCGAACCGATCAAAAAGCCGCCGAGCGCCACGCCGCCTTCTTCGCCAAATAGCAACCCCACGACCAGCACCAAAATAACGGGCAAAAGCGCCGGTAAAATCATTTCTTTCAAGGCCGCACGAGTCACAATATCAACTGCCTTGCTATAATCCGGTTTTGCGGTTCGCTCCATTATGCCGGGAATTTCCCTAAATTGGCGGCGGACCTCTTCGACTACTACGGAAGCGGTCTTGCCCACTGCGCGCATAGCGATCGAGGCGAATAGATACGGAAGCGCGGCACCCAAAAGAAGTCCAATCAGAAGATACGGATTTCTGATATCAAAATCCACCGCACGGCTCTGCGTAAGTTCCTGCGCGTAACCGGAGAAAAGCACCAGCGCCGCCAAACCCGCAGAAGCGATCGCGTAGCCCTTGGTCACGGCTTTCGTGGTATTCCCTACCGCGTCTAGTGCGTCGGTAATTTTCCGGACATCCTCGGGCGCCCCGGACATTTCGGCAATGCCGCCGGCGTTATCGGTAATGGGACCAAAGGAATCAACCGCCACGATAATACCTGCGACCGAAAGCATCGAAACCGCGGCGATTGCTATGCCATAAAGATCGGCTAAGGCATAACTGCCTAAAATTGCTCCTACAATTACTATAATCGGCAACGCGGTCGACTCCATGCCAACGGCTAGACCTATAATAATGTTAGTGCCATGTCCCGACTTGGAGGCTTCGGCGATGGATTGAACGGGTCGATATTTTTTGGCCGTGTAGTAATCAGTGACTACCACCATCAGCGCGGTTACGGCCAAACCAATAAGCGCACTGCCATAAATTCCCCAGAAGCCGTCGCTAAAGAAAAGTCCGGTAGCAAAATAGAAAAGCACGGCTGATATTGCTAAACTTGCGAAAAGACCCTTGTAGAGAGCGCCCATAATAGAGCCGTTCCCTCCCAGCTTTACAAAGAAACTGCCTATAATAGAGGAAACAATAGCCACCCCGCCCAAAACAAGTGGAAAAAGATTAAATTGTTCACCACCGGCTGTAAATGTTCCCAAAAGCATAGCCGCTGTGAGAGTAACCGCGTAAGTTTCAAAAAGATCTGCCGCCATGCCAGCGTTATCGCCCACCATATCGCCGACTTGATCAGCTATTACCCCGGGATTTCGCGGATCGTCCTCCGGAATACCAGCCTCTACTTTACCCACCAAGTCCGTTCCCACATCCGCGGCTTTAGTGAAAATTCCTCCGCCCAGCCGAGCGAAAATCGAAATTAAACTGGCGCCGAAGCTTAGTCCGATAAGACTGGCAATCTTATGCTCTGAAGGAACACTGAAATAAAGCGAAGCCACGGCAAGTAGTCCCAAAGCCACTACTAGAAATCCCGTAACCGATCCGGCCTTAAAAGCTAAATCGAGCGCTTTTGATAAGCTGTATTTGGCCGCCGCCGCGGTTTTTGAGTTAGACCGAGCGGAAATATTCATGCCGATATAACCGGAAAGAGTTGATGCCAGAGCGCCAAGTATAAAACCAAGCGCGGAAAAAGTGCCAAGTAAAAGAAAGAGAATAATAACAAGCGCCGCCGCGACAAAAGCGACGGAAATATATTGACGATTCAGGTAAGCGGAAGCACCAGCCCGTATGGCCTTTGAAATTTCCACCATTTTTTCGTCTCCATCTTCTTGGTTACGGAGCCAATAAATAAGATAACCGCTATAGAGAATCGCGGAAACAATCGGCACGAAAATGAAAGAATAATAGTTGGTCATAAATAATACTAATCTACAAATTTTTATTCTTCGGCATTTTTCTCTGCAGGTTTTGTTTCTTTTTTTGTTTTTCTTTTTGTTTCCTTTTTTACTTCCACTTCTGTTTCTGTTTTTGCTTCTGCTTTTATCTCTGTCTTCGCTTCTTGGCCCTCGGGCAATTCGGCGATACCGCCGGATAAGACCTCATCGGGACGGGACTGTGAACGCACATCGATCTTCCAGCCAGTAAGCCGCGCCGCCAGCCGCACATTTTGTCCACCACGCCCGATAGCAAGACTTAATTGATCTTCTGGCACATAAACGCGAATTTCTCTCCTTTCAAGAAGTTCGGTTGAAGTCACCTTAGCCGGTGAAATAGCGTTACTCACGAATTTCTCCGAGTCCTCCGCCCATTCTATAATGTCAATCTTTTCTTGCCCGACTTCATTGTTTACTGCCATTACGCGCGTGCCGCGCTGTCCTACGCAGGAACCAACCGGATCAATATTTGGGACGCTTGAGGCCACCGCGATTTTAGTGCGGCTCCCAGGTTCACGGGCGATAGCCTTAATTTCGACTACACCATCGGCAATTTCTGGCACCTCTAATTCAAAAAGTTTGGCTACAAAGTTTGGGTGGCTCCGCGAAAGAACAATAGCCGGCAGTTTCGCGTCGTCTTGCACGACTACCACGTAAAAACGCAGTCGCTCGCCGATACGGTAATGCTCGCCGGGAATGCTTTCATTGCCGAACATGACACCAATCGCGCGGCCCAGATCAATAAAGACATTGCCGCGGTCGAATCTCTGCACCGTGCCGCTCACAAGCTCGCCCTCTTTGTCTTTAAATTCTTTAATCATGGAGTCGCGTTCCGCTTCGCGAAGTTTCTGCAAAACTACCTGCTTTGCGGTTTGCGCTGCGATACGCCCAAAATCAGAATGGGTTTCAAGCGGAAATTCCAGTTCGTCGCCCAAATTTACGTCATTTTTATTTTTTTTTGCTTCGTCAAGAAAAATATGCCGTTCGGGATTGTAGCGCGGCAGAAGCGGTTCTTCACTCACTCCCCTTGTTTCTGTTTCACGATATGGACGCGGAGCTTCCGCGGCTGACCCCTCGGTTTTTTCCTCATCCTCATCAATAATTCTTACCGTTGACTCATCAACCACAGTCTTCACCTGCCAAAATTTCAAGTCACCAGACTTGGTATTAAATTTTGTCTTGACGATTTCACCGCGAGTGCCATATTCCTTTTTATAGGCTGCCGCGATCGAAGATTCAATGGCTTCAAGCACTTTTTGCGGATCAAGACTTTTTTCTTGGGCAATTTGGTCAATCGCTTTGGTAACATCTTTCAAGTTAAACATAGTTAATTTTTCCTGTGAGTCCACGAGTAGCTGAAAAATTCAGTACCCGCCTAAATTTTGATTTCTTTGCAATTTATATTTAGAAAGCCCGCGCGCAGGCGGACTTTCAACGCTTTTAATTATAGACCAGACCGTTCTGGGTTGTCAACTAAATATTGCGAATAACAATTCCAAGATACAGACTATGCAGCCTCCTTCCTCTCACCAGCTCCACCAGGTTGCTGAGGGAAAAGTTTTTTTAGTCTGTCTTGAGCCGCTTTTAGTTTTGCTGGATCACCGGCGCGGAAATCTCGCTTCTGCGTTACTGGCGGCTTTGGATTCCCATTAATCACGACCCGTTTTTCAGCTTCCCATTCCGGCAGACGTCCGTCTTGAATTGCTTTTGCCCGCTCTTCGGCTTCTTTCATCTTTTCCAGATTACCAGCGGGATTAAATTTTGGTTTTTCAAATGGTCTTTCGAAAGACATAATGAGAAATAATAAATTATGTATTAATAATATCCTTCATCCACAAAAACTGTCAACATACTGAAAAAACTCCCAATAATTCTGTATTTTACGGCGCTGGCTCTTCTATAATACCCACCGAAAGCATGGCGTTATCCGAACCGGTATTACAATTTATGTAGTAGGTTGTGCTCTGGAGCGGAGAAACAGGTCTTGAGCCGCCGGCATTACATGTTATCAAGCTATTGCAAACAGTGCCCTGCCACTGTGATGTTACCGGATTTGCGATGGCCGAGCAAAGTGTCGCTCCAGGAGCAAGCCAAGTAAGCGTGGCTGATCCGCCACGTGCGATAACTCCGGGTGTTACGCGAATATCTGGAGGTGAACAGGCGCTGCCTGCGGAAGAGCAAGAATTTGCGCCGGGTCCAGACACTGATATGCAACTGCTGCTTACACATTCAAGATGAGTGGGGCCGCCACCGCCGCCGCCGCAATCAGCACTGGTTGTACAGAGATCTGCGCCAGCTCCGGGCACTGGTGCGCAACTACTACTTACGCATTCGAAGTGAAAGGGTCCTCCTCCGCCGCCGCAATCAGCACTGGACGAGCAAGAATTTGAGCCGGGTCCAGATACCGATACACAACTGCTGCTTACGCACTCAAGATGAGTTGGGTCGCCGCCGTCGCCTCCGTCACTGCAATCAGCATTAGTTGAACATTCATCAGCTCCAGCACCGTCAATCACGACACAGGCACCACCTTGACACGCACTATGAGATGGAGATGGAATGCACGGAAATCCTTTTAAGCAAGTAACACCACAACTATCTACGCCAATCGTGTAAGTTCCGCAAAAGGTTGGTTCTGGGGCCGAACAAGTGCCATCTGGAACACAAATGGGTCCACATACTCTAGCCGGTGGCGCAATGGCCGAACAACCGCCATCGCATCCAATAGTGCCGAAACTGATATCGCCGCAATTGTTTGATGCTGAACAAGTTGTTCCCTCATAAGGAACACAAATGGGTCCACATTCCCCCGGAACATGTTCATACGACGGACATGATGCCGGCACGATAGCACCTCCCAAAGAAGACCTGAAAGCATAATCCACTTCGATTGAGACCGGACTATAGTCAAGGTCTTTATCCGCCGGTATGAAATTCAATCCCAACAAGAAGACAGAAACGGAAAAAACTGACCAAAAGACAACCGACCATGTATTGAATTTAAACCGATGTCGCAACTTTCCCATTATGCTTTTTATTATACAACAACCATCTTAAAAACCTACTTCTTATCCACAAGCGAGGCCTGATTTAAGTTAGCTTCGATTGTTTTCTTGAAAGACACGAGGCCCAAACTCGCGACCCTGGGATCGTTGCCGGGATAGGCCATCTGCCAATTGTCTTCAGATAAACGCGTGGCATTGGCCTTGGCCGCTAAGAGAAAAACTTTGGCCTCGCTTTTTTTGTCCTGGTTTAAGAGTGAAACTCCGATGGAGTTCAAAAGCCAAGGGTTTTTATCATCAAAACCCAGAGCGGTTCTTGCGGTTGCCTCAGCTTCAGGGTATTTCCCTTCGGCAAAATATATCCAGGATAGGTCATTATAAGCAGCCCAATTTTTGTCGTCCCATAAAATAAATTTTTTGAAATCCGCCTCCGCCTGCGTGTAATTTTTGGCGTAACCGCTTATCAGCCCCCGAACATAATAGGAAGACACCAGATTATCTCCGTGCAGTTCGATTTGCCTATTAATTTTTTCAAGCGCGGCCCGAAAATCTCCGCGCAAGAAATCAATGCGCGCCAGCTGATGCCAGGCATCAGGCACTTGCGGATCAATGCTGATGGCTTTTCTAAAATATACTTGAGCCCGACCAAGATCATAGTCTCCTTTTAAACCCACATTAAAATAATAGTTCCCGATTAAGAGCGCCAGGTTAGCGTCACGACTCAAGAAAAGCGCGGCCTCCGGATTACGGAAACCCTCCCAGGCCATAACGCTAAGCTCTCTGCGCAACACATAAAAACTAACGCCCGAGAGAAGAATAAATAAAAACAGAAAAACAAAGAAATAATGATGACTGGCGTGTTCGAGTCGTCTTTTAGTTACCCGATGCTTGGTATTTTTTCTCATGAAAAAAGTTGTACAAAATCAATAATAACACAGCTTATGAAAAAGTTACGATACTATCATTCTTTGAAGGTTGGTTTGCACCGCCAACTCATCACTCGTCCCTGCTAGAAAATACCTAGCCCGCTCGACTATCCTAAAATACCGTGAATTTTACTGCCAGTAGCGCGCTATTCATCCCCGTGATCGGATTTTTAAAGTCCGCGTTCTCAAAACGCTTGTCGCTTCCGGCTTTCACTAAAATCGCCAATAATGAATCACTGGACTCTACGAGGGGCCATTCCTTGCCGACATAAAAGTTAACTTTTATATTACTATACGTTCCCGTCTCAAGATAATTAGATGCGCCAACTGCCGTATAAATAACGCCGTCCTTGTTTCCTATTCTCATCAAAAGAATAAATCCTGGTTCTACCAATCTTACCGTAGAAATATTGGCCGCCGGTCCCAGGGGTTGATTTTTAACTAAAATCACATTCGTCGCCTTAATGGACGGTATAATCGCTTCCGAATTTAACTCGGCGTTAAACATTTTCCATACTACTTCGGAAATAATGTTACTGTTAAAAAATAGAACAATAACAAAACCGCCCAGGACGACAAAAATAAGCGTAGCGGTAAAGAGAACATGGTGATGATTTTTTTCTTCTTCTGGCGTCATTTTTTTAGTAGTGCTTTTCCTCACTTACTAATAATAGACCGGATAGCCAGCTAATCAAGTAAAGCTATCCACAAGAAATGGCGAGAGATTTTACTTTCCGATAGCAAATCCATACACAACCGACTCGGTCACCCCTCACCCTTGCTGTGAGCAAGGGTGAGGGGTCTATATCAATAAATTTTTCCAGATTTTCATCCCACACACCTTTTGAGAAATCAACATTGTCCATGCCAAAACATTGACCTCAAGCGTCGAGTATCATTACAAACATCAGAAAGCGTCACCGATATATACGTCTACATGGGCTTTACAAAAAGCATTTTCCTATGATAGATTTCATATAGATCCAACTACAAAAGGAGAAAGTATGCAAAGAGTGTTGGCGCTTCTTGGTTTGATTGGTGCGTTCTTTTTCGTCACTGTACCTATACAAGCTCAGGAAGTCGCAAAAATCACTTCCATAACTCCATTTTCCATTACGATTACGGGTGCAGTCGGACAGTATCAATCCACGTATGGGCCACACTCCAAGATTCTGATCAAAATTCAAGAGATTAAGATTGACAGCTACTCTAAACTCATCATCAACTCGATTCGTAATGAGAATCTAGTGGACGTGAATGCATTTACTTACCTCGACCCGGAAACTGGGATGCTAACTTTCAGCTTTACCGAAGCAAAATATTGGAAGTACGTCCTTCACTATACACCGCAAGATGGGGAACTGCTTTTCGGAACACTCACAAATCCAGTAGAAGAATGGACGGTACGGTTTAACAAAATCTAGGGGGGTGCTCTCGCGCCCCCTTATTAAATTAATTTTCTTAAAAGACCACTTACTGTCTCACTTTTTCTACTTTAGAAAGAGCATCCTTTGCCGAAATATATGTCGGATCAATCTCTAAAGCCCCTTGATAATACTTCTTAGCGTTAAGAGCATCACCACTTAAACGATATGCTTCCCCCAAATAAAAACTCGAATCTGGATATGCTGATTTTTCGTATGGTTGCCAATACCGGTCAGCTTTATCGAGATCAGAATTAAGCTCAACAGATTTTTTTAGAGACTCAATTGCCTCGGGAAAATTACGAAGATTCGTGAGAACCATACCATAAAGTCCATAAGTGTAGGCTCGATTTGCCTTAGGGAGAAGATCGAAATCAGAACTTTTCAAAATTCCATCAAGTGTGGAAAGAGCATCAGTATTTTTGAAGTCCCCAGCAGCCTCAAATGCCCAAAGCTGTTTCTTTAAAAGTTGACTAACCTTTACAATATCTTTCTTGGACTGATGGAGTTGTGGTTGCTTAAAATCTCCAATAGGTGTTCCAAGCGGCACAATCGCCATCCCTTGATATTTTGTTGAAAGTTTTTGGGTTGCAAGAAAAATAAGATCTTCAGCTGTCATTTGGATATCTGGTCCTTCATAGTAATCATTAAGTACCACTTGACTACTTGAGGGGTCATAGCCCTTAATAAGTCGTAAAATATGAATTGTGCCGGGATAATCGCGTGATGGTGATTGGATAATTAAAATAGGACTTTTAGGAAATTTTTGGAATGTCTCTCTTAGTTGTGCTTCGTTTTTTATCGATACAACATTCGCGTCAACGCCTTTTTCTCGCAAATAGGAAACAATATTCTTACTACTAGTAAGTTTTGAGTTTGGGAATAATATCTTTAAGCGTTTTAGTTCATCACCTGTCACATTTTTGCCGTAGTATGAAAGAACAGATGCTAACATAGCACCAGTAGGAGATCCCTGTAAGTCTGCATTATGAGTATAGAAACCAAAATACGGAATATTAATCATTGTTTTTTCGAATTTTGAGAAGTAAAAAACTCCGCCAGCAACAAGAATAATGGCAAGAATAATTACGATAAAGATAATAATGAATCGGGTTCGAGTCATAAAAATTTAGTATATATGACAAGACTAAAGCGGGCATAAACTAAGGCGCGCTTGAACAACATCCTCCACAAGCACCACCACTATCGCTCGCACTATCGCCAGCTGAGTCACTACATCCAGTACTGCAATCAGTACTGCAACTACTCCCACATGAGGGAGCATCGGCATTTATGAAAAGATGATTGGAGATCGTCGGGAACAAACCAGAATGACTTGTTGTGTATCTGTGATTATCAGAAAAAAACAACTTTGCTACAATCAATGGCAACAAAAAAAGAAAAAACGAAAAAAGAAATAATATCCCGACAATCAATCGCAGTGTTTTTTTATGATAGGTGACCTCTTTCATTGTGCTTAATTTTATGATTAAATATTACAATTATAAAAGTAATTATGCAAAAGGATGGGGTAGGACATTAAACGGGTGGCCAGCAGTATTTCGGAACATCTCTAATCTCTTACCATTATACACCGAAAAGTCCTCGTCAAGCCAGAGATGTTGAGCTTCGAGTATAAAAACCGATACTGAAACAAATCCTAAGTTATGTATGGCGGGGGGAGTCTGATTGACTACAATTGGATGCATACCGTAAGAATGTAGTAGTTTAACGAGTTTTTTCTTTTTATTCGTCGAAGATATTCCGCGAAAGGAGTCAGAAAGAGGGTACGCAGGCAGGGGTATTTCCTTGGTATCTGTCCAAAATTTAATACTTTTTAAATTTTCTGGATCTACCCACCGCAAAACCCTTTTTTCAAGAATACCCGGCTGCCTAGAAGAATTTCTAGAATCACTATATTTTTGCATAGTACTTCTGCTAAAATAGTACATATGCAGGGCGCTCTCCATAATTCTTAATAAAGTCTCTTCTGGATCAAGCTCCACTTTCCCACTTACCGCTACCGCCGGGCCCTTGCCTGTTGAGTCAAGAACGATGCCAAGAAAAATAGGTATTGGTATATCAATCCTCATATCAAGAACCCGAATTTTAAGATTGTGTTGTGAAAACTTACTATAAAGATTTTTTATTTTTTCATTTTTAATCGATTTAATATCAATCGCCGGTATAGACCGCGCATGAACCCAATTAATAATAAAAGCGTCTCGCTCAATTACCTCAAAAATACCATTTACTATGGCTTGATCAGGATCATCCGATGAAAAAGCCGCCGCACCCGTTGTTATGTAGGATCGTAAAACAGGTTCTTCAGGAAGTCGTTGGTAGCCGAGATACACAAGCTGTGCCGGCAAAAAACATGGAACATCATCATACAATGATATTCCCCTTACCCAACGAAATATCGAATCATGAGTGAGAAAGGGGGAATGAAGCTTTTTACGTTGCTCATTGGTAATCGAAGGAATATCATTTGGATCGAGTGCATAAACCCGAATGTTCCTAAACGACGAGACTAAAAATGTGTCATACGGAATAGTGCTATTAGAATATCTCTCGATTGTCTCACCAACACAGCGTGCAAGAGCCAACTCCTCTTTTACACTTGAACAACCCGCTGCGTGAGTAACACCACCGCACCCCTCATTTACTGTTGCCAGCCAATAATACATATGAGGCTGATCTGATCCTTTTTTAACTCTTCCAATATATGAGAGAATATTAAAATTTCTGAGGACATTCGCCACGTATAATAACCTCCAAAGTTCTGGCCTTTCAACAAACAATCCTTGTCGTAATACATAAACACTCTCCCCGATGAGCCATTGAGAAAATTTGAGTATGTTAATACCAATTAACAACATCAATCTCATTAAAAAACCGCTGGCAACCTGCTTCTTATGAAAAAGGAGCGTTGATCCCTCAATATAGCGCGGGCTACTTCCAGATAATATCTCGATATGATGCGAAGAATTTATTAATGGTTTGGTAAGTAGATCAATAAAAATCAAAACTTTTTTAAAAAGCGCATTGACCGCCTTTTCAAAAAACTTGTTCAACTCCAAGTTCATTTTTTATTTCCAAGCGTCATTAATGCAACAACACTCTCTTCGCCCTCCTTTAGTTCGAGTATATTATCGAGTTCTATATCAACGGCGCGTCCAATTGCATTCGGAGCCAAATTGAGCGCTGTCGCAATAAGATAAAAATTTTGAAGAAGGGCTCCCGCCTCAAGGAGAGTAAAACGATATCCACGTTCTTTATATTTCAGCATAGACCTTTGAAAAACTGCAGTAATAATGAAGAGAAAGGGGGATTCAAAAAAAGGAGAGTCTAAAAATAATTTGAATATATCACTGGTTTCTGTAATAAAAATTAATTTTTCGAGTGCATGGGCTTTTATATTTAAATGATATACACCCTCGGCTAAAACATTATTGCCGCGAGTAATCATATAAATTTCTAAGGGATACCTTGCTCCCGCAGAAGGATAAAACCTATATATGTTGTGAACATTTTCTGGTGTTTTTCGAACGCCAGCTGACCAATAAAGAAAAGTCGAAAGTGTATCAAGTGACAGAAAATTATCAGATCGTCCTAGTTCCGATTTTCGATTATTGAAGACATCACTAATTGTATGCTCAAGACGTTCTGCTGGTGATGGAAGAGGTATTCGAGGGTATCTCTCATATTCTTTAAACTCTATCCCTTTCCACTCATTGGGCCATTCTGCGGGATCGAGAGGAACTCCTGCCGAATTGTTGGTTATTCTATGCAATTCCCAAATCCAAGGATATTCTTTCATACAATTTAAGAATAGCATACCCTACTCCCCAAGAAAGTGAGGTAAATTTTTTACTAATAAAAAGATCATAAAATAAGTGCAATTAAAAAATACCAAAATTGGAATACATTCTACCAAGGATTGTGGGAATATTTGGCTGACGCGTGAAGAAGGAGTTAAAATGCTTGCTTCTTCTGCGGTTTTTATGGCTTTAGAATATTGTTTCCCAAAAGAGTGTTTCCCAAAAGAATAAGTCCATGTAAGACAACAAACGTGTATTTTCGACTTACCTAATAAGCTTTCAGTTTTGCGTATTTCGCTCTCTGCGATGTATATATTTCCACAAAACCACACATTGCCTCCAGACTAAATGCTACTAACAAGATTTAAGAAACAACTACAAGAATTCCTGAAGGAAAAAATTTCAATTGAGATATTTGTTACTTCCGAAGTTCCTAATCGAAAAAGGGGGGGTGTCCATTTTTTATTCCTATAGGTAACAAAAATTAACTTTTTTTATCGAGAATGGATCGTCTTAATTTGACCTAAAAATTCAAGCTGCTTTTTTGCGAAAATTTTATCACAGCATCGATAGTTTGTTCACGTAATTCCTTCCTATCGCAATCAAGCGATTATTGACTCTAAAGTCAAAGCAAAGAACTTTGGATAACCTGTGGATATTTCATATTATGAGCCAAAAATCGTCACTTTGTATTTGACAAAGTTATAATAACATTGTGAAATATTTTGTGAAATATCCTTACATTTTTAAAAAAGCGTTCGCTATAAAACAAGTGTCGCACAATATTGTTTATCGTGAAACACTAGCAACAAAAATATATCATGCGTATCGCATCTTACAATCTAGATATTTTCATAGTGGCCTACAATAGGATTCTTAAAATCAAAATCGCCGGTTCCATTTCTAGGTATGGAAATAGTAACAAGATCGAGTTGCCAACCAGATTTCTCACTTATGAGATCCAGATGTGAAGCGGCAAACATTTGAGCTACTCTCCTAAACTTTATAAGTTTTGCCGAAGTCATCTGGTCTTCCGGCACAAGCGCTTCGCCATCAGATATTGCCGCCATAGTTTTTACCTCGACAAAAACCAGAGTCTTATTCGGAGCAACGCTAATCACGTCTATCTCTCCATACTTTTTCCGATAGTTTCTTGTCAAAATACGATAACCTTTCTTCTTAAGATACTCGCAGGCAATATCTTCGCCTAGATTGCCAAGAATTGATTTATTCATGTTTGTCGTGTAAAACGTGAAACATTGGTCACTAAGTATTTAGATTTGTAACATAAAATTGTAATTCATGTAAAACGTGAAACACTGTTTACATGGCGAAGATAGAAAATAGGTGCTAATCTTTAAGTTATGGGAAAAGAAGACATACCAAATAAAATAGAAGTTTCTGAAGAAGAACTTATAAAAAGCTTAAAAGAGCGGGGAATTCATGACGTTACCGCTATGACGCTCTTGGATAGATGGACTGCCCAAGAAGAAGCAACCGTTGGCAAAGATCCGCTCGACTCAATTAAGTTTAATCAAAGACGTGCCAGAATCTACCTAATGGCTGGATATAAAGAAGAGGCCTTGGACAATCTTGAAGACGCGGCTATACAGGCCGTTAATGAAAACCGCAGAGAACTGCGTCAGCAGATCATTGCTGAAATGGAGAGAATAGTTAACAGTATGTAAACAATGTTTCACGTTTTACACCAAAAACACAAATTTGCTTGTTTGGAGTGTTTCACGTTTTACATCGTTTACAAAAACAAGTTTGGCACCAGGCGGCCGCTAAACTAGACCAAAGCCCCTAAAAGCTAATACGGCAATGCGGCAATATTACTTTTGCCGCATTTTTGGTTGCCGCATTGTTTCACGTTTTACACTGTATACATCTAAAATCTGTGGATAACATGTTTCACGTTTTACACCCCAAAAACGACTTTTCAAAAAACCAAGGTAAAATATGGGCTTTTTGAAAATGGCTGTTTTCGATGTTTCACAAAATGTTTCACACTGTTTATGCCAGTAAGTCAAGAGTTATGGGCATTCAGTGGTTTAAATTATCTGCTCGATGTAAATTGAACAACTATGACCTTGGGCATCTTTCTGTACAAAGTGGGCGGCATAGGATTCGAACCTATGACCTCTTCGGTGTAAACGAAGCGCTCTAACCAACTGAGCTAGCCGCCCACTTTGTATAAAAGTTTTCAATGTTTGATCCAACTGAGCTACGCGCGCGTATTAAGTTTTGGTGCGCCCACCTGGACTTGAACCAGGAACCAATCGCGTATAAGGCGAGTGCTCTACCATTGAGCTATAGGCGCTTAATGCATTCGTATTGTAATTAAAAATAAAGAGAGAATCAATAACATAAAAAAATCCGGCGCGCCACGTGTTATGTGCGGCCGGACAAGGGCAAAATATCTAAGAGGTTGCGGATATCGGGCACAATAGCGCTTACTTTAACTCCGAGTTTCATCCATGCGTCCCTGGTTTTAATCAAACCGCTTAAAACCGCCTTAAAAGAAAAATTGGCGCGCTTGGAGAATTCAAGATCAATAGAGTTATCGCCGATATAGTGCACTGACCAAGGGGCGCCGGGTATCTCTTGAATCAATTCGTAAAGCGGAAATGCCGCAAAGCCACAGGGTTTAGAAAAATTAGTGGATATATATACAGAATGAAAAGATTTGGGATTTACTTCCGATTCCGGTCCTGAAGCCACGGGCAACATGATGAAATTAAGAAGATCATAATCAAGCCCGCTTCCGAAAAACATCTCATGATTGTGCCGGCGCATTTTTCTGTTGCTAAAAACGCCGGTCAGGTAGCCGCGTCCGCGCAGTTCCCGAAGCACTTCATTTACAAAAGGAAAGGTAAACACGCCGTGATTTTTTTCATGCGCGGAAAATATATCGAGATATTTTTGATAAGCTGTCGCAGGCAAGCCGGCGCTTATGAAAATTCCACTAATATCTTGGCTGTGAATATCAAATTCTTCTATGCCGAATTCTTTAGCACACTGCCTGCTTATTTCGTCGTGCAGACCTACGGTATCCCAAATAACGCCGTCGCCGTCGAAGATTACCGCGCCGCCGTATGCTGAAGCCATGACTTATACCGCCTTTCTTTTTAAAGTGCGGACCTAAACCGCTATCGTTACCGGTTTAAGATTAAACGGTTTCAGTAAATTGTAAAAGTCTTCGTGCTCAATGGTTTCTTTTTTAATGAGTTCCATGGCAAGCGCCTGGAGAACTTTTTTGCGCGAGACGATAATTTTTTTCGCGGTATCCTGCGCGAATTTCATAAAAGAAGAAACTTCCTCGTCAATTTGAGATGCTATGGCTTCTGAATAATTTTTTTGGGTTGTAATTTCGTGTCCCAAAAAAATCATATCGTCACTCTTGCCAAAAGTGATCGGTCCTAATTTCTTGCTCATGCCGTATTGAGTGACAAGCCGCCTCGCCATCTCGGACGCCTCCTTCAAATCATTGGACGAACCGGTACTTACATCGCCAAAGGTTGTTTCCTCCGAAACATAGCCGCCGAGTGCCACAGACAAATCCGCCAAAAACTGCCGCTTAGTCTTGAGATGTTGTTCCTCGAGAGGAAGTTTTAGAGTATAGCCGCCTGCTCGCCCGCGAGAAATAATAGAAACCTTCTGCACCGGATCGGCATCCTTCAAAGACGCGGCCATGAGCGCGTGCCCCGCCTCGTGATAAGCGGTTATTTCTTTTTCCTTATCAGAAATTACCCGGCCCTTGCGCTCCGGACCCAGCATAACTTTTTCAATGGATTCCAAAACATCCAATTGATTTATAATTTTTTGGTTTTTCCTGGCCGCCGAGATGGCCGCCTCATTCATAAGATTAGCCAGATCGGCGCCCGAGAAGCCCGGTGTTCGAACTGCCACGCGCCGCAAATCGGCGTCTTTCCCCAAAAGTTTTCCCTGCGAGTGAATTCTTAAAATAGCTTCACGATCGTTAATATCAGGCAAATCCAAAAAAACCCGCCGGTCGAATCTGCCGGGACGAAGCAGGGCAGAGTCTAAAATGTCTGGGCGATTGGTCGCCGCCATGACAATAACCCGCGTATCTCGTTCAAAGCCGTCCATTTCAACTAAAATTTGGTTAAGCGTCTGCTCGCGTTCGTCATGCCCGCCGCCCAAGCCAGCGCCGCGCTCGCGGCCCACCGCATCAATTTCGTCTATGAAAATAATAGCCGGCGCCGAGCGTTTGGCCACGTCAAAAAGGTCGCGCACGCGCGAGGCGCCCACGCCCACAAACATCTCGACAAATTCGGAAGCGGACATATGGAAAAAAGGAACATTGGCTTCACCCGCCACAGCCCTTGCCAAAAGCGTTTTTCCCGTACCGGGCGCCCCCATGAGTAACGCGCCGCGGGGAATCTTCGCGCCGATTTCCAAAAACTTTTTTGGATTTTTCAAAAAATCAACTACCTCTTCTAGTTCGTTTTTAGCTTCTTTAAGACCGGCCACGTCTTTGAAAAGAACTCGATCTTTAAACGAAGCAAACATTTTGACGTTGGCTTTACCGAAAGTGAAAGCTTGGTTCATACCGCCTCGCGCCTGCCTGAACATAAACCAAAAGATACCGCCAATAATAAGAAGGGGTAAAAGCGTGGGAATTAAAATCCCGGCCCAGAAACGGAAACCAGATTCTTCTTCGACTGAAAGATTAACTTTCTGAAAGGCCACTGTGTCAACCCCATAATTATGTAGCGTTTCGGTAATGCCCGCCTCTGCTTCTTTTTTGGAAGTGGCAGTTTTCCCGTCTTTTAGCTGAATAGTGAGAATGCTGCCGTTAACCGAAATTGATTGCACCTCACCGGCGTTAATTTTTGTAGCCAACTGGTCAAGACTTAACGTCTCACTCGTGCCTGTATTTTCAAAAATAAATGAAAACATCACAGCGATAAAAATTAGAATCGCAATTGACCAAAGAATGTTTGAGGTTAAAGATTTTTTTTTCATCCCTCACATAACCAAGACTGCAACCATGGCCGCTTTCCTGGCGCTTTTTTTTTAACCTTTAATTGTTTAAATAATGCAAGCATGGTAAATAAAAATTTATCTCTGGAAACGTCTTGGTTATGTGAGGAATTCATATTCCACAAGTAACTATTTATAAAAAACTTTTGTTAAAAAATCAATGGTTGTCTTAATTACGCTACCTAGTATAAATGAAAAAAGTAAAAAATCAAAGGAGTAAAGAAAACATGTGGCTAAAAATTTGGTTATATTTTGGTTTTATTATGGCCAGTCAGCTTTGTATAAATTAAAAAAAGAGGTCTCGGGGCGCATAGCTTGCGCACCCGAGACCTGATACCTCCTTCCGTTTGGAGTTAATGTCACAAAACGTAGCGAACCGAGGCGGCTTTGTTAGGCGTCGGCCCCAATGTGGCCAGTAGCCGCTTCTGGGCGATCACCTGCTTCTTGGTTCGACGCTCGTCGCCCCAGTCCATCTTCTCCTTTCTCGTTCTGCCATTCTGGGCGGCGATGCGTTCACGCCACTCGGTCCTTTCCCTCGCGTCCAGTTCCCGGAATTCCTTCCGGAGCTCCAGATGGAATTCGTACGCCTCCTTGAAGCGGGTGATGGCGATGACCACGCGCCGGCTTAGCTGGCGAAACATCTTCGCCTCCTGCCAGCGCTCATTGAGCACCTCGCCAGCCGCCTCCAAGAATAGGCCCAACTGCACGAGCTCCTCCGACGGCTTGAATTTCAGCTCGTCGGGAAGGTCTTCGACTTCGCCCTCCATCTCCTTCTTCCAGCGCTTGGGCCGGCGAAGCTTCCGTCGCTTCTGTTTCTCCTTTCCGTCGCGGCTGGCATCGTAGGTCCAGCCACGACTTCGTTCACGGATGACGATCTCGGCTTGCTTCGCTGCCTTAGCCGAGTCTGCCAGAATGTCCACCATCTCTACAAGAACTTCAGCTACTTCGACAGGAGGGAGAGATGGTGACTCATCCGATGCGGACGTCTGAATCTCTACGTCCTGCGGCGGCTCAATTGCTACCACCGCGCCCCACGCAGTCGTGAAAACTGCGGATGTATCTTCGATCTCGGCCGGCACCTCGACGACTGGCACTGCGCTTATGGTGTCCACCGCTTCAGCGCCAACCAGTCGCATCTGCCACTCACGCAGGATGCCCTCGTACTCGCCGTCTGTGAGGATATCCGGGTAAGTGTTACGCCACTCGACAAACTCCTCCGCGGTCTCGGATTGGAGCAGCATCTGCTCCAATTCCGACTTGCTAGTCGTGACGACTATCGCCTTCTTTTCGCCTCCTTTCTGTTGTGATGTCATTCCCTTCGCGCGCCGCTTGAGTTCGCGGCGGTCTGTCGCCTTGGGCCTCTCCTCCATAGTCATAGTCATCTCACTCTCCTGGGGCAGGGCTAGGCCAGCGCCTCCGCCGCCTCCGCCTCGTGCACACGCGCCCTCTGCCAGAAGTTCTCCGAGTTTATGCCTAACTCAACGGCAATCTCGGCGTCATCCGCGAGCACCTTCGCAAGGCGCAAGCGAGAGAGCGCCTGAACGCGCCGCGTAGTTAGGACGAACTCCGGAACCGGACTCATGCTCTTCGCCTCGGGGTAAAACCCGCGGAGACCATCCAGCTCCGCCTGCTTCTGAAGCAACTGCAACGCGGGGCCGTACGCCTCGTCGACAGTCGTCGCCGAGCGGAACATCCTGAAAAACGTCATCTCCCCCTCACGAAGGAGGCGAAAATCTGCCCGGAGCATCGCGGTGGTTGGCCCGTTGCCGAGCGTATCCACGAGTGTCGGCACATACTTCTTTTGGGCTTGAGCTTCGAGCTCTATCCAGATGGAGTCGCGAGTCGTATCCGACCCCCTGGATCCCAAGAAGGATTCAAGACTTCTGAAAGCCCTCTTGAACTCCGGCGATGCACCGCGTAGACGCGTCCGACACTGCTCATAGAGCCACATGAACGCTCTCATGTGGTACCTATTGAGCTTGACTCCTAGCGCGTCCTGCAGGCACTTCACCTGTAGAGCTATTACTGCGTGTTCGTCATCGAATAAAATGCCGAAGATCTGGGCGCTTACATCGCGGCCGTTCCACAGATAGGGCTTCCCGTAAATGCCGATGACCCGCGCCCCTTCCTCCTCTCGAAAAGCGCCATACTGCGGGCGGGTGTTGCCGTATTCATCCGGCTCGGTCCGGAATCGCCGGAGTAGCCGGACATCCCGGCGGATCGCATTCAACACGATCATTGGAACTTCCAGTCCGCGCACAATGAAGCTCGTGAAAGTCACTTTCGCACACTGACGGAGGTTTGCCCACTTCGGCGCAACCACTACCTTCCTCTCTTCCCTCTCTTCGTTCTGGGTTGTCGGCTTCTGCTCGTTACTCTTCTTCTTGGACATGTTGTGCTACCTCCCTTTCCTTGAGTTAGGCCATTTTTGGCCTGATTATTTACCATATTAAGCTGTGAGTATCTTTTTCTATTGTATATCAAAAGTATAAAAAAGTCAAGCTTTTTGGGTAATGCGGATCGTATTACTTCCTCCAAATACCTCACCATTCTCACAAACAGTAAGTCCAACGACAGCAAGGCTAGAATCATAAAGTCTTATGAAAATTTTACTGGGGATCAAAATCGTTCATGATTAAAATTTATACAGAGAATTATTGTACAGAAAATTATTGAGACTACAATTTGGTAATCCCAAACCAACCGATACGATTAATCGTATCGGTTGGTTTGGGAAGTTTCACGACCCTACAATCGATCTTTATTTACAATTTATCTTTGTTTATAATTGGTATTTGTTAAAAATGCCTAGCCGACAAAACATGCTAACGGCTTTTTGCGAAAACGAGGGTAAAAAAATGCGGCAGGCGCGCAGGG
>Ga0209541_10001683_pt1 | contig 43340 bp, 51 predicted proteins | sample RifCSPlowO2_01_FD_184027 | JGI IMG/M metagenome (GOLD analysis project Ga0209541, IMG submission 184027) | Groundwater microbial communities from Rifle, Colorado - Rifle CSP2_plank lowO2_0.1 (SPAdes) (version 2) | ecosystem: Environmental > Aquatic > Deep subsurface > Groundwater | place...
ATGATCACCGGCGACAATAAAATGACCGCAGAGAAAGTAGCGAGTCAAATTGGTATAGAAAGAGTGTTTGCAGAAGTAATGCCTGCGGACAAAGCGAGCTATGTCAAAAAGCTCCAAGAAGAAGGAAAGTTTACGGCAATGGTCGGCGACGGTGTCAACGACGCACCCGCACTTGCCCAAGCTGATGTGGGTATTGCCATTGGTGCAGGCACGGATGTAGCGATTGAAACAGCAAAAGTTGTTCTTATGAAATCTGACCCGTTAGACATACTGAGAGCCATAACCCTGAGCAAGGCAACGGTTCGTAAAATGAAACAGAATCTTTTCTGGGCCTCAATTTATAATGTCCTTGCCATACCGATTGCTGGTGGAATCTTGTACCCCAGCTTTGGTATTATGCTTCGTCCAGAATTTGCGGCGTTACTTATGAGCATTTCTTCAATTATTGTTGCAACGAACGCAGTCTTGCTTAGGCGTGTCGAGAAAGATCTGGTTCCTATATGAGTAACATTATTAATTATATAACGACACGAATATGAAAAATCAAAAAATCATTATTACCTCAATTCTTTTTATCACTCTCGTCGGAGTTATTATTGTTTTGAGCACTGGAGACAAAGGCGGCAATAGAATTGTTTCTGGAGTACTGGAAAAAGCGTATGTGGCGGTTGAAGGAACTGGGGAAATAGCGGTGATAGACACAAAGACAAATCAGGTCTTGAAAAGAATTGATCTATCCGAAGACAAAAATGGTATGACCGTCGGCTACATGGCCCACAATGTCCAAGTTGCACCAGATAATAAAAGTGTGTGGGTGACCGCCAACGCGGCAGAAGAAGAGATGGAAATGTCTTTTCGGATCATACCGAGAGCGCAAGCCGATGAAGGTCATGGCGATGAAGTAGTGGATATGGGAAAAAGTAAAGATGAAGTGATCGTCATAGACCCATTTTCAGACGCGATTGTAAAAAGAATTGAAATAGGACAGAATCTTCATCTCTCGCATGTTTCTCTTACCCCGGATAGTTCCTATGCCATTGTCGCTTCGCAGGAAAAAGGAGTCATCTATAAGATAAATGCCACTACGTTTGAAGTGGAGGAAGAAACCGTTACGAAAAAGGGCGATGGACCTCACGGGCTCCGTATTTCCCCAGATGGCAAGACCGCCTATATCGCAATGCTGGGAGGCAAAAGTTTGGGAATTCTTGATATAGAAAGCTTTGTTTTAAGAGATATTGAATTCAAGGGAGCAGCGGTGCAGACGGGGGTGACGCCGGATGGCAAGTATGCTCTGGCCTCGGTATATGACACAAAAAGTTTGGCGGTGTACGACATTGCTTCCGCAAAATTGAGTTATGTTGATTTGCCGAAAGAAGCGAAGGGCCCAGTTCAGATTTATCCGACGCCCGATTCTCGCTTTGTTTTTGTTGCTGACCAGGGCTATTATTTTGATCAACCTACCGGGAACCTGGTTTATAAAATTGATCTACAAGAAATGAAAGTAACTCAAACGGTTCTTGCTGGGTCAGCGCCACACGGAGTGATTGTTTCCAAAGACGGAAAATTCGTGTATGTGACCAATCTACTTAGTGATGATGTGTCTGTGATTGATACTGTTCTTGGAAAAGAAACTGTGAAAATAAAAGTTGGTAAGATGCCCAATGGAATAAGTTTGTGGTATAGAGAGGGTGGGATCGGTTCTGGAAACTACAGCGAGCTTGTGTCAGAAGAAAAGTCATTTGATTTTGGCTTAGTTTCGATGGCTAAGGGAAAGGTAGAACATTCATTCAAATTAAAAAATTCCGGAGACTCTCAAATTAAAATTACCAAAATATATACATCGTGTATGTGCACAGAAGCAACGCTCATAAACGAAACCTCGCGTAAGGGGCCATTTGGTATGCCTGGTCGTGGAGGACCTTCATCGCAAATAGATGAAGTAGTGAATCCAGGAAAAGAAATAAACATTGATGTATTAGTAGACCCAGCGGCACACGGTCCCCAAGGAACGGGTCCCGCTAAAAAGATTGTCTATATAGAAACCGATTCCGCAATTAATCCGGTATTGAAACTAGAGCTTGATATAAATGTTACCCCGTAAATCTGTTAGATATGAAGTATATGAAAAATCAAAAAATCATTTACACCATTATTGGCATCATTGTTTTAATCGGTGGCTATTTTATATTTAGCAACAATACGATTTCTCCAAAACCTGAAGTGCAGGATAATTCAAACTACCTCCTCGCCAAACAGCCGGAAATTGTCGAACTTAAAAATGGCGATACGTACAATCTTACGGCAAGTATTGTTAAAAAAGTAATTGCGGGCAATGAAATAAAAATGCTTGCTTATAACGGTTCAATCCCAGGACCTATCATTAAGGTTTCCAAGGGATCAGAAGTCACCATTAATTTTACTAATAATACTGATGTACCGACCACAATTCATTCACACGGAGTTCGATTGGATAACAGATTTGACGGAGTACCGGATGTGACACAAAGGGAGGTAGGTATCGGCCAATCATTTAGCTACAAAATAAAGTTTCCAGACGAAGGTGTCTATTGGTACCATCCCCACGTAAGAGAAGACTACGCACAGGAATTGGGTCTCTACGGTAACTACATAGTGGCTTCGGATAATCCTAACTATTGGTCTCCAGTGAATGAGGAGGTGCCACTTATGGTTGATGATATTTTGATTGAAAATGGAAAAGTCGCTCCGTTTGTTTCTGTTGCTGACCATGCACTGATGGGTCGTTTCGGGAATGTGATGCTTGTAAATGGGTTAGACAACTACAACCTTACTGTTAAACAAGGTGAGGTAGCTCGTTTTTACATAACTAATACAGCGAACACTCGCGTATTCAATCTCACTATCCCTGGCGCAAAGATGAAGCTTGTCGGTGGCGACAATGGAAAGTATGAACACGAGACGTTTGTTGACAGTGTACTTCTTGGCCCTTCAGAGCGTGCCGTGATCGAAGTTCTGTTTGATACTTCTGGTACTTATACACTCCAACATAAAACTCCAGAGAAAACATACACAATAGGAATAATAAATGTATCTTCTGAAAAAGTAGCAACTTCGTACAGGTCTCAATTTCTCACGCTTCGAACAAATAGTGACACCATTGCAAGTATTGAACTACTTCGTCAGTATTTTGATAAAAAGGCAGACAAGAGTCTTGTTTTTACAGTTGATATGGGGGATATGGGCATGATGGGAAGTCATATGATGCCCGATGGGGCAGTGATGAGTAATGGTGGAATGATGATGGGCGGGAATGACAATGAAAAGATTGAGTGGGAAGACAACATGGCAATGATGAATTCGATGTCTCTGGCAAATGTTATTAAATGGAAAATTATTGACCAAGATACTAAAAAAACTAATGACGATATTGATTGGGAGTTTAAGGTTGGTGATAAGGTTAAGATAAAGATATACAATGATCCAAAATCCATGCATCCGATGCAACACCCATTTCATATTCACGGTCAGAAATTTCTAGTTCTTTCAACAAACGGTGTAAAAAATGATAATCTAGTTTGGAAAGATACGACTCTTATTCAAAAAGGAGATACTATTGAAATTCTGGTAGACATGGAAAATCCTGGTACATGGATGGCGCATTGTCATATTGCCGAACACCTCGAAAGTGGGATGATGTTTAAATTTAAGATAGAGTAGTTACTAATAAGGTTCCAACTTCGTCTCAGACCGAAGCAGAGCGTAGGTACTGAAGAATAAAGTTTTATGTATATCACTTACATTTTAGAATGTGCCGATAGGTCTCTCTATATAGGTTGCACTAATAATCTGATAAAAAGATTGAAACAACACAATACTTCGAAATCAGGAGCTCATTATACAAAGATACGCAGACCAGTGGTGTTGAAATACCAAGAAACTTTCAAAACACTTAAAAAAGCTCGGGGGAGAGAATCTGAGATAAAAAGTTGGAAAAGAAAGAGGAAATTAAATTTGTTTAATAAATAAGTTAATAATTATTTATGATTGTCTATTCTTCAAACAAGCGTCAATAAAGGCAGTAAAAAGAGGGTGCGGATGGAGAGGACGAGCTTTAAATTCTGGATGAAATTGAGTGCCAAGGAAAAACGGGTGAATGTTTTTGGGAAGTTCAGCGATTTCCATAAGCCTTCTGTCGGGCGAAGTGCCGGAGAAAACCATCCCCGCATTTTCTACGTCAGCGATATACTCAGGGTTAACTTCATAGCGATGCCTGTGCCTTTCGGAAATATTTTTTTCACCATATGCTCCGTAAGCTATTGTCCCCTTTTTCAAAATAGCAGGGTATGCCCCAAGTCGCATCGTCGCTCCGTATCTTCCCTCCTCCAAAAGTTTTTTCTGCTCCGGCATGATATCTATGACTACATGGGATGATTTTGGATTTATTTCAGATGTGTGTGCATCTTTCCAACCGATGACATTTCTGGCAAATTCAATAACCGCAAGCTGCATACCGTAGCAGAGACCTAAGTAAGGTATTTTGTTAACTCTGGCGTATTCTACGGCCATGATTACCCCTTCTACCCCACTCTCGCCAAATCCTCCTGGCACAATAATGCCATCATAATCTTTTAATTCGGAAATTTTTTTAGGGTCTGTTTCATATTCTTTTGAATTTATCCACGTAAGATTAGCTCGCGCCCCTTTCCAAGCAGATGAAAATTTAATAGCTTCAATGACAGAAACATAAGCGTCGGACAAGACAAAATCACCAGTATCAAAATATTTTCCAACCACAGCGATTTGCAATTCTTTTTTAGCTTGAGCTCTTTCATGCACGAAATCTTTCCAATATTTCAGAGAATTGCCGTTTGTTTTTGACCGAAGGTGAAAAATTTTAAGTATAATGCTGCTGATTTTATCTTTTTCAAAATTAATAGGTACATCATAAATACTTGCAATATCCGGTGCCGAAATGACATTCTCCGGAGCAATAGCGCAAGCCATGGCTATCTTTTCTTTGCGTTTATAATCAAGAGACTGAGCGCCTCTGGCGATGATTATATCGGGTTGAACACCATAAGAGTTGAGTTGACGAACTGCGTTCTGGGTTGGGCGTGTTTTCATTTCACCAAGCGACCCCGGTATAGGCAAGTAACTTACCATAATAAAAATGACATCCTGAGGATGTTTTATTTTGAGAGTTCTTGCCGCTTCAATAAAAAGAATATTTTGATAATCACCTATCGTCCCTCCTATCTCAATGAGAGAAATATCAGACTGGTGCTCATCAGCCGCTTTTTTTATGCGCCTTAAAATCTCTTCGGTAATATGAGGTATAGCTTCAACACATTTGCCGCGATAGCCTAAATTGCGCTCTCTTTCTATAACATGCTTATAAACACTGCCAGAGGTCATATAATCCTCGCTATTGAGATTCATCTCCAAAAAACGCTCATAGTTGCCCATATCCTGATCAGTCTCAAGCCCCGAATCCAGCACAAACACTTCGCCGTGCTCTATCGGATTCATATTGCCAGCATCTACGTTTAAATAAGGGTCAACCTTTATAGGGTTGACTTTGAAACCTTTGCTTTGAAGAATTTTGCCGATTGACGATGAAGCTATCCCTTTCCCGACTCCCGACATAACACCTCCTACTACAAAAATATATTTGTGGTTTTTCTTCATCCCGTTAGAGTTTTTGATTGATTAATTAAACTAAATAATATGATTATCTGCACAATAACGCTATTACCACCTTACATATATGTAAAACTTTAACGGGATTCATTCCTAACATATCATAACTTCAAATACTTGCGAACAGCCAAAAAACTAGAGACCGCCCCTATGGCAACACCGGCGCCGATAACAATGAAGATGATTTCAAAGAAATTACTTATGTAATAGTCAAAAATATTGAAGCCTATGAAAAAATTTTGGGTAGTATTGCCGAGCCAGTAACAGACCGGGAAGAAAATAATCATGGTGATTAGTCCCGCAACAAGTCCGACAATAATTCCGGTAACCACAAAAGGTCCTCTGACATAATTTTTACTGGCCCCGACAAGTTGCATCACCGATATTTCTTCCTTGGAAATATAAATGGTCAAACGGACGGTATTGAAGGTAATGATAATAGAAATAATCACCAAAGCTAAAGAAAGAGCAAATCCAAGATTTTCGGTGGAGTTTATAATGCGAGAAAGCTTGTCTATAGCGGCGCGATTTTCAAAATAATTAATCTTGTCAATTATTTTTTGACCACCACTTGAGAGTATGTTGTCTTCATTTAAGAAATTAGCAATGCCTTCATACTGAGAAGGTTCCTTGGCTTTTATGTTGAGGGCAGCACCCAGTGGGTTATCGGACAATTCATCAAGCGCTTGGATAGTTATTTGATCGTTCTCATGCTTAAACCTAAAATTTTGGAGTGCTTGGTCTCTGCTTACATAAGATACACTGGAAACTTCCGGCAAAGTTTCTATTTTTTTCTGCAAAGATAATATGTCCGCTTCAGGGGCAGAAGTTACAAAATAAACATTTATATCAATCTTATTGCGCAATTCGTTCATAGTGGTATTGAGCACCGCCCCGACGAAAACAACTGAGCCAATGACCGAAAGAGTAACCACCATCACCAATATTGAAGCGAGCGATATATAACTGCTGCGCCAAAAATTAAAAAGGCCGGCTTTTAATACTCTTTTAAATTTGGTTTTAAATTCTATTTTCTCCATTTTTATAAAATATACTTGCCCGCAGGATCATCTCTTACCACTTTGCCTTCCTGCATGGTAATAACCCGTCTACCTATTGAATCTATCACCCCTTTATTGTGAGTGGTAAGGATCACGGTTGTTCCAAGATCATTTATTTTTTTTAAAATTTGGACAATATCGTAAGTATTGATTGGGTCAAGATTACCAGTCGGCTCATCTGCGATAATTATATCAGGTTGATTGACGATCGCTCTAGCGATAGCCACTCTTTGCTTTTCACCGCCAGAAAGTGTGCTTGGAAAATTCCATATTTTTGAAGCCAAATCTACCAATTCAAGGACATGGGGCACATCGGATTCTATCTCCTCGTCCGGCCGGCCGGCAGCTTCCATGGCAAAGGCTATATTTTCATAGACATTTTTCTGCGGCAGAAGCCTAAAATCCTGAAAAACAGCTCCTATTTTCCTTCTAACGAAATTTATATCTTCACCAGAAAGAGTATTTATATCAGTATCGTGCAAAAACACCTTACCTTCAGTTGGCTTCTCTTCAGCCAAAAGCATCCGCAAAAGAGTGGTTTTACCAGCGCCACTTGGCCCCACAATAGAGACAAATTCATTAGGATTCACAACAAAAGAAACCTTATCCAAAGCGACATAATTATCGTTATATTTTTTTGAGACATTATCAAAAACTATCACCTTCTCATTATAACCTCATTAATTTTTTTTACAAACTTTTCTCCGCTTCTATAAACTCATCTAATTCACCTTGTTCCAATACAGCTTCCACATTACTGGTTTCTACCCCGGTACGGCGGTCTTTGACCATTTTATACGGGTGCAAGACATAAGAGCGAATCTGGTTACCCCATTCAATTTCAGTGGTTTTGCTTATATACATGCCCTTTTCTTTTGATATTCTTTTTTCTTCCAAAGCTTTGTATATTTTGCCTTTCAAAATGGCCAAGGCTTTTTCTTTATTCTGGGCCTGGCTTCTTTCGCCATCTGCTTGAGCTGAAAGATTTGTTGGAATATGGACGATACGAACCGCTGTCTCTCTTTTATTTACATTTTGTCCGCCAGGGCCAGAAGAGCGCGAAAGTTCTACTTTCAAATCATCATCTTTCAACTCTATATCGTTTTCATTTTGTTTCTCAAACTTAGGAATAACTTCCACCATTGAAAAACTTGTGTGTCTTTTTTGATTTGCATTAAAAGGAGAAATCCTGACCAATCGATGCACTCCCGATTCATTTTTTAAGGTCCCATAAGGACCGAAACCCGCCGTAGCCTTGGCGAAGGTTGGGTTGGTAATCTCTACAGTTATGTTCCTGTATCCACCGTGGTCGTTTTTATTTTCATGTAAAACGGAATAGCTCCATTTTTTCTTTTCAAAATATTTAAAATACATGCGCAAAAGCATGGCCGAAAAATCTTCGGCATCGTCTCCTCCGGCGCCAGAAAAAATAGTCATTACGGCATCTCCTTTGTCATACTGCCCTACCCCCTCTAAATTATCTTTTAATTTTTGGATTTCTTTTATGGTAGCCTGGGCTCTATCTTTATTATTCCAAAAATCAGGCTCTATCATCGCCTCTTCCAATTCCTTTATTTTTTGCTCTGTTTTTTGCTTGTCCATAAATTTTGGAGCCAAAGGTGAGAATCGGACTCACGTTCCTGCTTTACGAAAGCAGTGTTCTGCCACTGAACTACTTTGGCTTTTTTGTAACAAATAAACGACCCTCTTTCGCTCTCTTACTTATAACTCTATTCCCTCTACCATTTCCCCTATTCAATCCAGAATAAGTAGGGTTGAGAGAATCGCAATTGGGACAAATCAAACGCAGATTACTTTCTTTATTATTTCTCCAATTGCCATCTATATGGTCGGCAACTAGTGGGACAACGCTCGATTTTGTGTTTATCTTTGACCAGCCGCACAAACAACATTTGTCTCCATATTTTTCACGAAGATATCTCTTCACGTATGTCGTAACAATACCTGAAGATTGAAGACCGCTCAATTCGTCTTTTTTCCATTTCTCTACATAAATGCTGGATTGGTATTTTTGCTGACATGCGTTACTACAATATTTATAGTAGGAACGGTAAGGTTCTTTTCCGCAAACTGGGCAATTTTTTCTTGGTTTTTTGGGGTTAGACATGCTTTAAGTATAACCAATCTGCGTACTAAAGTAAATTTATAACATAGTCCGCAGTTATATTTAATAAACCAACAAATAAATGCCAAATATAATTGAGCTGGGAGAGAGAATCGGACTCTCGACCTCCGTCTTACCAAGACGGCGTTCTGCCACTGAACTACCCCAGCTTACTTCAAAAATACTATCACATTTTGCATACCCTATTCAATTCTACTAAATCTTCAGCTGATGGAGTAAGAGCTGTTTCTGCATTAATTCCGGTGATGTAGTACATTATTGATTTTGGATTTTCCACATGATTCATATCGAGAGCGTGACCGAGTTCATGAGTCAGAGCCAGAACCAAATCTCTTTTGTTACCAAATTGATAAACATTTATTTCCTTACCGGTGTATTCGGCCTGATCAAATTCAAGGCCACCATTAAATTTTTTGTTGTATTCTGCAGCTATTTTATTATATTCAACAGCTTTGGTATTTCGCACGTTTAGTAAAGAATTTAATTGATCCCCCATAGCGCTTATGGAAGAAGCTTCTCTATTCAAACTTTGCACTTCTGCATTCAGATACTGTCTCTCCTCCTCCAAAGAGTTGAATTTGTCCTTTGGTGCACCACCCTTATTGTTCCAAAAAATCACTTCCGCGTCATAGGCAGATTTCCTGTCTTGATACAAAACTAAGGCCTTATTGTATAAAGAAATTTTCTGATCATACTGGCTTTTAAAATAATTAAAATCAACATCAAGTTTTTTGAAAGTATCCTCTACCGCCAAGAGGCCAAATTCGGTTTTTTGTTTTTGGATCGTAGAGAGCTGTCTTTGATCATATATCAAATTTATTTTGAAACTGGCATCTGGATTGTAAATAAAAATTTTTCTGTTTAAAACCTTCTCCCAGACCGAGCCGGATTCGGTGATATAAGATGTAAAATCTCCTCTGGAAACACCAAATTGGATGTCAAATCTGCCGATACTATACTCAAACGGTTTATCGCAAGGACCAAGAGAATTCTGATAAATAGTATATCCGGAATACCCGATTGCTCCAGCTAATACGATAACGGCTATGATATTTTTCAAAATCTTCATACTTAAAATTTAGCATTTATGGCAACTTTCTGCGAAGTTGTTTGTGAAAACCGATAGCAAATCTATGAGCCTCAGCGTTGGCAAGGAGTATCAAGGATTCAAGTTCAGAATAATTCATGCTTGTGCCGCGAAGCTTAAGCGAAGCGGTACCCAAAATTTCTTTTGGCCTATGCCTTACATCTTTGACAACAGAGACAGTCGGAATATCGATTCCATTTTCTTTTAAAACTTTTTCCATAACCCGTCTTTGAGCCGCTCCCCCGTCAACGACGATAAGGTCTGGTTTCGGCCACTCTAAATGCGCCAGCCGACGGGATAAAATTTCGGAAAGAGCTTTGGTATCGTTTATTCCGTGATTTTTAATTTTAAATTTGCGGTAATCAGATTTTTTAACTTCTCCATTTTCAATTACAATCATCACTCCTGCCACATTTGTACCGGAAAAATGAGCAATATCATAACTTTCTATCCGGTAGTGAATTTTGGCATTAGGCTTCGCCCCTGCACGAAGTGCGATGCCAAAATCTACTACCGGATCTATCTTTAGTAAAGAAATATCTTGAATGTGGTTTAAAGTAAAAATTGTCTTTTTTATTTTTTGAGCTTTTTCAAATTCTCTAGTTTTAGCAAAATCTTTCATCTGTTTTTCCAAATTTTTTATCAGTTTTTTCTTATTGCCTTCAAAAAATAAAACTATATTTTTGATGATTTTGGCATAATCTTCTTTGTCTATCTCACCAGTGCAAACACCCGGGCAAAGCCCGATTTGACGGTTAAAACAAGGCCTACCTTGCAATGGCAAACATTTATCTCTAAATGGGAACATTTTACGGACAATTTTCACTGCTTCTTTAAGTTGGCTTCCGTTTGGAAATGGTCCGAATGTTTGAGCAATTGAAAAATTCTTTGAGGCATCTTGAGCAAAATTATTTTTCACCGCATCCCTCGTAAACCACAAAAATTTTTTGCTAAAAATTTTCTCCGTCCGTCGCCGTCGCTCCTTCCGAGGGTTTTCGAGGGAAGACAGCTCAAATAATTTCTCTAGTTCCCTTTCTCTCATCACAAGCACTCTCGGAAAGTCTTCTTTAGTAATAACGATATAATTAAAGCTGCGGTTGTCTTTTTCTTTTATATTGGCGGTCGGCTGATATTTTTTGATTAAGTTGGCTTCCAAAACCAGAGCCTCCAAAACCGAATCCGTCTTCTGGAATGAAATATCGTCAAATTTTGAAAGCATCTTGGAAATAAGAGGACTACGAACAGTTACAATACCAGCATTAAAATAACTTCTGACTCTATCTCTAAGCGAAGTCGCTTTGCCTATATATAAAATCTTATTTTTACGCAAGAATCTATACACCCCCGGTGTATCAGGTAATTTTGATATTACTTTCTTAATATCTTCTTTTTTCATCTTGTATGTGCCCTGTATTGCTTCAATGATTTTTTCAAATATTTTCCGGTATAGCTTTTTTCATTATTGGCTATTTCTTCGGGCGTTCCTTTTGCTATTAGATTTCCGCCGGCATCCCCTCCTTCGGGACCAATATCCAAAACATAATCGCAGGATTTTATAATATCCATATTGTGCTCTATGACTACAACCGTGTTGCCTTTATTTACCAATTTTTGCAAAATCTCAATCAATTTTTTGACGTCCTCGTAATGCAAGCCGATGGTAGGCTCGTCAAGAAGATAAATAGTCTTTTGCAGATGAGGTCTGTAAAGCTCGGAGGAAATCTTTACTCTTTGAGCTTCACCGCCGGAAAGAGTAGTGGCAGACTGGCCAAGCTCAAGATACCCCAAACCAACATCATCGAGAGATTTAAGCCTGTCGTAAATAGCGGGTATGTCTTCAAAAAATTTCAAAGATTCCTCTACCGTCATAGTCAGCACTTCATAAATATTTTTATGCTTGTATTTTACTTCCAAAGTTTCTTTCATAAATCTTTTGCCCCTACAAACATCGCAAGGCACATAAACCGTAGGTAAAAAATGCATTTCCACTTCTATTTCGCCATTACCACTGCAAGTCTCGCATCTACCTCCTTTTACATTGAAAGAAAACCTGTTGGCTTTCCAGCCGCGAGCCCGCGTCTCGGAAGTCTCGGCAAACAAATCACGTATAAATGTCCAAGCTCCGGTGTAAGTGGCTGGATTTGACCGCGGAGTGCGACCGATCGGAGACTGGTCTATTAAAATAGAGCGACCCAGATATTCGGTGCCAATAAAAGATGTGCAGTTAAAAACTTGCGCCGAACGGTATTTGCGTTCAAAGCGGGCTTGCAGATTTTTATGTAAAATTTCATAGACAAAAGAAGATTTACCTGAGCCGGAAACACCCGTTACCGCTACAAATTTTCCAAGCGGAATACTTACATTCATATTTTTGATATTAAAAATTTTGCCTCCGCTTATTTGAAGTTCACCTTTTGAACTTTCCCTTCTTTTTTCCGGAATCGGAACAACTTTGTCTCCGCGCAGATAATCCAAGGTTACAGATCCGGATTTATTCTGCTTTGCCGTCAGTAAATCATCCAAATATCCGGAAACTATCACTTCACCTCCATGAATCCCAGCTCTAGGACCGATATCAACAATATAATCGGACGAAAAAATAGTATCTTCATCATGCTCCACTACAATTATAGTATTGCCAAGATCTCTAAGGGAAAGAAGTGTTTTTACCAAGCGGTCATTGTCGCGAGAATGAAGCCCAATGGTCGGCTCATCCAAAACATACAAAGCACCGACCAGTCCTGAGCCAAGCTGGCTTGCAAGGCGGATACGCTGAGCCTCGCCACCGGAGAGCGTATGCGCCCTACGGTCAAGCGACAAATATTCGATGCCTACGTCTATCATAAACTCTAGCCTCGATTCTATTTCTTTCATTATCACTTTTGAAATATTTTTTTCTCTTTCGGTAAGCTTAAGTTCAGCAAAAAAATCGTAGGAGTTTTTTATAGACATCGCCGTCAATTCAACAATATTCTTTTTCCCAATAAATACATGAAGAGCTTCTGGACGCAGCCTCTTGCCTAAACACACGGGACAAACTTCATCGCCAAAAAAATGCCTAGTACCCAAACCGTTGCATTCCGGGCAAGCCCCATATGGCGAGTTAAAAGAAAAAAGCCGTGGTTCCACTTCCGGATATGAATATCCATCTTTGGGACAAGATAGTTTGCTGGACATAAAAAATTCCCTTGCCTCGCCGAAGCTTCGCGAAGGCGGGTTCGCGGTATCATTAAAAATAATTTTTACCAAACCATCCGACTCAGCTAAAGCTTTTTCTAAATCTTCCGACAATCTTTCTTCGGCGCTTTTGGTATCATTACTGAAATCAAGCATGCTGATGCTATCAACCAAGATATCAATGTTGTGTCTTTTATTTTTTGACAATATGATTTGTTCACGCAAAGCTTTCTTTTTACCGTCTATCAGTACATGCGAATACCCCTTGCCTAGCAAATCGTAAAGCAGTTGGTAATACTCCCCTTTTCTGCCACGCACCACCGGAGCAAAAATTTCCACGTAAATTGGTAATGGTATTTTTTGGGAATTTTTTCCACTATTTATTTTTATTTTGGAAATCCTTTCCAAAACAAAATTTTTTATTTCTTCGTTTGAAAGTTTTTTGATTTCGTCGCCGCATACCAGACAGTGGGGATGCCCCACTCGAGCGTACAAAATGCGGAGGTAGTCATAAATTTCGGTTATGGTGGCAACCGTTGAGCGAGGGTTGTTGGAACGGGATTTTTGGTCTATAGAAATAGCAGGCGAAAGCCCCGTGATTTCATCAACATCGGGCTTTTGCATTTGCCTGAGAAACTGGCGAGCATAGGATGAAAGCGACTCAACATATCGCCTTTGGCCTTCGGCAAAAATAGTGTCAAACGCCAAAGAAGACTTGCCCGAGCCGGAAAGTCCTGTAAAAACAATCATTTTGTTTCGGGGCATCTCAACCGTAATATTCTTTAGATTGTGAGTCCTCGCCCCTTTGACTACTATTTTTTCTTCTTTTTTTATCATAAACACAGAAATTCACCCAAGGTTTGCCCAATAGGGTGTATATAAATCATTGCATTCAGTATGATATCACTCTTTTCTTATTTTTTCCAATTCTTTTATCTCATCTCGCAAAAGAGCCGCTGTTTCAAAATCCAATATTTTCGCTGCAGAATTCAGCTGCTTCTCTTTGTATTTAATCAGAGCTTTGATATTTTTTTCGGTCTTTATGTCAAAAGTTAAAAGTTCCTTGACTGTTTTTTGGTGTTTGGATTGCAACTGGTCGGTGATATCCTGGATTTTCTTTATGATTGTTTTAGGAGTGATGTTATGCTTTTTATTATAAATGATTTGTTTTTCCCGGCGACGATTTGTCTCATCTATGGCTCTCTCCATTGAGCCTGTCATAACATCGGCATACAAAATAACTTTGCCGTCCACATTTCGGGCCGCTCGGCCGATGATTTGGATAAGCGAGGTATCCGAACGCAAAAAGCCTTCTTTGTCTGCATCCAAAATTCCTATAAGTGTCACTTCCGGTAAATCTAAACCTTCCCGAAGGAGATTTACTCCGACTATGCAATCGAATTCTCCTTTCCTTAGCCGAGTCAAAATTTCAATCCTTTCAATTGTTTTTATGCCGCTATGCAAATACTCAGCTTTAATCCCTTTTTCTTTCAAGTACTCGCTCAAATCCTCCGCCATTTTTTTGGTAAGAGTGGTTGCAATAACTCTGCCTCCTTTTTTTATACTTTTTTCTGCTTCGGAAATAAAATCAGCGATTTGTCCCGAATAAGAACCCAAAAAACCGTTCTCTCGAGCAAACGGGGTATTTTTCTGCTGAAAAATCCCCTCCTTCTCGTGCCAGTCGCGCTCCGAAAGTTGCTCTCGAGAAGGTTTCTTCGAGTTCTCAGGAATTCTATTTTTTTCTCCCCTCTCCTTTGCAAGGAGAGGGGTTGGGGGTGAGGTTTTTCTTTCTGTAATTGAGCGCACCAGAACTTCCGGGTCAACTAAGCCCGTCGGTCGTATCACTTGTTCCACTATCTGCTCACTGTGCTCCTTTTCATAATTGCTCGGTGTGGCACTTGTATAAATCACCTGCCCGACCCTCTCTTCAAATTCCTTAAATTTTAACGGTCTGTTATCTTTGGCTGAAGGTAGACGAAATCCATAATCAACTAGTGATTGTTTGCGTGATGCATCTCCCGAATACATTGCACCAATTTGTGGCACGGTGACGTGAGATTCGTCAATGATAGTAAGGAAATCAGGGAAAAATTTAGATCCGTGAGGGTCCCGTCCGCTGGTGCGGACAGGGTGAAGCGGACTAAATTTTTCCCTGATTTCCGGTGAAGAAAAATACGAAAGTAAGGTATCGGGAGCTTCACCTGATTTTTTGCCGGAGAAATGGCGTGAGTAATTTTCAATGCCGTTGCAATAGCCCATTTCTCGGATAAGAGCCAAGTCATAACTGGTGCGACGTTTCAGACGTTCTGCTTCCAAAAGCTTTCCTTCTTTTTCAAGCTGTTTTAAGCGCTCCGCCAGTTCGGTTTTGATTGTTTTAAAAGCTCTTTCATTTTGTTCTTTGGTGGATATGAAATGTTTTGCCGGGAAAAGGAAAAAAGCTTCTATTTTTTCCAAAATGGTCCGTGTAATAGCGTCTATTTTTAAAATATCTTTTATTATTCCGTCATCGATTTCAATTCTGTAAATTACTTTTTCAGACACTGGCATTATTTCCACTGTGTTGCCGACCGCCCTAAATTGGCCAGAAGAAAGGTCTGCGGTAGTACGTTCAAAATGTATACCAATTAAGCTGCGAACAAATTCTGTCCGAGATATTTTATCTCCTTTTACAATTTTCAGATTCACTTTTTCATATTCTATCGGAGAACCTAATCCATAAATACAGGAAACCGAGGCCACAATAATAACATCCTTACGTGTCAGAAGGGCTTGGGTAGAAGCATGGCGTAACCGATCTATTTCTTCGTTTATCATTGCCTCTTTCTCTATATAAGTGTCAGAAATCGGCATATATGCTTCCGGTTGATAATAGTCGTAGTAAGAAACAAAATAATGCACAGCGTTCTCAGGAAAAAACTCTCTGTATTCCTGAGCCAACTGAGCAGCCAGAGTTTTGTTGTGAGCGATAACAAGAGTCGGTTTTTGGATTTCATTTATAACATTTGCTACTGTAAATGTCTTACCTGAGCCAGTTACACCCAAAAGGGTCTGGTGACGCAAACCTTTTTTTAAGCCTTCCACCAGCTTTTCTATTGCTTGCGGCTGGTCGCCAGCCGGCTTAAAACCGCTTTTAATCTTGAATTTCATGATAGCTAAATCTACCACACTATCCCTCAAAATCTATTTATTTAACTTCATCAGCATGAATCCAGATATGAAATCGTTGGAGACTAATGAGAGGTTCATACCTCCATTTCATATAAACAAACTGCAACGCATCCGGGGTCATAGCTCCGATAGCTCCGCACAAAACAGCAAAAACTGAAACTTTCATATAAAAACTAAATAAAAAGTACGCTAGCAAAAGGCCAGTCATACCATCAGTGCCAATTTTTAAAATATCTTTTATAAATTTTCTGTTTATAGCCAAATCATCATTCATCTTATTACCATCTTCTTTTTTACTTCCTAACTTATAATCCCAATGAGGTATAGCATCCAAGACAAAGTGAGAAAGGAAACCGACAGAAAAACCAATCAGCGGTTCATTTGGTACTAAACTGGCCAGAGCCGCTCCCGTTATAGCGTGGTTTGTTAAAATCATGAGTTCATTCTACCATTTTTTATCAGCCTCCGTGGGCCAATATGAAATTGACGAGAGGGTCCACCCAAAATTTTTGAGTGACAAGCAAAATAATTCCGATGATTATGAGTATGAGAAGTATAATCCTTATCGCTTTCATATCTTTATTTTATTCTCTTATTTTCTTGGCTAGAGCGGAAAGTTTTTCATCATCTGCTCTCTCGTAGTCATTGGAGGAAATATATCCTTCGTATTTATCAAAATATTTGTGTGTATCTTTACTTGATAAAATCGGTTTCCATTCTTTTATGTTTTCTGTCCCGTGCATCGGAAAAAGTTTTGAATGAACATGATCAACTCCGAATCCTTCAAAGACCATGGCTGTCCTACCGACATCATCCAGCTTGGAATCAAGAAGCTTTGCTACTTTTTTAGTCGCAAGCATCAATTCATTCAGCACTTTATCAGGCAAATCAAAAGCATAGCTTGAATAATGAGCTTTGGGAATTACCACTGTTGCACCCTCTGTGTTTGGAAAAATAGAGAGAAAAGCAAGATGTTTTTCATCTTCCCATATTTTATGGCTTGGCATCTCCCCTTTTACGATTTTACAGAATACACAATCTTTCATATCAAAACTTTACTCCTATTCCACTAAAAAATAAACCAGCTAAAAAATCCTTATTTTTCAAGCTAGAATTTATGTTTAGGCAGTTGGAGATTGTTTGTTTTCGGACAGACCTTTACCAAACTGATGTAAGACAGTGCTTACAATCGATAAGATGATGCGCATATGTTTATATTATTAATAAAGTTCTTTATTTTTCACAGGTTTAACTTCTATCCGTATTTTGTAATTTTTCTTTAAGATTTGGGTTTAACAAAAAGTTTGCTTCCTGTGCTTTTTTTATAACAAAATTTAAGAACTCTTCCAGGGGTTTTCCAGGATCTATCTCTTTATTATATTTATTAACCCAAGACCCTGCCAAAGCTATGGTCTCAGAGCTAAAATCGCTTTCATCATTATCTATAAAATCAAAAAAATAATCCAGAGGCATAGCCTTATTTACTCTATCAGGATTTTTTGCAATACAATCATTTACAAAATTAATAATTTCATTAGCCTCTCTTCTCTGAACCTTCATATCAAATACAATACGATCAAATTCTTCACCAGTTTTTAAAGCTTCTTTTTCATAATGTTCTTTTTCTGCCTTGTTTATTATTTCAGCATCTATCTCTTCTCCATTTATTTTTTTAGGACTCTCTTTATTCAGATCAAGACTTAGAGGTGCTTTTTTGCCAAATCTAAATGATTCAAACATATTTTTTGGAATTGATGATTAAAATCTTTATTTTTTAGATTTGTAGAAATAATAAAGCGCCAAAGGAGCTGCCCAATTGGCAAATCTCTCAACGAAATCCCAGACAGGTAAGCCTACTAAAGGCCTGACAAGAGCGGTCCAAAACCCCCAAAAAGCCATCCAAAGTAAAATAGGTCTGATTGGTTTAGTTAATACCAAAATTGCTAATGCAACATCCACTAATCCTACGACAAGCATAAATGTTGTGGCAGTTGCTGTATCAAATCCAGCCAATTGCTCAGTCCACTTTATCCAATCAGCTTTGCCTAAAATAGCAAAGACACCGTGACCTAAAAACTCGCCGGCCACACCAACTCTCAAAATCCATTCAATTTTCTTTTCATTTGTCATAAAATTTATCAAAACATTAGGTTAATAACTGGCTTTATTATACGCTCATAAAACAAAAAACACCACAAAGGTTCAAGTCTGGACGGAATATCACCCAAATATTTCTTCGTACGCGAAAACTGCCTTTCGGCAGTTTTTTGCGCGGTCGACCGGACTTGAACCGGCAACCTCTCCCGTGACAGGGGAGTGCTCTAACCAGTTGAGCTACGACCGCAAACAAGAGAAATTTAGCAGATTTTTTCAAAAAATGCCACTAAATCCTTAGGGTGTCGGCGAGAGGAATTGCACCTCTGACCTTGGGCTTATGAGTCCCACGCTCTAACTAACTGAGCTACGCCGACGGTTTCTACACTTTATCATAAATTGCCAAAAAACCAAAAGAGTATATAATGTAAGCTTATTGCGGGGTAGAGTAATAGTAACTCGCGAGGCTCATAACCTTGAAATTTTAGTGCAAATCTAAACCCCGCAACACGAAATCACTAAGCGTAGAGAAGGGAAAATCTAAATAAGGAAGAATTCCTTAAAGACCGCTTCATATAAAGAAATGATGCGGCGGATTTCGCGTTGGTTAATAAGAAAATCATTTCCTCCATGAGCTATCACATTACGGAACTTGTGAGCTTCCCATGCATATTCTATAGTCGTAAAATCACTTTTTTCCACTGCTTTTAGTCTTTCTCCCATTGTTTCCCCCGGTAACCCAAGTTTTTCTAAAAGCTCGCCAAGCATAACATCGGCTTCTATAATCGAGAGCCGCCAATCAGAAGAACTTTCGGACTCTGAAAGTTTAATGATTTTTTCCCATTTTTCCAGTTTTTGATTTTTTACCTGCCCAATACTTGAAGAAACTATTGGTATATTTTTTGGATAAAGTTTTGCTTTTTCTTCTCGCCAAATACTATCCCCTTTTTTAATAAATATAAAAGTACCAATAGCGGCCGCACCGGAGACAATATAACCTAGAATTTTGAAAAGTAAGGAGTTTGATCTGAAGAAATCTACTATATTAGAAAGCTTATAGCCATAAAAAGAAATATCTCCGGAAGCAAAATAATTTAACAGTATCGTTAAGAGAGAACCAGCAATAGCTATAAAAAGAAGTAAGATTACTATCCCTTCTATCGGATCAAAATCCCAACCCGACGGCTTTTCTTTTGGTTTTTCTTTTTTATCTTTAGGAGGCATTATTCGTTGAGAAATTTTTTACCTATTTCAAATAAAATATCTTCCGACATATGCGACGCCATTAATTGTATACCTAATGGAAGCCCAGCTGACAGACTATCCTCAATTTTAGCATATCCAGATGGTAGAGATATGGCTGGCGCGCCTACAATGTTTGCAGTCACAGTGAAAATGTCAGCCAGATAATTTTCCAATGGGCTACTTTTTTCTCCAATTTTCCAAGCTGGAGCAGGCGTAGTTGGGGTGAGTATGGCATCTACCGCGTCAAAGGCGACCCTAAATTCATCGCTAATTATTTTTCTAGCCATCATAGCTTTACCATAATATGCATCGTAATAGCCGGAGGAAAGAACATAGGTGCCTAAAATAATTCTTCTCCTGACTTCCCTGCCAAATCCCTCTCCTCTTGTTTTTTTATAAACACTTAATAAGTCCCTGTCGCTTACAGAAAGGCCGTATTTAATCCCATCATATCTCGCCATATTGGAAGAAACTTCGGCTGGCATAATGATGTAATAAACAGCCAAAGATTTGTCCATATTTGGAAGTTTTATATCTTTAATCTCAAAGCCAAGATTTTTAATTTTTTCTATTGATTCATCAAAATTTTTCCTGACTTCTTTTGATATACCCTCTTGGTCTAAAATATGATAAGGCACTCCTATCTTAATCTTTTCTTCTTTTAACCTTTCCTTCTTTCCTTCTCTACTTGTACTGTCCATTTTATCTCTGCCTTTTATTGCATTAAAAATTATTTCGGTATCAGAGACCGTTTTGGCAATCGGACCTATAACATCTAAAGACGAGCCCATGGCCATTAAACCATAACGGGAAACGCTGCCATAGGTAGGTTTCAATCCCACTACCCCGCAAAAGCTTGCTGGTTCCCTTATTGACCCACCAGTATCAGAACCAAGGGCTCCTAGAGCCATATTTGCCGCCACAGCAGCTGCTGAGCCGCCAGAAGAGCCACCAGCCACCCGAGAGATATCATAAGGGTTTTTGGTTACCCCAAAGGCAGAATTTTCGGTCGAGCTACCCATCGCAAATTCGTCCATATTTGTCCTACCTATAAATATGGCACTTTGGTCAATCAATTTTTGAGCAGCAGTAGCGGTATAAGTAGCCCTATAATTTTCAAGGATTTTTGAAGCGGCGCTGGCTTTTTTTCCTTTTATTAAAATATTATCTTTAATAGCTAACGGTATGCCAGTCAAATATTTGGCCTCGCCCTTATCAATGATTTCTTGGGCAAGAATAGCTTGTTTTATAACATCTTCATAAACTTCCAAAAAAATATTGAGTTCTTTGTTTTTATTCTCAATATTTTTAAGGCAACTTTTTGCAAGTTCTTTTGTACTTAACTCTTTTGAATCAAGAAGCCGGCGAGTTTCTTTGATTGTTAGGTTTGAAATATCCATTACAAAATTTTCTTAACTTTCAAATAGTTATTTTCACTATTGGGAAATTCGGCGATTAATTCTTTGCTGTGAGTTTCCGGCTCTGTCGGATTGATATCTTCTCGCATTATATTTCGGGGAGTTCCAACTTCTAATCCTTCTTCAACATTTTCTAAAGAAAATGTTTTATCAGGATGAAGTCCTTGGATGGACTTCACATATCCTAAAATTGCATCTATTTCTGAAGCGAGTTTTTCTTGTTCCATTTCTCCTATATCTATTCTGGCCAAATCAGCCAGTTTTTTAATCTCTTCTTTGGAAATCATGTATTAAATAATACCTCATTTCTTAAAATTCGTCAGTTTGTATCATTCAACTATTTATGATTTAATAATAAAAGGAGATTAGATCATGAACCTAGAAAACATGGAAAAAGATTTCGGCCGTTCCCTAAGAAATGCCAGAGTGGGTATGAAGAAAAGTAAGGAAGAAATGGCTGAACGTTTGGGAGTTGATCCTTCAATCGTTGGAAGGTGGGAAAGTGGGACTAGTCTTCCTCCTCTTGCCAGAGCAAAGAAGATTACTCAAGCCTGTGGATTAAATGAGGAGGAATTTATTCAAAAACTTCAGGGAATATTGGTAGAACGCGAAAAAATTAAGTCAGCCAGACGGAGTATGAGAAAGAGGTAAAACGACCAATTTATCTCTGAGTAAGAAGCAAAACCTAAATGAATTTCTTAAATTCTTGTTCATCGAGCACTCGAACACCTAGTTCGAGTGCTTTTTCGTATTTAGACCCAGGACTTTCGCCAGCAACAACAAAATCGGTTTCTTTAGAGACAAAGCTTGAGACGTTGCCGCCGAGAGAGCGGATTTTTTCTTTGGCTTCGTCTCTACTCATACTAGGAAGAGTGCCGGTCAAAACAAAAGTTTTGCCGACAAACTTGACGTTTGAAGTTGACGGTCCGGAGAAAGGTGAGTCTTGGATTTTCACATGCTTAAGGAGTTTGTCTAAGATTTTTATATTTTCTTTGCCCTTGAACCAATCGATTATTGATCTTGCGACAATCGGTCCGATGCCTTCTATTTTTTCTAAATCTTCAGTTTTTACTTTTTTCAATTTTTCTATTGTTTGAAAATTATCTGCCAAGAGATATGCCGTCTCTTCTCCTACATTTGATATTGAAAGGGAAATAATAAGCCGCGGCAAGTTCACATTTTTCGCTTTTTCTATTGAATTCAAAAGATTATCTACTGATTTTTCGGCAAATCTCGGCAGAACAAGTAAATCGCCCTTTTTTAAAGTGAAGACGTCGTCATAACGGGAGATAAGTTCGGCATCCAAAAGAGCACCAATAATCTTTGGCCCCAGACCATCAATATCAAAAGCTTGTTTTCCTGCAAAATGATAGAATTTCCGCTTTTTCTGGATAAAAGAATTTTTATTTTTACATCGCCAAGCGGCCTCTCCAGCCATTCTTTCAATACTTCCGTCTCCGCCGCAATCCGCTACTTTCATAGGCCAAATAAACTGTTTTTCTTTTCCAGTACGCAGATCCTTCACCACCGAAACAATGTCGGGAATAATATCTCCGGCTTTTTGGAGAATAACCGTGTCTCCAATGCGGACATCCAATCTTTTGATTTCATCTTCGTTGTGGAGGGTGGCGCGAGAGACAGTTGAACCGGCAACCAATACCGGACGCAAATGAGCCACCGGAGTCAAAACTCCGGTTCTGCCGACTTGCAAAACTATGTCTTCCACCACAGTAGTCACCTGCTCTGCCGGAAATTTGAAGGCAATGGCAAAACGAGGGGCTTTGCCCGTGTAACCCAGCAAATTTTGATATTTCGTCTCATTTATCTTAACTACCACTCCGTCAATCAAATAATCTTCTTTATTTTTTTTATTTTGCCAAGATTTCCAATAGCTGATTACCTCTTCTATGTCTCGGCATAGCTTGAAGTTTTTGTTCACTTTGAAACCAAGTGTTTGCAGATATTGCAGTTCCTCTATTTGAGAAGTTGGCGTCTCTTCCGACTGCGCCAAGTCATAAATAAAACTGTCCAGCTTTCTTTCAGCCACAATCTTAGAATCAAGTTGACGCAACGTGCCGGCAGCGGCATTTCTGGGATTAGCGAAAAGTATTTCTTCTTTCTTTTTTCTTTCTTTGTTTATTTTTTCAAAATTATTTTTTCCCAACCACACTTCACCTTCAACGACAATGTCAATCGGCTTTAAAAGTTTTAGAGGCACTGAAGTGATGGTTTTTATATTGTTTGTAACATCTTCACCTACCACGCCATCACCTCTGGTCGCAGCTATTATAAGCTCCCCTTTTTTATAACTTAAAACAATTTTCAGCCCATCTATTTTCAGTTCACAGGCATAAGTCGGTTTAATTTTTCTGTTAGATTCTTTTTCGAGCATCCGTTTTACCCTTTCATCAAAATCTCTCATATCCTCCTCTGAAAAAGCATCGTTGAAAGACCATTGCGATACCTGATGCCTCACTTTTTTAAATTCTTTAAGAGGCTCTCCGCCCACTCTTTGAGTCGGGCTTGTTTCTGTTTTTAGAGAAGGATATTCTTTTTCCAATTTTTGTAAATCCAAAACCAAGGAGTCATAAGCCGTATCTTCTATTTCCGGCGTATCCATCACATAATACAAATAATTGTGTTTTTCTATTATTTCACGCAGGTTTTCTACCCTTTTCTTTATTTTATCAGGTATTTCCATACCTAAAATACTACCACAAATAAGAGCATTTTTTGCCTTTAAGTTTTTATTTAATTTCAATCCCTCTTTCTATCCTCCTTGGATTGTTAGTATCACAAGTATTATAGCCACGAGATTCTATATCAGTAGTGCCATCTACTTTTTTGGTCACTGTTACAATAACGCAACTGTTCACTGGGTTACTGCCAACCAAATTGAATCTAAGACCAAATTTACTAGTACGATTTGCCGCACCGCCACCACCGATCAAAGATGGTGTGGTCGTACCAGGAATCGGGTTTTGACTATTTGTTGTTATTGTTTGTCCTGCACAGGTAATTGTCCCTGCAGTGGAGATATCAAACTCGCTAGGGTCAGATCTGGAATCCCAATAGATAGCACACTCAAGTCCGGCATCCGCTGCATAAAAAGCATATTGAGAATCTCTGCCGGAAGTAGCGAAAATATTGGCTTTCAAAGTGATATTAAGCACCGCGAAACTTATAAAAAGCAAAATTCCCATGATAACAACCGCTATAAATAGAGTTATCCCCGCTTCATTTTTTGATTTTTTGATTTTTAACATGTTTATAAAGTACCTGCCCAGTTAAACAAAAATGTTTTGATCATAAAATTTTTACTAATAGGACCTTTATTCCAAGAAATTCTCACTATAACAGCTATTTCATCGGCAGTTATTGATTCTATCTGTACTTCTCTTTTGAAAGTGGTTGTGTTCCCTGTGGTATAACCATACATAAATGTTGATTGATTTTGCTTTAGGTAACTACAATTACCCCAAGAAGAAGAATTGCAGTAGGTTAAAGAGGGCGGAGTAAAGACTGCATCAACTCGACACACTCTACCGAAATAACAAGGATCGGAAGCATTTTGGGTTATCCCATAAAGCCAAGTATTTGGAGAAGCAGGATTTGCTATCCTGTTAAGCTGATTGTTATCTCGTTTATTCCTAATCACTTCGATTGCTTCTTGAGCCAAATAAAAAGCCCTCGTTTCATCTCTTGTAATTATATATTCAGAAAGGCTTTGCTGGACCGCAGAAAAAGCTCCGGATATGGAAAGAGACAATATGGCAATCGCCACAATAGACTCTAGTACTGTAAACCCAGCCCGCTTCGTGGGAATTTCTAATTTCCAATTTTCAATTTTCAATTTTTTAATCATATCTTAATTAAAATCAAGCTTCCTTTGGGACATTAAAGTTTCTATGGAAAATATAGATTGGGTTGTAGGTTTATTGCCTACATAACCTTTTATGACGACAATAACGTATGGTTGAATACTATCAGAAGTATCACTGCCGAAAACATAAAACCTTAAATACTGAATTACTGTTTCTGGTGAAGTAATATCAGTATAAGACCCACCGTTATCTGACCTTTGGATTGTAGTGCCACTCAATCTATAAATTATTCTACTACCATCAAATGTAACAGAGAAAGAATTCCCCCCACCAGAACAATTGCTTACACTATTTTCGTTGGATGAAATACCACAGTAATAATTGCTACCAAACCTCACTATTCTAGTCATATTTTCAATAGAAAGATTTAGGTTATCAACCACGGTTTTGGTCGCTTGGGCTTTGCTGTTGGCATCAAAAATACTGAGTAGCGCCCCAATAGAAATGGTAACCACCGCAATAAACAGAGATATGGCAATGAGCATTTCTACAAGCGTAAACCCGGACTGATTTTTAAATTTATTTTTCATTAAATTTGTATGACAGAAACCTGGCCGTTGGTCCGAACTGTTACGGAATAAACTTTGCCTCCAGCAGATTGCAAACTGATAGTAACCGGCGGGTTAGTCGCATTTCCTCCTCCATTATTTAAAAGTTTTATGATTGCTCCGGGATTCGGCCTAAAAAAAGAAATATTCGCTTGTCGGAAAGAACCGCCTCCTGTGTAAATACACATGGAACTTCCACAAACGTCTTTTATAGTCACACCCCTGGTAAATATTATGGGAGATCCTATTTCTTCTCCAGAATCATATCTTAGATTTCCGTTTCTATCGGCAAAATATATATATCTCGTATTGACTGTATCAAAATAAACCCCATAACCAATATTAAATTTATCAGTTTCTGTACCAGCTTTATCTTCTCTCACTCCTAAAGCATAAATCTGGGCTTGGCGTATCATTAAAACTAATTCATAGGCTTGGGTGTTTACAGCTAGACGGTCGTTCCATACATTTTGCTGAATGACGACAGAAGTCATTACAGCCGTAGCTACAGCCATAACAACAATAAGCTCAATGAGGGTAAACCCAGCACCACTTTTTGTAATGCCAAAAGTGGTGCTGGGTAAACCTTTATTTTTAGAATGTGTTGAAAATTTCATGAATTTGAAACAGATCCAAACTTAAGCAAAAACTTATTATAATTCCAAGAGAAAGAAATGGTCCAAAAGGAATTTCAGACTTAATTGTAAGATTATTTTTAAATAGAGGCAAATTTATATGGGGTGTAAGTCTTTTTAAGGAAAGAGCAATAATAGAAAAAACCGCCCCTATCCAGAAAGCTAAAATTACAGCTGACAAACCTTGGCTAAGCCCCAAGAAAAACCCCAAAACTAATATATATTTGACATCACCAAACCCAAACCAGGTGCCTTTTGAAATCAGGAAAATTAGAAAAAAAGGCAAAGTTAAAATAATTGGACTGATTAGGGTTTGAAAACCGAGAGAACCAAACATCAAAAGATATAAAAAAGACAAGATGAAAAAAGAAAAGAGAAAAGAGTCAGGTATGATGAAATGTTTCAAATCATATGTAGAAATCAGAAGGATAACAGCGAAAATGGCAGTTAAAATTAAAAAATTAGAAATTAATTGAAAATTGAAAATTAGAAATTGAAAATTATCAAAAATTCCGGTTTTTAGAGCAGCTATCACCAATAATATCCCCATAGCGATTTCCACAATAAGCGTATCCACTGGAATTTTTGATTGGCAATAACGGCATTTGCCCCGGAGGAAAAGAAAGGAAAATATTGGTATTAAATCTTTGTTGGAAAGTTCGGTATTGCAAGAAAAACAGATTGAGTGACCTTTTAAAAAAGACATCCCCGTATTGAACCTATTTGCTATCACCGCAACAAAACTACCCAGAGCCGCGCCAAATAAAAATATTATTGCTCCAAAAATATATTCCATTTACTTAAATAATAACACAAAAGTGTCTCGATATTCATCGGGACACTTTTTGCTAAGAAAAACTTACAGAAAAATTACGGACAACCATTGGCGGTCCCAGCGCCAGCAACTTGTTTAGAAACTCCAAGTGAGTCAACGCACCATCTAGCAGTGCCTCCAACACCAGGAAGTAAAGCCGTGATTGAATAACTATCGGCATCAGAAAGACATGCTACGGTAGCACCAGTAGGATAATTGGTTTGTAACACATACGAAGCCATGGGTTCAGGACCGGAACATAAGCCCGTATAGCTATTTGGCGACTGATTATCATAGAATATTTCCGCCGCAGCCCGAGCACCAGCTAATTGAGCTTTTACCTTAGAATCATTGCCTTTGCCTCGGGCAGAGTTTAAGGAAGCTAAGACTACAGAAGACAATATACCAATAATAGCAATAACGACCAGAAGTTCTATAAGTGTAAAACCTTTTTTAGATTTAAACATATTTTTAAATGAAATTAACTAATCTCTCTCGAGAGAGAAGCTTGATTGTAATCGACCTTATTTTAAGTCCCTCAAGCTTTAATATATTATAAGCAAAGCTGTATTTTTTGGTAAAAAATATGGGGATAACCCTGTACCAGAACAAAATTCACTACAGAACAAGCCCACTTTAATTACAAAAAGTTTGGTTAGCAGGTAGAGCTGAAACCTCAGCTCTTGAGGCTCCTTTTGAATCAACACACCAATAACTGCCAGAGGTATAAAGTGAAGCTTCGACAGCATAAGCCGAATCATTGGCGCGACAATCTACGGTAGTACCGGTCGGAAGATTGGCCGAAAGGATATAAGACCCCGGAGAACCGTTGACCGTATTAAAATCAACAAACAGGCCACTAACACAATTGGCAATAGGCGTACCCAGAACAGCGGTATAACGAGTTGGAAGTTGATTAGTAAAATATATTTCTGCCGCGGTACGAAAACCGCTAAGCTGCTGTTTTACTTTTGCATCATAAGCTTTGGACCTTGAATTTGATAGAGCACTCAAAATTATAGTGGACAAAATCCCTATAATCGCAATAACTACGAGCAATTCAATGAGTGTAAACCCACGCCTTTTTAATTTTTTAAATTTTTTCATATGATTTAGCAAAATCATGCTGGGTATTAGTATTATTATTTTATGATATAGACCCTGCAATATTATATATAGGCATAAGGACTGACGCTAGAAGGATACCTACACCGACGCCAAGGGTCACAATCATAATAGGTTCAATCATACCCACTAAAGTATCTACCGCATTTATAACCTCTCTTTGATAAAATTTCGACATGGTTTTCAGTATATTTCCGAGTTCCCCGCTTTCTTCTCCCACTTTTACCATTTGAGTTAAAATATTTGGTATTTCCTCTCTGTCAGCAAGAGCCATCGAAAGCGGCTGACCAGCTTTAACTTTAGCTACCGCCTCATTTAAAATTTCCTTATATATCTCATTATCTATAACAAAAGAAGTCACTTCAATCGCTTTGAGCATGGGAATACCAGAGAGAATCATAGTGCTCATATTGTCGGAAAAACGAGAGAGATACAATTTACGATAGAGGTCGCCTACATAAGGAATATAGAGTCTTGTATTTGAAATCCATCTTCTGCCCTCATTAGTTCTTGCATACCAAACAAAACACGTTACGCAGCTTACGAGCACCAAAAGCATTAATGCCCAATTATTTACAAATAAATCACTCACCCAAAAAACGATTTTTGTATAAAAAGGTATTTCTTGAGCAGACTCTTTTATAATAGCGCCGATTTTTGGCACAATGACCGTAAACATCAAAATCATAACGGATATAAAAGTAAATATAACAAAAGCCGGATAAATAAGGGCATTTTTTGCTTTTGAGGAAACTGCATAAGTACGGTCAAGGTAGTCGGCGAGATATAAAAAAGTCTGGTCTATATGGCCGGATTCTTCTCCGGACTTTATCATATTAACGTAAAAATCAGAGAACACGTCGGGATGTTTGGAGAGAGCAGATGATATCGAAGCTCCACCCTGCAAATCATCGACTACCCCAAGAAGATGCTTTCTTAGAGCCGGATTATCGTTTCCGGAAGCAACAAGTTGAAAAACTTTCAAAGCAGAGACTTTCGCCTCGAAAAGAGTCGACATCTGCCTTGAAAGAACAACAATTTCTTTGTTGGTAACTCTGTTAAAAAAAGGAATTTTTTTTAATATATCTCCATCATATTCGTCTTTTGGTTTGATTGAAGAAACAGCCAAACCTTTCCCTTGCAGAGAAGTTATGGCTATATCCATATTGAAAGCTTCTATACTGCCCTCTTCCCTCTCCCCATTTTTATTAATTGTTTTGTATAAAAAAAGCATATTTTTATAACATTTTTTCTAGAGACCGCGGATTGTTCGAGTAGAGATAAGCGTTTTCAATGCTGATTTCACCCTTATTTACTCTTTCTACTAAACACTTGTTGAAATCAATCATGCCTTCTTGAGAACTTGTTTCAATCACCATATCCAATTCATGAGTTCTTTTGTCACGAATAAGATTAGAGACGGCCGTATTATTTATTAAAAGTTCGTAGGCTGGGATAAGACCACCTGATATTCTAGGAATAAGCCGCTGAGAAAATATGCCAGACAAAGAAGAGGCCAACTGAATACGAATTTGAATTTGTTGATTGGCCGTAAATGAGTCTATGATGCGATCAACTGTTTGGGCAGCGCTGTTAGTGTGGAGAGTAGAAAATACCAAATGGCCAGTTTCTGCTGCGGAAACTGCAGTAGATATAGTATCTGCATCCCTCATCTCGCCAACCATTATTACGTTTACATCGGCCCTGAAACAATTGCGCAAAGCAGTCGCAAAATCAGGCGTGTCCATGCCAATTTCTCTTTGGTGAATAACGGATTTATTGGCAGTAAATAAATATTCTATCGGATCTTCTATAGTAATTATATTTTCCAATCTCTCATTATTTATAGTTTCTATCATAGAGGCCAAAGTAGTCGATTTACCATGTCCGGTTGGACCGGTTACCAAGAAAAACCCCGACTTTAATTTTGCAAAATATTCCAGACTACTTGGGAGATTTAATTCGGGGAATGACTGTATCTTTTTGGGCACATGACGAAACGTCATACAAATTTTCTGCTGCTCCAGATAAACATGGGCCCTGAATCTTTCTCCGTCATGAGTATAAGAGAAGTCGGCGCTGTGGGTGGATTTAAATATAGTCTTTTTCGAATCAGAAAGGACTTCTTTTACAATATCTTCCATTAAAGCCTTGGTGAATTTTGGATACTTTAAGAGAGGTACCAGCTGACCAGCAACTCTGATATATGGGTTTCTATTTTCAGAAATATGCAAATCTGAAGCCCCCTCTTTGATCACAAGTTCTGTAAGTTTATTCAAATCCTCCATAAGAAATAATATTAGGGTTGCGACTTTTTTATAATACTCATAACTTCGTTCACCACTTCAAGTGGTGTAGCCGCTGATTTGACTATATAGACGGAGACTCCGAGTTCTTTGGATTCATTTATTTCTTTTTGGTCATTCTGGTTTGTAAGCATTATCACCGGAACTCCCTCTACCAATTTTTCCTGACGTATCTTTTTTAGAGTTTCTATACCGTTCATATCTGACATTACAATATCCAAAAGTATAATGTCTGGTTTTGCCCCGGCATGCAATTTTTCTAATAAAGCTTTACCAGAATTGCAGGCATCTACCGAAACACCACTAAGACCAAATTTGGTGGCATACATATTAACCAAAAAATCATCGTCATCAACTATCATTATTTTATATTCTTTTTTTTCTTCTATAGCCATAATATTATTATTATCTCTATTATACATTTAAAGAGCTCTCACTGCTATCAAAAAGTGTTATATTCTTCAAAAGGAATAGTCTTATTAAAAACTTTTATAAGAGCGTCATCCCTCATTGTAAGCATACCTTTAGATCTGGCATATTTCCAGATCTCCTGTTCAGTCGGGTTTTTAAGGATAATCTGCTCCATTTCTTTGTCCATTTCAAGAACTTCCATGATAGCTACTCTACCCTGAATGCCGCTGGGACAGTTTGGAGCCGGAGAAATTTTGTAAATTTCTTTCCCAAATGTAATTTGTTTTTTGTAAACTTCCGGTAAATCTGCAAATTCCTTGTCTATAACCATTTTTGTGCTTGCATCTATTGGTACCGCCTTACCGGCACCGGGAGCAAGAGCCCTGGCCAGTCTTTGAGCAATTGCCAACACTAGAGTGGGTGCTATGAGATACGGATCTATACCCATATCAATGAGCCTAGGGATCACTCCTATGGCGTTATTGGTGTGAATAGTAGAAAAAACCAAGTGCCCGGTAAGAGCCGCTTGAATGGCTAGTTGGGCCGTCTCTTTATCTCTAATCTCTCCCACCATTATTATGTCCGGGTCTTGACGGAGAGTCGTACGAAGACCGGAAGCAAAAGTATAGCCAATTTCGGGCACAACTTGAGATTGACTCATGCCTTCCATATTGTATTCAATCGGGTCTTCGAGAGAAAGGACATTTTTATGGTCTTTATCAACTTCATTCATCATTGCGTATAAGGTAGTAGATTTACCTGATCCGGTCGGACCGGATATGAGAATGAGTCCATATGGCCTATCTATAACTTTCATAATTTGTTCCAGATTGAGTTTACTCAAACCAAGTTCACTCAATCGCTTTATCCCCTTTTCCTGATCTAAAATACGTATAACCACCTTTTCACCAAAAAAAGTTGGGAAGGTAGATACTCTGAAATCTATTTTTCTGTCATTTAGTTTTGCTGAAAATCTTCCATCTTGAGGTTTTCTTTTTTCGTCAAGCCTTATATTGGACATAATTTTAATCCTAGCCACAATAGCGCTGCTTACCCTGGAAGGTAAAACTATGCTTGTATTCATGATGCCGTCCACACGAAACCTAACTCTGACATTTGATCCGGTTGGCTCTATGTGAATATCGGAAGCTCTACCGTCAATGGCATATCTTAAAACGGTGGCTACGATTTTGGTAACAGGAGCATTCTCTATCACCTTAGTGTTTTTGCTTTCGGATGTACCTAAATCATTTTCTTCAATTTCTGTTAGTTTCTCTTTCTTATCTCCACTTTGGTTTTTACCGGCCTTTTCCTCAGATTCCGTTAATAATTCAGTTTCAAGTTCTGATAACGCTTTGGTCACTTCACCAGATAGGCCTTTGTACAAGTTTATAATTTTATCAAAATCACCTCTAGAGATGATAAAGGTTTTGAATGGCAAGTTTATTTTTGATGATATGAAATTTAAAGCGTCACGACCAGATATATTATCGGGGTCAATTATTCCAACTTCCAAAACACCGTTGTTTACTCCTATTGGCACAAACTGGTAATAAACAGCAGCTTCTTCTGGAATATAATCAAGAACTTTGCTTGTTATCAACGAGGCATCAATTTTTTTAACAGGTACAGCGTAATATTCAGATTTGGCTCTCAGAATATCTTCTTCACTGATTCCTAAAGACAAAAGAGTGTCCTCAAGTTCTTGTACGGAAGATTGAGTCTTTTCTTTTATAGAAGAAAGGTCTTTAGTCTCAATTAGGCCTTGTTTTACAAGAATATCTAAAATACTCATGATTTGAAATATTAATTGGAACTAGAAAATGGGTTGTTTCTACCAATCGGCAATGATATTAAAGGAGTTTCAATACTTTTAAGAGATTTGAAACTTTGATCATCCATTATGCTTGTATCAAAATTTATACTTTCTATTTCTTTCAAAATATCTCCCGTACTGCTATTTGCTAAGATATCCGTTGTGTCCATGGTATCAACTACATCAACAGAGGTTCCGGGCATAAAGATAACCTTATAAGCAATAATCAAGAGCCCCAAAAGAATTATGACTAGAATAACAGTTCGTTTATTTTTTGAATTTTTCATAATTATTTAAGCCAATAAGTTTCAAATTCAACATCATACAAATACAGTCCATTCTTATCTTGAGTCTCTATCCTTGTGGATTTGACATCTAAAATTCGCAAACTTTTTTCCAAATCACTCAAAAAAGCTTTAAAATTATCATATGAGGTAACAAAAGAAAATCCAATAATTGAAGAATTGTAAGGATTTTGGGGTTCTGGATTCTCTATTGAAGTTCCAACGGGAGAATCAACATTTTTTGAAGAAATTTTATCTATAGATATGCCATGGCTTGCAGCAACTGTATCAATTTGAGAAATCAATCTCACAAAATCCAAAGAACTGGGCAAGACGATGTTTATATCTGTTTTTTTAGCCTCAGATATGTTATTAAACTCAGTCAGCAGTTCATTTTTTTTATCTTCAATATTGCTGATTGTATTTAGAGCATTGGCATATTCTTGTTTTTTATCTAGAAGACTGTTTAAATCCCCAAATGAAGGGTAGACAAAGGCATACCCGATTGAGAGAGTAAGGACTGCGTATGCGATTATCGAGGTATTGCTCATATTTTTAATTTTATGGGGAATAAGTAGCAATTTGTGGGTCTACCAAAATCTCTAAATCAAAAGAAACCATGCCTCCTTCAGCCAAAGTTAAATTTGAAAATGTCATCGATTTAAAATTTTTATTATGAGAAAATACATCTTCTTGTAAAGCAATGCTGGAATAGCCGGTAGCCTTGCCTTTCAAATTGACAGCGAGCTCACTCCCTGTCAGGTTTCCATAATTAAAACTGGTAAATTGAACTGTGTTGACGACCGAAGAAGCAAAAGCATTTAAAAAATTTGATATTACTCTGTGCCTGTTGACTATGATTTTAACTGCACTCAATTTGTTACTAAACTGGGACATCTGATTTATTGATTCTTTGTCTGCATTTTTTTCGGCTTCTATAATCTGAGACCCTAGACTTTGGATGTCGTTCTTTACTATGCCACTGTATATAAATAACCCTATAGAAGCAATAATTGAAATGACGAATAAAGAAACCACCAAAACACCAACCATACCGGTTTTTTTCTTTTGAAAAACCCTTTCCGTGGTCGGATTTTTAGGTATGAATGATGATTGAAAATTTGGTGCCATAATACTCGCTCTAATTATACTCTATAAATATATGTAAGTGTACAAATATTGTTGATTACTAAACAATCAAATTTCCTGGAGACAGCGCAGAGCGACACCTACAGCAACCGTAAATTCAGGGCCAGTCACTTTAAGTATATTTTCCAAAAATGCAGGAGTCTCAACTTTTTCAAAAGGATTCCCAGAAATCACTTCTACTTTAAAATTTTTAGCGGCCAAATCTCTAAAACCTCGGAGAGCCGAACCGCCACCGGTTAGAAATATCGATTTCATATTTTGATTTTTCTTCTTTTGGAAATCAAACAAAAATCTATTTGCCTCGGTAAATATGCTATCGGCGACAACAGATACAGTTTCCGAAAGATCCACACCATCTGCAGTTTTACCCATACCAACAGATCTTTTTAAAACTTCCGCTTCTTCTACCGGAATATTCAAGATCCTAGCAATATTTAAAGTTATATCCTGAGAGCCTTTGTTTATTGTGTGTGAATGTTCAATTACACCTCTGTCTACCGTGTAAAGTTTGGTAGTTGAAGCGCCCATATCAAAAATCATAACAGGCCACTGTACACCTTCAAGAATAGCTCTCATAGAACTAAATATTTCTATTTCAAAAAATTTGGCATCAAGCTGGGTTTTAGAAACAATTTCCTTATACTGATTGATAATATTGTTGTGTATAGCCACCAATAAAATATCCAAGGTTTTTATTTTACCTTTATTTTCTTCTTGAGAAACACTTTCCTCAACCTTCGACTTTGGTATAATTGACCAATCAATGGTGACGTCTGATATCGGTACCGGTATATATTTGCGAGCTTCTATCGGCACCATAGAGGCTAGTTCTTTTTGTCCTATGTCAGGCATTTCCATAGTCAGGAGCAAACTAGCCTTGAAAGGGATGGCTAGCCCGCAGACTTTGGTAGTAATGGCGACTTCTTTTTCGTTAAGAAGGTCATTCACCGCTTGGGCTATTTTATCGGTGGTCAAATTGGTAGATTGGCCGACAGAAACTCCGCCATATGGTCCAAGGGAAAGTTCACCATATGTTTCCAAGACCGCTTTGTTCCCTTTTTTCTGAAGTTGTACTACCTTTATTGAGGAGGAGCCTATATCAATACCCAAAGCACTTGTGGTTTTCTTTTTAAAAATATCAGAAATAAAATTCATAACGATTGTAAAATTTCACTTAATTCAATCATAATTGTATCACAATGCTTATTATAAAGTCATTTGTAAACTGGACAAAAAAACTTATAGAAGCCGTTACTGACATTTTGGTGCCGGAAGATATAAAAATCCAAAAGCTTTTGGACTTTCCGGCAAGTACAATGCGAGACCTTTTGCCAAAATCTCCCGTCTATATGAAGGATATTTTTGTCCTGTTTGATTATCAAAACAAAATCGTCCGGCTCATGGTCAAATCAATCAAATATAAAAATAATGCCAGTTTAAGAAAGAGAATCGCCATTTATTTGTATGAAGAAATATTGGATATCTCTTCTGAAATCGCTCTTTTTCACGGTGCCTTACCTCTTCTTGTGCCAATGCCTATGAGCAAAAAAGAATTGAGAAACAGGAGTTTTAACCAATGCGAAGAATTATGCAGAGAAATAATAAAATTGGGTCCGCCGGCTGACGGAGAGAGCATAGAAGTTTCCTATAATACTTTAAAAAAAGTGAGAGAAACCGAAAGACAAACGACTTTGAGTAGAGAAAAAAGGACAGAAAACGTAAAAGACTCAATGGAGGCCACCCGAGGGCAAACTCAGGGTCGTATAGTCATAGTAATAGATGATGTCTATACGACTGGTGCCTCCTTCACCGAAGCCCGTCGAGCCCTCTTATCTGCCGGCTGTAAGCGCGTCATCGGCCTCTTCATCGCACATTAAAAAGAAAATCGCTCCATCCAGAAAATCGGAAACGATTTCCTAAACGAAACAATTTGTTTACAGAGATGTTATGGCTTCAATGAGATGTTCTACCCCATAACTTTTGTCAACGTAGATATCACCGTATGTAGCATACTCTTTTGACATACCGGTGAAAGCCATCACTTTCACATCTGGATAACGGTGTTTGAGTACCGTGGCAACTCTTGGTCCAAGATATTCAGTTTCCTTGCCAGCTTTCTCGGGAAAATTGGCGTCAAGAATAACAATATTCACAGCCTCTTTTCCCAGCTCACCGTTTTTGATAATATTGAAAGTTTCCTCCAAAGTAGTGGCTTCCAAAACAAGTTTATGGCCTGAAAGTTTAAGATGTTCACGAATTTCTCTTCGTATAGGCGCCATATCTTCAACAACAAAAACATGTGCATTTTTCATATATAACCATAACCTCCGTACTTTTTATAGCACAACAGAGACTTAAAAGCAAAGAGTGTAATCGAAACAATAGTGTAGCTCTTATCTCTTTTTGAACGGAAGGTTGAGAGCTTTGAAGAATTCAAAAGTAGAAGCTTTGTTTTTCAAGCTGGTGACAATGGTGACAGCAAAACCAAAAACATCTTTGAGGTCTTCGTCGGCGGTTTCCGGAAATATAGTGTGTTCTTTTATTGAAAGAGTATAATTCCCCATTTCATCTATAGCGCTTGGCGGGATACCCCTGAAGTCTTTAGTACGAGGCAGAGCAACATTAAAAAGCCTATCCAAAAAGCCCCACATTTTCTCCCCTCGGAGGGTTACTTGCACCCCTACAGTGTCTCCTTCTCTTGACTTAAAAGTGGCGATTGATTTTTTAGCTCCTCTTTTAACCGGTTTTTGGCCGGTAATCTTGGCTAGTCTGTCAATAACAACGTCTATTTTCTTTTTATCGTTAAAAGAGCCGACACCGGAAGAAACTGTTACTTTAACGATTTTCGGAGATTGCATAATATTTTTCAATCCCAATTTTCCTTTGAGTTCTTTGAAGATTTCTTTTGTTTTTTCTTTCATTAATTTCATATTATTTTATTTTTTGGACATTTGAGACATGCACCGGTGCCGCTTGTTCTATTATTTTACCTTTTTCTCCGCCTTTTCTTGGTTTTTGATGTACTTTCTTTTTATTTATACCCTCCACCAATACAGCAAAATCTTTTGGGAATGATTTTATAACAGCACCGGTTTTGCCCTTGTCTTTGCCTGTTATTATTTTTACTTTGTCTCCTTTTTTTATTTTCATGTTTTTGTTTGTTTTTCTTTCCCTCCCCCTCTCCTGTATCTAGGAGAGGGGGAGGGGGTGAGGTTATATTATTTCGGGTGCCAAGGAAACGATTGCCTGATGTCCGGCTTCGGCGATTTCTCTTGGAATAGGACCAAATATTCTGCCGGCTTTAGGCAAGATCTCACCCTTTTTTTGCTCCACCACAATAACCGCATTTTCATCAAAACGGATATAGGAACCATCCTTTCTTTTAAGCGGTGCTTTTTGGCGGACTACCAAACCCAAAAGTACCGCTTTTTTCTTAATTTCTTTGCGAGGTTCAGCTTTCTGAACGGAAAAAATAACCAATTCGCCGATTCTAGCGTATCTTTTTTTGGAACTGCCCAATACCTTAAAGACTCGGCCTATTTTGGCTCCTGAATTATCGGCTACTTTTACTATTGATCTTGGTTGAATCATATAACTATAAAATGTTTATCTTTTGAAATCGGCCTGCTTGAAATTATCGATACTTTATCCCCTATTTTTTTGGTATTGCCGACATTATGGGCTTTATACTTCTTGCTTACTTTATAATATTTCTTATATTTTTTATGCTTCACAAATCTGGTAATCGAAACGACGCAAGTATCTTTCATCTTATCCGATACCACAATACCGCTAAGGATTTTGCTGTTTATCTTTTTTACCGTATTCTTTTCTGTTTTTTTCTTATTCATAATATTTATTTCTTAATACTTAATACTGTCTTTATTCTGGCGATATCTTTCTTTATCGTTTTTTGTTCTTTGACATTTTTACTTTTACTTCCGGCGGTGCCAAACCGGATATCTCGCAAAGAAAGACGCTTTTCATCTAGCTCTCTCATCAAATCGACTTGGCTCTTTTTTGATAATTCTTTTTTCATTTAATTTAGCGTAATTATGTCGCACGATACGTCCTTTGGAGTGCGACGCTTTTACTAATGTCTGGTTACAATTTTGGTTTTTACAGGTATTTTGGTGCCACCTTTACGCAAAGATTCGATAGCCACTACCGGAGCCACACCATCGGCTTCAAACAAAACCTGTCCGGCCAAAACCCTGACATGGTAGCCTTGGATATCTCCTTTGCCTTTACCCATCTTTACTTCGGCTGGTTTCTTTGTAAAAGGCATATCTGGGAAAATACGTATCCAAACTCTGCCTGTTTTACCCAAGTTGCGGATGATGGCTTTTCTGGCTGATTCAATCTGGTTTGAAGTGATCCTGCCAGGAGTCAATGCTTTGAGACCATATGAACCAAAAGAGACGTTGACGCCGCGAGTAGCCGGTCCAACTTTGTTTGGATTTTTGCGCATGGTATGCCACTTTCTATGTTTAACTTTTTTGGGAAATAGCATGGTATTAAATTAGGGCTTAACACTCTTATCTTTATTAAATATATCCCCTTTATAAATCCAGACCTTTATACCGATTTTTCCAAGCGGCAAAAGAGCTTCATAAAAAGCGTAATCAATATCGGCTCTCAAAGTCTGTAGCGGAATACGGCCCACTTTTTTGGTCTCAATCCTAGCCATATTGGAGCCTCCCATAATGCCGGAAATTGTTATTTTGACACCTTTTACATCACGGTTGGCAAAAGCTTTTTCAACCATAGTTTTCGTCACCCTTCTGAAAGGCATCCTCTTTTCAAGTCCTTCGGCCACCATTTGAGCAGCTATCATAGCGCTTGATTCCGGTGATTTTACTTCTTTTACATCTATTTTTAATTCTTCCTTGGTGCTCAAATCATGCTTCTTCATGAAAGCAATAATATCTCCTCGAAGTTTGATCATCCCCTCACCACTTCGGCCTATAATAAAGCCAGGACGAGAAGTTTCAATGATAATCCTGAAAGTTTTAGCGCTTCTTTCAATTTCGGTGGAATTAACGAAGCATCCTTTCAAGCGCTTTTTAAGATATTCCATAATCAAAACATCACCTCTCAAATTTTCTTTGTATTTGGGTTTGACGCTAAACCAACGCGACTTCCAGTCGCGGATGATACCAAGCCTATGTGCATATGGATGTACGGTATGGGTCATGATTTTATTTATTTTTATCTTTACTTTTTTCCTTCTTTGCTTCTTTTAATTTCTCCACCAAAACTATTTTAATATGGGAAGTGCGCTTGTTGATAGGGTGGGATGACCCGCGGGAAACAGGTCTGCGTCTGTGCAATATTTGACCTGCATTGACAGTGATGGACTTAATCCAAAGATTTTCTACATTTGCTCCGGAGTTTTTGGCGTTGGCAATGGCTGAACTCAAAAGTTTATTCAAAGGACCGGTGGCTCGTTTGGTTATAAAATCCAATCTATTTTTGGCGTCAACAACCGATTTACCCTTTATAGTGTCAGCCACCACCCTTACCTTTCTTGGTGATTGTCTGTAATCATTTAGTTGTGCGGTTATTTCATTCATGATACTAAAATTATTTCTTGACTGCCCCTGTTGTCGCCTCTTTAGCTCCCTTAGCTGCCATTATTTCATCTTCTTTTTTCTTAGCTTCAAGCTCTTTCTGTATTTTGCCTCCGTGTTTTATAAATTTGCGAGTAAGTGAAAACTCTCCCAATTTGTGACCAACCATATCTTCGGTAACGAAAACTTCAATATGATCTCGGCCGTTGTGGACGCCAAAAATGAAGCCAATCATCTCCGGAGCGATGACACAAGCTCTTGACCAAGTCTTAATAACCCCAGTTTCTTGTGGTTTTTTTCCTTCAATTTTTTTCATTACCCTTGGGTCAACATAAGGGCCTTTTTTGAGTGATCGTGACATAAATATATTATTTCACTGGCAAATTTAATCCGCCTTAGGCGGACTACGATATATTACCAAATAAGGCTTTTAAGTCAACCCCGTTAGAAATAAGGGTTTATTGTCAAACAAGAGGTCGTCTGCGAACTTCACAGACGACCTGATTTCTACTGTTTTCTTTTGCCCCACCTTTTTCTACTAAGCATTGCTTGATGAGGTTCTCTACCTGTTGTCCGAAGAGTGGCGTATCTCTTTCTTCTCCTCTTACGGATAGGCTTGAGAAAGTTGATTACATCTTCGGGTAATCCGTAATCCCAACTTCTAAACCTGTCTACACCGCCTGTATGCAACTTTTTACGGTCGCATTTCCAAAACCTTTGCTTTAAAGCTCGGCCTTGGACAATGTTCATAAAATTGCTGCACTCGGGGCAAAGCGGGCGATGCCTGACCTTCCAGCAAGCGATACGAGCTTGCATCAGGAGGTTTTGGAGAAAATTCTTAGTTCTGTGTATGGGATGTGAAAAGTACAAGACATTATCTCTTTCGGCGATTAAGACCCAGCCGGCGTCGCTTGCTCTGGCCACCTCTTCTTTTGGAAGCCAAGTAGTCCAGACAAAAACACTGTACTCATTGGCGTAAAAGAGATACCCGAGCTCCCTACCCTTACGGGGACGAGGAGCTTTAAGTCCCAATCTATAAAATTGGGAAGAGAATTCCGGGCTTGAAATTCGACGAAATCCCCTCTTTGCCAATTCCTTTTCAAAAACTGAAAAATCCTCATGATTGGGCAACCGTTGTTCGGGCAAGATACACCTCCTCTACCATCGCTAATTCTGCTATCATTTATAACCCAAAAAACTTTTTCTAGCAATGCTTCTCGGGATTATTTGATTTAGCGAAATCATGCCGCGTAACGTCCATTGAAACGCGGCTTTCCATTTTGACAATTTCTTATGAACTTTTACACTTTTCATAAAATTTTAGATATTGCTACAATGCCAGTAATTATGTGGCAAAAACTCTACAAAATATTTAGGTCTTCTTTTGGAATAATCTCAGTCATTATAGTGATTGGACTTTGGTCCACTATTTCATATTACGGGATATCTTACATAGTAGGTCCATTTTATGATTCTGGCGACGATTTTTTGGGAGTTTCTGACACCGGAGATTCAACTTCAACGGAAGAGTGCAACGTGGTCGGAGTAAATTTGCATGGAACCTTATATACCTACACTCCCCCGGACAGCAGCGATAGTTTTGTTGGAGACAAAGATGTTATATCTGCTGACTCCGTTGTTTATTATTTAAAGGAAGCTGAAAATAATGAAAATATAAAAGCTATCATTTTAGAAATAGATTCATACGGAGGCGTTCCTGTTGCTGCTGAAGAGATCGCAAACACTCTAAAAGCTTCCGCAAAGCCTACGGTGGCACTTATAAGACAAGCTGGCACCTCTGGGGCTTATTTTGCAGCAACCGGAGCCAAAAAAATATATGCATCAAAATTATCCGATGTCGGCGGTATTGGTGTTACTCAGTCTTACGTAGATAACATAAACAAAAATTTGAAAGAAGGATTAAATTTTGTGCAACTCAGTGTCGGCAAGTTTAAAGATATGGGTAATCCTGACAAACCGTTAACCGAAGAAGAAAAAGCTTTGATTTTTAGAGATTTGAATATTGTCCATCAAAACTTTATTGAAGCTGTTTCAGTTAATCGCAAAATTCCGCTGGCAGATGTGCAAAGGATTGCAGATGGGTCTTCTTTTATGGGTGCCAAAGCCAAAGAACTTCACTTGATTGACGAGATTGGCGGCCTTACTGAAGTAGAAAAATATCTGTCTGATAAATTAGGCGAAAAAGCAGAGATTTGTTGGTATTAAAATTTTATGACTTATATTATGAAATACATGGTTCCAATTATTGCAAGTTTGCCACTTTTTTATCTACCCTTTTTGGGTAATAAGAGCATATCTTGGGGAATGGTTTTTTTAATCTTCGGTTATCTTTGGTTTGGAGTGATGCTTGGAGAGCATATAGGAAAAGAAGAAAAATAAAAACTATGGAAGAGCCAATAGAAGACGGTCCAGAGGATGAAGAAATAAAGCGGTTGATGCAGGAACATGAAATTGACGAAGAAACAGCCGAGAAAGCCCAAGAGCTTATAGACGAAGGTATTGATGAAGACGAGGCTATTGAATTGGCTGAGGAGTTATGATATCTTAATAACACAATGCAACGATTTAGATTTAGATAGCTACCATTGAAAACCACACTCTTGTGGTTCTTCTTGGTGGTTTTTTGCTATTTGCCTTTGTAGCTCAGTGGTAGAGCGTACCCTTGAAACGGGTGAGATAGAAGTCCGATTCTTCTCAAAGGCACACGCCCTCGTAGCTCAATGGATAGAGTTGGACGCTTCTATCGTCAAGGTTGCAGGTTCGAGTCCTGCCGGGGGCACAAATAGGAAATTAAGAGGTTAGCTTAGAAGTAGCCACCCTCTGGACACCAAACTCACCCGGCTTTGGTCGTCGAGCATAAATAGATTATATAAAAAAAGAGTTAAATATTTAAAGTCGAGAGTATTTTGCTTCCATTGTAGTTAAAACATAAATAAGATAAATAAAAAGACTGGATTCATAAATTTATTTTAACACTTTATTTTTTACTAAATACTCTTACGGCTTCATCAAAATTTTTAATCTTATCTTTTTTCCATTCTTCTTGTTTTATATAAAGTGCCTTATAGACAACTCGATTCTGCCGATCATTCACATCCTCACACCACTTTTGCAGTCTTTCAAATTTCAATTTGTCATTTTCTTCTTCTCGTCCTTTTGTTTCAATAATATAAACAGTTTTCTCGTTCTTTTTTACAAAAAAATCCGGATAGTAAGTAGCAATAAACCCTTCCGAATTTTTATATTCGATTCTGAGCGCGCTCGCTTCCTTGTTTTGAAAGTTTTTTGCGAAAGAAATTACATCATCACAATTTTCAAGAAAATCTGAGAATTCTAGTTCGAAGTCGCTGTCGCCAACAATTTTATTAAAGACAGATTTTTTGGGTATCAAATATGATTTATCATTAACAACAAAGGGTCTAGCTTCACTGATTTTTATATAATTTTTTATCTCAGTATCACCCTTATCCTTTACTGTGAGATCATTGATAGCTTTCTTGAAAGAATCTCTAATGAGTCGTATATATTCAACTTCTGACAAGTTTCTCAAAGTATTGAGGTCTGACAAATTTACAGGACTATCAAACATATTATTCTGCAAAAACTCTCTTACTTTGCCGAATAAAATATCGTAGCAACCAAACAGCCGTAGTTCTCGCATTATTGCTTGTGCAAAAAATCCGACAACGCTTTGATAAT
>Ga0209541_10001684_pt1 | contig 43324 bp, 39 predicted proteins | sample RifCSPlowO2_01_FD_184027 | JGI IMG/M metagenome (GOLD analysis project Ga0209541, IMG submission 184027) | Groundwater microbial communities from Rifle, Colorado - Rifle CSP2_plank lowO2_0.1 (SPAdes) (version 2) | ecosystem: Environmental > Aquatic > Deep subsurface > Groundwater | place...
TGGGAGATAAACAACAGACCCAGAAAATGTCTTGGATATTTCACTCCTTTTGAGGTATTCTTAGCTAAGTTAAATAACCAAAGGGTTGTGATTCAATCTGGAATGTAGGTATTAACAGATACAAGACAAGCCGAGGAATCTGCAAGACAACAAAGAGAAGCGCAAGAAAGAGAATTGCATAACAGAAGAAAACAGCAAGCCCAAACTTATTTAGAAGAGAGCGGGGTTTGTAATTTAGCCCAAAAATTTACGGAAGCGATCGGGGGTCATTGCCGCTCTTATTTCGAAGGTGGTTATTATTCAGACCTTGACTTAAAAACAAAAACGGATCCAGATAGTAGTTCGATCGATGTTATATGGGATATAAGAAGGGTAGGGACCAGTACGATTGGTATGGCGAATGGCTCAATGGAATATGATGTTAATGAAGGAAGAGGTTTTACAATAGAATGTCGCCCAAATGGCAATATTGTGTTTCATGGGGGTTTGTTTGGAAGATCAAGGATACCAGTAGAAAAATGGAGAGATAATAGGACTGTTTTGGAACTTGCTTTGGAAAAAGCCTACAATCGTCCACATACAGGAAAATATACAAATGAAGCTTTTGGTAGGTGGTCTCCTGGCTATGACTCTAGCTAAGTTGGTTAGGTTTGTTTTTTAGTAGATCCTTCTTGGCCACAGGGATCGATTTAGTTGTTGCATTTTGTCATTATTTTTGATAGTATAATGTTGTATTTCCAAAAGAAATACATTTGATTTGCTAATTCCCCCCGGCTCAACTCGACCCGGGGGTTTTCTTGCTTAAAATTTACAGATATCCTAAGATAAAATAATGAAGAAGAAAATCTTAGTTCAATTTGATGGTAGTAATTTTTATAAGAAAGTTAAAAGGATTTTACCTCAAGTCCATTTAACTAATTTTGGCTATGCCGGATTAGCATATTCTTTGGCTAAAGATAAATCCGCTCAAGTAATTTACTATGTGGGTGAAGTCAGAAAATATCCTGGGAATAAGAAATCTCAATCCCTTTATGCAAATCAACAAAAGCTATTCACCAACCTTAGAAATCAAAACATTGAAATAAAGCTGGGATATCTTTTATTTTCAGACGGAAAATTTAATGAAAAAGGTGTTGACGTTCAGATTGCAGTAGATCAAGTACGAGGAGCCATCAAAAATGAATACGATAAGTGTTTTCTTGTCTCATCAGATACAGATTTATTACCAGCTATTCATACAGCAAAAGATGAAAAGAAAGAGATTATTTATGTTGGCTTTGAGAATTTTATCAGTCGCGCTCTCCAGAAAAACTGTTCTTCTTACGTAATTCTAAAGAAAAATCAAATCCTAAAATTAGCCAAAAGTAAAAAGTGATGCTATACTTTACTATGCATCTTTTAGGCCAAAAAGGTAAAAATATTCTGAATTTAGGCCGTCAGACAGGAATAATTTGAAAAATTCATCCAGTCTGTGCAATATCTCGTAAGGTTCACCATTTTGGAAATGGCAAGAGAATTGGGGGCAGCGCTGACTGCGCCCCCCTCCGCAGACAGCACTGCAAAGGGATATTTTAAGTCCGGCTGGAGTTGCTGGTTAAATAAAGAATAGTTCGAGCCGACAGTTTTTAGAGCTTCAGCCGAAGGCTGAGCGGATAGAAGGCGGCGCGAAAAGGGGCGCACCGCCTACCTTTGCGATTGAAAACGAGTTCGAATTTTTCGATAAACGCTCACAAGTTAACAATTGTTAAAAATAGATGAAAGAAGTTAAAAGGAGATGACTAATTTGTCCTTTGATCTGCTAAAATAAGTAACATGCTATGAATACAGAAATACAATTAACACCAGAACAAGAGGCCAAAAAAGAGGCTTGGAAAAAAGTCTTGCTGATTTTATTGTTATTTCTAATGGAAAAACATGGGCTGCTGATGGAGCTGAAGTAGAACCCCGCAGACCGGGATACAAAAGACTTCAATGGCCTTATCCAGAAAACAAAATGTCAGAGCAAGATTTGAGTGATTATAAAGGTTGGGAAGATTGGCGGCTAGAAGACGAATACACAGGCTATTTTAGAGCCCCTGGAATGACTACTATCTATTACAAAGATCAGCCAGCTTGGACTATGCAATATGGTGGACACGGACAAACAAAAGGTTATGAAGATAGAGCAAAGCAAACCTATGAATTTCTAAAGACAGCCCTAAAACAAGTTAGCACTGAAATGCCTTTTAGGGGACCAAAAGAATATATAGAAGGTAATAAAAGATATGAATTTACCTTACTCCAAGGAGATATTACTGATTGCTTATGGCGTGAAAAAATTACTGAAGATAATCAATTAACATTTACTCAAACGGGGTTAGCGGGAATTGTGATCCAAAGAGACTCAAGCAGACAACCAACGAACCCCTGGGATTTATAACAGTAATTAAACTCTTAAAGCATCCGTAGAAAATTCATGGTAAAATATACTCACCGAATGATCCTTGTGCTGCCAAAGGCGAGCCTCGCCTTTCAGGCGGGGTGAAAGTACCTTACGTTTTGCGGTAGCAAAAGGAAAGCAGGCTTGAAAGTTCACTTTCAAGATTCTTACTGTTAGGGAGCGAATGTCGGCACCATAAAAAGTGATCCGTCTTTGCCACAGGGATCGAAACCTTATTGCGTAGCAAGAACTTGTTCATTCCCTCCGGTTCAATTCGAGCCGGAGGTTTTCTTTATGCTATATTGAGTATATGGCTTGGAAAGTTTTATTCTTTCAGACAGCACGAGGTGAATCTCCTGTAAAGGAATTTATTACAGAACAAGACCCCACTATACGTTCAAAAATTGCTCTTTCAATATTACTTATCAAAAATCAAGGGCCCTTTTTAAAACCTCCCTACATCAAAAAATTACAAGATAAGCTATATGAGCTAAGAATTTCGGGAACAACACAAATAAGGATATTTTATACAATTCACCATTCAGAATACTATCTTTTACATGCTTTTAAAAAGAAAAGTCAAAAAACACCGAGCAAGGAATTCAAAATAGCCCTTGACAGAATGGGGAAAATAATATAGCATATATGTGATATGAAAAGGCAACATTTAGACTTTGATATTTGGTTGAAGGAGCAATTAAAAGATCCTGCTTTTAAAGCAGAGTATGATAGGCAACAACCAGAATTTGCTGTTATTAATGCTATTATTGCGGCACGAAGAGAAAAAGGGATCACACAAAAATCCTTGGCTGAAAAAATTGGAACAAAGCAATCGGTTATTTCCAGACTTGAATCTGGTAGAGCCAATCCGTCCGTTGCTTTTCTTAAGAAACTAGCCCAAGCTTTAAATTCTCATCTGGAAATTAGATTTACCAATTTTAAGTAATCTTGCTGTACTTTATTATGAATTTCTTAAACCAAACTGATAAGCAAACTCAGAGTTTAGACCGTCAGATAGGAATAATTCAAAGAATTCCCGCAGTCTGTTTAAGATACTAAGCCCGATCGCCATATCTCATAAAAACCATAGTCATTGCGAGAAAGAAGCGTAAGCGACTGGTGTGACAATCTATACTAAATCAAGATCGCCACACTCGTTACACTCGCTCGCGATGACATTTTGAAGTGGTCTTTAGTTATCTATTAATATTGTTCTTCAAAAGCCGGCAGTTGTTGTAACAAAACCATACCTTCCCCAATATGTCGTCTGCAGAAACAAATCCCCACGAACGCGAATCGCTGCTTTGGTCTCTGTTGTCTCCCATAACTACGTAATTATTTTCAGGTATGCTAGTAAGAGTGGCTTCCTGAAGAAATTTGCCAGCCTGTGTTTGTATGTTAGGCAATAAATATGACTCATCTTGAGCTAAACCATTAACATATACCTTACCACTCTTAATTTCTATTGTATCACCCGGCACGCCAACAACTCGCTTTATATATTCAAAGTTCATGTCGGAAGTTTGTCAGCGGATAATTTCTTGACAATAAGATATGATTTGTCGGGATAAGCGGGAGACATTGCGTTCCCCTATTGACTAACATTCTTCAAAAGCCTAGTGGTATTTTCGACATAATCTATTGCCACAACATCCACCCGCATTAAATCCGGAGTTTGAGGATTTAAAAGTTTAAAATACTGACCGGTTCTTACTATTGAATTAATTTTTTGAGGTGTAACTGACTCTTCAGGCAAGCCATATGTATAGGAAAATCTGGTTTTAACTTCAACAAATACTAAAACGTTGTGATCAAGAGCAACTATATCTATTTCACCAGTTCGATTGTGGAAATTGCGAGCGATAATTTTATAACCTTGTCTTTTTAAAAATTTACACGCTTCATTTTCTCCGCGGTTTCCCACGCCTCGCGTCGTCTTATTTAGATTTTTTGGCAGCGGATGTTTGTGCAGCTTTAAGTCGGGCATATCGCTTGGTAACTTCGGCTACCTCTCTTGAGGATTTTTGACGAAGGTAATAAAGTTTTGAACGTCTGACAATTCCGCGGTTTGTGACGTCAACCCGATCAATAAGTGGGGAATTTACAGGAAAAATCCTCTCAACACCAATACCGCCAACTGCAGCGCGCCGAACTGTAAAAGACTTATTATCCCCATGCCCTCGAGAGGCAATCACAATCCCTTCAAACGCCTGAAGACGAGTTCTTTCCCCACCCTTTGCCGTTTGCTCTTTAATGGTTTGCCAAACACGGATAGTATCACCAACGTTGAATGTGTTATTTTTATGGGTTACTGATAATGACATATAAGTTGCAATTTTAGCACAAAATTGCGGAGGGCGAAAGTATTTTCTTTATCCGTTCTTCCAAATTCTTATTCCAAGCAACGCCGTATGGAAGTTTAATCTTCTTCTCGCCATATCCATTTTCAATTAATATCGTTAAATCCGCATCCCCCCTGCTAGTTTGTAAAAGCTGGTTAATTTCCAATAGTGCGGTTGGTTTTGTCCCCCGGGGTATGCGAAGAATATTTAATGCGGAAGCAGTATTTATAGATTTGGTTAAGAGCGGGGCTTCTTCCAACGTTGCTGCATTGTTGACAATAATTGACAGCGCATCTTCTCTATATTCAACTTTCCCCTCTATTATTATTGGCAAACTCATTTCCCAATAAGCCCGAGTTTTTTCAAAAATAGTTGGGAAAACAACTAAATCAACCTGCCCAGTGTCATCCTCAAATCTCACAAAACACATTTGCTTTTGGGCTTTTTTCGTTGTAACAACCCTGCATTCAGCAACCACACCTCCTATGTGTACAGTTTGTCCCACATGCTCATCGGCCTTAATTGAAACCAGCTTGTGGGTAATTTTGTCACCAATTTGTTCTAAGGTTTTATTCAGAGGATGCTCTGTAAGATAAAGCCCGAGCAGTTGTTTTTCCAAAGCTAATTTTTCGTTTTCTGAATATTCATCAACATGTGGAAGTATATCTTTTGTATATTTGTCAACCCTTATTTCTTCATCATTATCAAACAGCCCAGCTTGAGAAGTTTTGCCTCCTGCGCGAGATGCTTTATCGCGGATATCATCTATTGCCGCAAGAAGCGCTGCCCGTGAGCCAAAAGCATCAAATGCTCCGGCCTTGATTAAACTTTCCAAAACTTTTTTATTAACCCGCCGTGCGTCAACTTTCTGGCAAAAGTCGGAAAGCGAATAAAACTTTTTAAAATTCTCGCGGGATTCTAATATCGCGTTAACTGCCGCATCTCCGACATTTTTAACAGCTGATAATCCAAACCGAATCGCTCGCTCATCCAGAGAATCCGGATCCTTGATAATAGTAAAAGCAACATCGCTTTGATTTATATCAGGAGGCAAAACTTTAATTCCCATACGCTTGCATTCGGCAACTGCCTCGGCCACTTTTTCTGTAAACTGACTGTCTGCTGTAAGAAGCGCAGTCATATATTCAACAGGATAATTAGCCTTCATATAAGATGTCTGATAAGCAACCATTCCGTAAGAAGCCGCATGCGCTTTGTTAAAACCATACGACTGGAAAGGTTCAAAAAGTTTCCACAAGTGTTCAGCAAACTCTTGAGTCTGGCCATGTGCCACAATACCTGTTGTGAACTTCTCTTTCTGGGCTGCCATCTCAGCAGGAATTTTTTTACCTACTGCTTTTCTGAATTTATCTGCCTCTTCCCAGGTATATCCTGCTAAATCTAACGCGCAAAAAAGAAGATCGTCCTGGTAAACAATCAAACCGTATGAGGCGCCTAAAAACTTCTCCATCCGCGGATCGTCATATTTGACCAACTCCGGATGTCTTTTCCGTTCGATATATTCCGGGATCGTCTGCATAGGCCCAGGGCGATATAAAGCAACCATAGCCATCAAATCTTCAATTCTTTCAGGCTTCAGCTCCTTTAGCCACTTCGTCATACCCGAGCCCCCAAGTTGAAAAGTTCCCATGGTTTCTCCGCGCCCGAGCATTTCAAAGGTCTTCTTGTCGTCCAGGGGGATTTTGCCTACATCAACTCTAAACTCGCGCTCCTTCTCAACCAACTCAACAGCCGCTCCCAAAATTGACAAATTGCGAATTCCCAGAATATCAAATTTAATCAAACCTACATCCTCTGCGGCATGCATTTCGTATTGAGTTATCGTCTTTTCCCCCGATGGGTCAAGCTGAATCGGCGAAAAGTGAGCCATTTCGGTTGGAGCAATAACCACTCCCGCAGCGTGAACTGATAAATGCCTGGCGCTTCCTTCAAGCTGTTTTGATAAGTCTAAAATTCTTTTGGAGTCAGGATCGTTATCGTAAAGTTCTCTCAAAGGTGGGGAAATCTCCAAGGCTTTGGGGATGTTTATGGGAAAGCCCTGTTTTGGCGGCGGAATGACTTTGGCGATGCGGTCTCCGGTTGCATAAGGATAACCCAAAACTCTGGCGACGTCCCGAACTGCGGCACGAGCCAGCATCCTTCCAAATGTACAAATTTGGGCAACTTTTCCCAGTCCGTATTTTTCGGCAATGTGCGCAATAATTCGGTCACGCTTGTCGTCAGCAACATCCAAGTCAATATCGGGCGGAGAAGGTCGAGAAGGGTTTAAAAAACGCTCAAAAGGCAAATAATACTTTAAAGGGTTAACTGTTGTAATTCCCATGATATATGACACGAGAGAACCTGCAGCTGACCCTCGAGTATTAATCACAATTCCCTGCTCGTTGCACCATTGAGCAAGATCAGCCATGATTAAAAAATAGGCGGAGTATCCTTTTGTATTAATAATTCCAAGCTCATACTCCAAGCGCTTTTTTTCAGCCTCGCCTGTTCCTCCAATAACTTTTGGCAATCTTTCAAAGCACTGTTTGGCCAACTCTTCACCCTCATTTGTTTGCGCGGGGAGTGGAATTTTGGGGAAAAACCATTTGCCAAAGGTTGATATTTCTAAACGGCATTTTTCTGCCAAAGTTATTGTGTTATCGCAAGCTTCAGGTAGATCAACAAATAACGCTCGCATTTCTTCAGTTGGACGAACATACATGGTTGGCGCATCAATATAGCGAATTCTTTTTGAATCAGAAACCATTTTCCCAGTTGCCACACAAAGCAAAACGTCTTGAGCCGTTGCGTCACCTTTCCCGATGTAGTGGGAGTCATTTGTGGCAATAATAGGGATAGCCAACTCGCGGGAAAGTTTGATAATTCCTTCTTCCACAATTTTCTCGTTTCTCGTCATCCGTGCAAGATCCGCTTTAATCTCTTGGTTGCCCGCTTGCCCAATAAACTTTTCGTATTCGTGTCTTTGCAACTCCAGATAGAAGTCTTCACCAAACAAATCAAGGTACCAGTTGGCAACCTCTTTTGCTTTTTGATAATTGTCTGACAACAAAAGCTGAGGAATCTCACCCAACATGCAGGCGGATGTGCAGATTACACCCTTTGTATATTGTTTGAAATGTTCCTTGTCAATTTTTGGTCGGTAGTAATATCCCTCGCAATATGCAATTGAGGTGATTTTCATTAAATTCTGGTAGCCCTCTTCGTTTTTGGCCAGGAGTATCGCGTGGTAAGTTTCAATCTGTTTGTCTTTTCCCTTTAACTTGTGGTCTTGATTAGTAATGTATGTCTCGACACCAACGATAGTATTTATTTGCTCGGCAAGACCAGCTTTATAAAATTCAACGGCGCCATACATTGCCCCGTGATCCGTTAAAGCTATAGCTGGCATCCCCAATTCTTTTGCTTTTTTGACTAGATTTTTTGGAGTGCCAAAACCGTCTAAAAGGGAGTATTCTGAGTGAACGTGAAGATGACAAAAACTAGCAGTATCCATCATACTTTCGTCATTCCGTGCAGCGACACGGAATCTATATAAAATAACTTCGTATAAATTATCGATATAAATCCTTCGCCTCTGCTCAGGATGACTGCATCAATTTTAGTTGTTTTCACGAACTTTAGCAAGTAAATTAACTTATCGCAAGTGTATCAATTTTAGGCACACATAACCACGAAGCCATGGCCCCAAAACCAGTTTTGTCTATCTCAAAAGGATCAACCTCTTTCACGCAGGCAAGGTATATTAAAATGCAATATTTTTTGTCTTTAAATTTCTGGAAATAGGTAGGAATTTCGACTGCTGGTATCCCACACAATTTCCCATACTTTCCCAGTATCTTGCTAACCTTTTCTGGGGTCAAATTTTCAAGCTGAAGAACTTTTTTAACTGACGCTTTTAATTTTACCAGTTCGCCGGAATTTTTGAAGTAGACGGTGTCACCGGATTTTACTTGGTTCCAAGGACAACGTTTAAAACTATACCACCTTGATTCAATTACCTTTTCGCCGGATAAAATCTTCTCTGTAAATCCCCAAGATTTCTTCATTATTGCTACATGGTCCATAGGAAACAAGTATCAGAACCATCTGTCATCTCGAACGGTAGTGAGAGATCTCTCGTTTACACTCGAGATGACAGTTTCTCCGTCAATAGTTCTTTAGCTCTGTTTGGATCTGCCTTGCCATGGGTAAACTTCATAACCTGACCCACAAGAAATTGCACGGAGCTTTCTTTCCCTTTTTTATAATCTGCCACAGCTTGTGGATTATCTGTAATCGCCTGGGCTATAATTTTTTCTAATTCTTCATCCGGCAAAACTCCCTTTTCCTGTTCCCCAACAAGCATCTCCACAAATTTGGCAGGAAGGATTTCATCTCTGTTAAACTTTTTATTTATTAATGTGTTTGCCACTTTAGTTGGTTGAAGTGAATATTCTTTGCCCACACGAACTGCCTCCTCAAAATAGTCAGCAAATTCCCGTGTATCCGTTAACATGATAGCCTGTGTTTCACTCAAACCGTAACTTGCCACAAACCTTTTCTGTTTATCTACCGGCAACTCTTGCATTTCTTCTTTAGTTTTTTTAACACTATCACTATCCACTATCATTTCTGTAAGATCAGGATCCGCGAAATACCGATAGTCGTTGGCTTCTTCCTTCACTCGCTGAGTATATGTTTGTTTTTTGTTCTCATTCCAACCCCGAGTTTCCTGAATTAGGCGCTCACCTTTATCTAATGCTTCAATTTGCCTCCTAATCTCGTATTCAACAGCCGCAACCATAAACCGAAAACTGTTGATATTCTTAAGCTCCACACGGTATGGGGGCAACATGTCATTCCGAGTCGTAGACGAGGAATCTCCCACGGATGTGGGACCTGCATGCGCAAGAGATCCTTCGACAAGCTCAGGATGACCTGCGGTTACTTTACGAACTGAGACATTGGCTTCCAAGCGCATATCACCTTTTTCCATATCCGCATTAGAAATTCCCAAATAACGACAAATTTGCTGTATTTTCTTTGCGTAATCTCTTATCTCTTCCGTATCTCTAAAGTCAGGTTCTGTAACTATTTCCACCAAAGGCACCCCAGACCGATTGTAATCAATTAGTGTATTTTCCCCTGAATGGGTCAATTTCCCCGTATCTTCTTCCTGGTGCACTCTGTTTATCCTTATTTCCCTTACTTCCCCTATCTTATTCCTCACTTTTACTATTCCACTTTTACACAAAGGCCACCTATACTGAGAAATTTGATAACCTTTCGGAAGATCAGGGTAAAAATAATTTTTTCTCTCAAAACGAGATTCATCTGATATCTTGCACCCAAGAGCCAAGCCAAGCTTCATGCAATTTTCTAACGCTGCCTTATTAGGAACCGGAAGCGCTCCAGGCAAACCCAGGCAAACGGGGCATGTGTGAGTATTTGATTCTTTGCCAAAGTAATCGGCAGAACAGGAACAGAACATTTTCGACCTCGTCGAAAGCTCAACGTGGACTTCAAGACCAATGATAGGTTCGTAATTGTTCATAACATATAGTCTGTCATTCCGAACGAAGTGAGGAATCTCTGGCGTATGCCAGTCCGAAACTCGAACAAGCCGCCTACGGCGAGCCTCGCCTTCGGCGGGTAGAGAGACCCATTCGCTTCGCTCAGGGTGACACTGTCAAATTGGGTTTTTGCTTATTCCACTCAGCGCTTTGCTCATAGTTATACGCTACTTGCAACAATTTCTCTTCGCTCCACTTGGGTCCTAAAAACTGCAACCCTACCGGAAGTCCATCAGAAAAACCTGCCGGAACCGAAATCCCCGGAATACCGGCAAGATTTGCAGGAACTGTGTAAATGTCGGATAAGTACATAGCCAAGGGGTCGTTAACCTTTGCCCCAATATTCCAGGCAACTGTCGGGGAAACCGGGCCCGCGATAATATCACATTTTTTGAATGCCTTTTCAAAATCTTTGATAATCAGAGTTCTTACTTTAGCCGCCCGAGCAAAATAGTCATCATAGTAACCTACAGACAAAGAAAACGTTCCCAGCATTATCCGGCGTTTAACCTCCGCTCCAAATAAATCTCGATTCCCCCCAAACCTTATACCGTCAAGCCTGGCCAAATTGGAAGAGGCTTCGGATGTGGCAATTATGTAGTAGGCAGCAATCGCATATTCCGAATGCGGCAAATCAACATAAATTAATTCTGCTCCTAAAGATTCGAGCTTGGATAAAGCACTTTTTATAGTCTCCTTTACACCTTCCTCTAGCCCTTCCCCTAAATACTCTTTGGGCACACCAACCCTTAAACCTTTTATCCCATCTTTTATTTTTTCCCTGCTGAAGGTGAATGATTTACTGCAATTTGAATCTTTTCCGTCCGGCCCGGAAATCCATTCCAAAACTTGTCCTGCATCTTCAACTGATTTTGCAATGGGTCCCACACAGTCCAACGAACTTGCGTATGCAATCAAACCATATCGGGAAATCAAACCATAAGTTGGTTTTAAACCTACTACTCCACAAAACGACGCCGGCTGTCTAATTGAGCCTCCGGTATCGCTTCCCAAAGCAAAAACACACATATCGCCTGAGACCGCCGCAGCCGATCCGGAAGAAGAACCGCCGGGGACTTTACCGGTATCCCAGGGGTTGTGTGTTACGCCATACGCAGAATTTTCGCCTGAAGAGCCCATCGCAAACTCATCGCAATTTGTTTTTCCAAGAACCGAAACATTGTGCGACTCTAATTTGTCGATCACAGTCGCAGAATATGGCGGCAAGAAATTTTCTAAAATTTTGGAGCCTGCAGTTGTTTTAACATCTTTTGTAACTATAACGTCTTTTATCGCGGCAGGAATCCCTTCGTATGGCTCCAAAACTGTTACATATGCGTTCAGGCCGGCATTCAATACCTGAGCCCGTTTTACATAAGCGCTATTCAATTCTTCTTCAGAGAATTCTTTCTCTTCCAGAGCTTTTAGTATTTGCGTTAGTGTTAACTCGGTTATTTCCATATTTTTATGCGTCATTCCGAGCGTAGCGAGGAATCTCTGGCGTATGCCAGTCCGCAAACAAGTTGCGAGATCCTTCAGCTCTGCTTCAGGATGACTTAGAACTAATGGTTTTTACCACAAAAAGTCCGTTTTTAACTTCGCGAGCATCCTTTAAAGCTTCTTCCTGTGAAAGTCCTGCCTGGGGCTCGTCAGGGCGGGTAACATTTTTTAAATCAATTGGAGAAAAGGTTGGTTCAACGCCACTTGTATCCACTTTTGAAAGCTGTTCTACATATTCAAGAATTTCCTCAACTTGAGCGGCATAAGCATCTTCCTCTTTGGAAGTTAAAGGTAGTTGAGAAAGCCGGGATAATTTAGCCACGAGCAAATAGTAGCATTTACGCTTGTCTAAAGAAAGATCCCTTGCGAGTGGTGAGAGTTGGCGTGTTGAACACCACTCGCAAGGAGATATTGAAACGGGTGAGACGAAATGACTAGGCCACAGTCAGCGTGCCCTCAAGGGCTTCCGCTAGAGCGTCGCGACCCATGCGTTTCAGATAGCTGATCGTCGCGTGGACGCCACGTACACCATATGCGGCGACCATGCACAGTGCACAACCCCGGATCTCGTCGTCAGGCGCATTGCTGTCGACCAGCTTCTTGAATACCAACGCAAGTACCACTTCTTCAAACTCCGTTTCAGGTATTCCTAGGTTTTTCTACAAGAGCCATCCCGACGTCTCATCTTCCTCCCACAGCTTGTCGGGTACAGTTTTGACTCTTACAGGCCTAATTAGAATTATAAGTCAAATATAAGAAAAAAGCAAAAGTTTGTCAAGCAAGATTTTGAGGATTTTTTGCCAAAAAAACGCCGGGGATAAACCTAAATAAAGTTTAGGTAAACCCCTCGGCGTATATACATGTGGCCCTGCGCGCTCCTTCAATCTATCATTCTAGCATGCAGAACTTCATAGCAGACCTCGCACCCATCTTCTTCAGGTCCTCCCAAGATATGCTCAGCTACCCTGGTGTGGTATGTGGTTGCAGCGACCACCCCAAATTCCACCAAAGCACGAGCAAAAGCGTCGATCTCCTCGCCAGGAGGATGGGGGTCCCAATCGTCCCCTCTGTTCTTGGGAAGCATCGGCTCCATAGGTGTAGGTGGAGGCGGATTGTCTCCCACCCAAGGCCTTTTACTGTCACCAGCCATTTGCCACTCCTTATCGCGTAGTAATGTGCCTGGGGAAGTATACTACTGGATCGCTCAGAAGACCAATTTGTTGTTCTTAACTGTAGGAACAATTTTGTCGCCGGGGGAGATTTTGCCTTCGACGATTCGAAGAGCAAGTTCATCCAACAGCTCTTGCTCGATCAAGCGACGCAGAGGGCGAGCTCCAAAAATAGGGTCAAAACCTTTTTTGGCAAAATAGGAAATTAGGTCATTATTAGGCTCCCAGGTGACACCTTGCGAGGCTAACAGTTTGGCCGCTTGATCAAGCTGATTTTTGGCAATATCCCAAACAACTTCTGGAGAAAGTGTGTTGAAAAAAACTACCGTATCCAAGCGGTTGAGGAACTCTGGTTTAAACGTATGGCTAAGAACTTCCCAAACTTCCCTCTCCGTCTCGTCCTTGTTTTTATTTGTTGCGTGCTCCCGAATAATATCGCTCCCCGCATTTGAAGTCATAATAATAATCGTATTTTTGAAATCTACAGTTGTGCCCTTGGAATCAGTTAATCGTCCATCCTCCAAAATTTGAAGCAGCAAATTAAAAACTTGCGGGTGGGCTTTTTCTATCTCATCTAAAAGCACAATTGAGTATGGCCGACGCCTAACCGCCTCTGTTAGTTGCCCCCCTTCTTCGTAACCTACATAACCGGGAGGAGCGCCAATCAAACGGGCAACTGTATGCGATTCCTGGTATTCCGACATATCTATCCGCACCATCGCGTGCTCATCATCAAATAAATATTCAGCCAACGCCCGCGCGGTTTCTGTTTTACCCACACCCGTAGGTCCCAAAAACAAAAACGACCCGATGGGACGGTTTTGCGGACCCAGCCCTGCACGATTTCGCCGAATTGCCGCAGCCACACGAGTTAATGCCTCATCCTGCCCCACGACTCTTTTTCTTAGCTCATCTTCCAAAGTGATCAAACGCTTTTGCTCACTGCCTAAAAGCTTTGTGACCGGAATTCCTGTCCAGCGTCCCACAACACGCGCAATATCGTCCTCCGAAACATCTTCGCGCAAGACGCGCTCTTCTACCGGAATCAATTTCCAAGCAGCTTCATGTTTTTCAAGTTCTTTTTCAAGTTCAGGAAGTTTGCCATATTTAATCTCTGCTGCGCGTTCAAGCTCTACATTTCTTTCTGCCTGCTCAAGCTCGCTTCGTAATTGGTCTATTTTACTTCTGGACTCTTGAATTTTCCTAATAATATCTTTCTGCGCATTCCAACTTTTTTCAAGCATACCTGCTTGCTTTTTTAGCTCTTCCACTTCTGCCTGAGCCTCCGCTGATCTTTTCTTTGCACCATCTGTCTTCTCTTTCTTTAAAGCTGCCTGCTCGATTTCTAATTGTGTAATCTTCCGTTTCAACTGATCTAGTTCAACAGGCATGCTTTCAGTTTCAATACGTATCGAAGAAGCAGCCTCATCAATTAGATCTATTGCTTTGTCTGGCAGGAAACGGTTGGTGATGTAGCGGTCAGAAAGTTTTGCAGCGGCAATAACCGCATCGTCAGTAATTCTTATTCCGTGATGTAGCTCGTAGCGCTCTTTAATCCCGCGCAAGATTGCAATTGTGTCCTCAAGTGTAGGCTCATCCACATTCACAGGTTGGAAACGTCGCGCTAAAGCAGCGTCACGTTCGATATACTTTCTATACTCATCAATCGTAGTTGCGCCAATCATGCGCAAAGTTCCCCGAGCCAAAGATGGTTTAAGTATATTGGCGGCGTCAACTGCCCCTTCACTGGAACCTCCACCAACGATTGTGTGGAGTTCGTCTATAAAAATTATGTATTTGCCGTTTGATTCTTCAATGCCCTTGATCACTGCTTTCAAACGCTCTTCAAACTCACCCCTGAATTTTGCTCCAGCCAAAAGTAACGCAAAATCCAACGATAAAAGTTCGCGATCTGCGAGTGTAGTTGGAACTTCTCCGGAAACAATTCTTTGCGCCAAACCTTCAACGATTGCAGTTTTGCCAACTCCCGGATCACCAATTAAAACAGGATTGTTTTTGGTGCGGCGGGATAAAATCTGCATAACACGCCTGATTTCGCTATCTCGACCAATAACAGGATCAATTTTACCCTCATGGGCAAGTTTGGTTAGGCTTAGCGTGTATTTTCCAACAGCTTCTTTTGGAGAAACAGGCTTTAGAAGATCTTCAATGGGGGTTTGTCCATCCATATCAAACCAGTCTACAACTCGCCTTAGCACTCTGTCAAGCGGACCGCTAGCTCAATACCTGTGGGCTTAGTGTCATTCTGGCCCGCTTCGCAGCGAGGCGAGCTTGGCCAGAGTCTTCTTATTGCATTGCGCGAAGTGCGCGGATGCGTTCTTCTACGGGTGGATGGGTGTTAAAAAGTCCGGCAACCCAGGAAAGAGCTCCTTTATGTTTGCCACCTAAATCAGCCTTGAAAGGATTTTCAATATACATATGAGCTGTAGCATTACTGGCACTTTTTAAAACATTTCTGTCTTCTGCAATCTTGACCAGAGCCTGAACTAAACCCATCGGATTGCGAGTCAGCTTTACAGAGGAGGCGTCGGCATAAAACTCTCGCCGTCGTGAGATAGCAAACTGAATAAGCTGCGCAGCAATTGGAGCCAAAATTGCCAAAACTATGCCTACAATAACTAAAATATTCCCTCCCTGATTTTCCTTATCATTCCTACTTTCCCTGCCTCCCCAAAACATAGATCGAGATGCTACATCAGACAAAATAACCACAAGCCCCGCCAAAATTGCCACAATGCTCATTAAGCGCGTGTCATAGTTGCCAACATGGGACATTTCGTGTCCAATTACCCCTTCCAGCTCGCTCCGGTTGAGTTTATCTAGAAGTCCGCGGGTGGCACAAACAACAGCATGTTTTGGATCACGACCTGTGGCAAACGCATTTGGGGCAGAATCTTCAATAACATACACTTTAGGCATCGGCAAACCTGCTGCCAAAGCTATGTTTTCAGCAACCGTATAGAAGGTAAAATCACGTTTCTTGTCAGCCTCCCGGGCTCCGGAAAAGGAAAGGACAATTTTATCGGAAAACCAATAGGAGACGATACTGGAAACTCCGGAGAAGATTAAAGCGTAGCCAAAAAAACCAGGGCCCAAATTAAATGTTCGAGCCAGAACCCAAGAAGCACCGACAACAAAAAAAATGAACAAAGCAATAGCCAAAAAGCTTTTGAACTTATTTTGATCTACAGCCTCGTAAATATTCGTAATGTTACGCATATTTCTGTATGTTTCGCTGCGCTACACAACAGTAAACGTTAGTTATATTTTTCATACAGATGTCATTCCTGCGAAGGCAGGAATCCATAGAGATACTTTCGGATCCCCATTTGCATGGGGACGACAAGCCGTTTTTGGTTCCCCACCTTCGCGGGGATGACAGCTAAAGTGTCACTTTCGGCGTCTTTAGCTCCTCAACTGTTACACTGGCAACATTACCCGATTCGGGTGTTTCAAAACCCTTTACTGCCTGAAAACCAAACATATTAGCTACAATACTGGAGGGGAATGTTACAAGCTTAGTGTTATAGTCAGCAGACAAATCTATAAGAGTTCGGCGAGAATACATAACTTTGTCGGAGGTGTCGCGCAATTCCTCCATAAGATTGGTAATCACCTCAGATCCCTTAATTTGCGGATTGCTTTCGACAGCTACACGGATAGAGGGAATCAAATTAGAAATCTTCTGGCTGGCCCTTTCTGCATCAGCCAGACTCCCAGAATCTTGCGCTGCAGCTACAGCACGCCTTGCATCTACCAGCATTTTGAAAATCTCTTTCTCATGTTTTAGATATCCTTTTGCCGAAGCCTCTAAGTTTGGAATAAGATCCGCCTGACGTTTAAGCTGGTTGCCAATTTCCTGAATCGAGGCACCAATTCTAACTTTGACTGTTGCCAAAAAGTTATAAACAGACAAAAAATATGCGCCAATCAAAACTACAATTACAATAATGATTAATAGTGGTGTCATTAAAATCACCTCCTCGGTTCAGTGTCATTCTTCCCCCGCCACGGCGTGGTCAGGGTGACATCAATAAACTTCTGACTTCAGTATAACCTAATGTGTTTATTATATCACTCGCTTCCGCCCAACCACGCCGGGCAACAGAGACCCCGAAACGCATAAGCTCCATTTGTTCCGTAGCATGACTGTCCGTACTGACTGCCAGCTTTAATCCAGCCTTGACTGCATCATGCACAAGCTGATCAGGCAAATCAAGTCTTGCCGGCCAGCTATTAATCTCCAATATAACCTTATTTTTTAAACAGGACTCAAATATTTTCTCCCAATCGGCATCTATTCCCTCACGACCGGTTAATAATCTTCCCGTTGGATGGGCAAGGATCTTAACCTTTGGATGTTCGATAGCCGCAAGTATTCTTTTAGTTTGATCTGCCCGCAAACCTCTGAAACTGGAATGAACCGCAGCCACAGCAAAATCAAGAGTTTCAAAGGCTCTCTCCGGAAGTGCAAGCTCACCGCTCGGCCTGATATCAACCTCAAGACTATTGAACACTTTTATTACTCTCTTTTCATGCAAACTTTCACGAGAGGAATTTAAGTGATCAACTTCTTCCTTTTTTCTTTTTAATTCATCCAATATTTTACTTTCGGACTCTTCCCGCTTGGGGTTATGCTCTGTAAAAGCAACATACTCATAACCAAGCGTTTCGGCAATTTCAACCATCTTCTCCATCGAATCCCGCCCTGAATCATGGCTGGTTTCTTTTAAGAAGTTCGAGTGCAAATGAAGATCCCCCTTAATATCGCTCAGCTCCACCAAATGGGGTAACTTGTGAGCAATCGCAGCCTGAATCTCTCCCCGATCCTCGCGAATCTCCGGCGGGATCCAATCCATACCTAACCTTCTATAAAATTTCACTTCGTCATCAAAAAGCTCCGTGCCTGGCTTATCGATCTTTTGTATGCCATATTCCGAGAGGCTTAACCCTTTCTTCAACATAAGCGTGCGCAAGGCGACATTGTGGTCCTTTGAGCCTGTAAAATGCTGCAATAAAGCCCCATAAGCTTTGGACGGCTGAACCATTAAATCCACATGCAGCCCGCCAGGAACCAGGATCGCTGCAGAATGTGGTCCGGCTTCAATCAGCTTCGTCTTTTTGGGGTAAGCTACAAAATGGGCAATAACTTCTTCGGGATGGTCTGAAGCAACAGATATATCCACGTCTCCAACCGTGGCTACCTGGCGCCTTAGGGAGCCCAGAGGATCGATTTTCTCGACATTGGGATTCCTCTTCATGTAGGCAATAACATCGTCTGCAATTGATTGGGCAAAAGGCAGTAAAAAGCGAGTAGATTTGCTTTTGACCTGGGCCACGGTTTGCAGAATTTGAAGCTCGGACTGCTCTCCCATGCCTTCAAGATTTCTTATTTTGCCATGTTTTGCGGCACTAGCCAACTTTTTTACAGCGCCGTGAGCCTTGGTTATCCCCAACTCTTTGGAAAGTTTATAAGCACGCTTGGCCCCAATTCCAGGAACCCGCATGAGCTCAAACATCGCCGGAGGAAGCCCGTCAAGAAGTTCTTCAAAGTGTTTTACTTTACCAGTCTTAAATAGTTCATCCAAGTGGTCTGCGATTGTCTTGCCAATGCCAACAACCTCATCCAAGTTTCCTTCTTCCCACAAGTTTTTAGCCTCAGAAGTTAAATGCTCGACAGCATCCGCCGCACGCTGATAAGCAATGATTCGGAATCTGGAATTTGGAGCCTTTTCGTGCTTAATCTGGTAGCCTGCCGCCACAGCCCGCAAAAGCCTGGCAATCTCCAGATTGGACATGTTTCTGTCTGTTTTCACCGAGGCGGGACCGACGGGGCTCGAACCCGCAACCCCCGCCGTGACAGGGCGGTACTCTAACCAATTGAGCTACGGTCCCAATGGATATATATTACCACTTGACAAGGTCTTTTGCCAGGAACTATAGTGCGCTCAAAGTAGTACAAACTGTATGAAGACCAAGCAAGTACTCAAATTCGTGAAACTGAACGAATCAAAAATTAGCATTGCGTTTGGCGCCTTAATCATTTTAATTGCGCTGCTGGTAGGCTTCAATTTCTTCAACAAACGAGGCCAAACATTACCTCCTGCTACAGCCCAAAACCAAACCCAGGCTTCCCCCACACCCAAAGAAGGCCAAGTCCCCCAAAACCTTCCCTCAACCTACAAAGTTCAAAAAGGAGACAATTTGTGGAAAATTTCTGAACAAGTTTACGGCTCTGGATACAACTGGACTGATATTGCCCGAGCTAACAAGTTGGCAAACCCTGGCATAATTTCTGAAGGTCAGGAGTTGGCTATGCCCCAAACTGCAACTAGACAGCTTACAATCCAAATCTCACCTGTCCCCAGCCCAACTTCCACAACCCCAAGCTTTACCGTTACACCAACTCCAAAAATCTTGCCCCAGCCTCAGGCAATACCAGGCGAAAGCTATACCGTTGTCCGCGGCGACAGTCTTTGGAAGATCGCAGTTCGAGCCTATGGGGATGGATTCCAATGGGTAAAAATCTGGAGAGCCAACAAAACAGTTATCGCTAACCACCCGGATTTAATCTACCCTAATCAAACCTTCGTTATACCCCGACCGGATACAAAGTGAGCGGGTGAGCGGACTCGAACCGCCGGTCTCCTCCTTGGGAAGGAGGCATTTTACCACTAAACTACACCCGCGTATAAAACATCGTCACGAGCTCAAAACTGTCATTCTGGGGACTCAGAGCGAAGCGTGGAGGACACCAGAATCGATCCTGGACAAGCCAGAATGACAATTTCTAATATTCTATCACACTTCCAGCCAAACGGCCTTGCCATAATATGATACAATGTTACAGGATATGAATGTCAATCTACCAATTAATTGGCCATGGCGAACTTACCGCGGTATTATTTATGATGCCTCCTGGGGACACACTTCTGGCGAGGTTATCGTTGTTACAGGCCAGGGTATTACACTAACCATCCCATTTGAAAGGTTTCTGGCAGCCAGGGACAACATTTTAGGAAACGACCTGGGTATAGGCATTATCCGCGGTGTTGGGGCAGGACTTGTTACCCTTGGAATGGCCGGAGTAGTTTTGACTACCAAGCCAATTGTCGCCTCTGAATTTTCCTACCAAACCAATAAAGCTAAAAACCTGGTGCAAGAAAAAGTAGCAAATACCGAATATATGCAAAATATCAAGAAAGCCAAGGAAGAGACTCAACAAAGAGAGTACGCCAAGCAATTTGCCGCTCAAATTGGCGCCCCGAATACCGACTTTTCTATATATGTCCCTAAAATTGACGCCAAGGCGCCCGTTATTGCCAACGTTGATTCCAGTCAACAATCAGTTTATGCAGAAGCTTTAAAAGTTGGTGTTGCGCACGCCTACGGCTCTTCTTACCCCGACCAGCCCGGGGGAACTTACGTCTTTGCCCATTCAACAAACGGGCCATGGAACGTCTCTCGCTATAACGCTGTTTTTTATCTATTGCGCGAGCTGGATCCTGAAAGCCAGGATGAGATTTACGTTTTTTACCAGGGCAAGATCTACAAATATAAAGTCGCTGAGAAACATATTGTCGAGGGGGACGATCTTTCCTGGCTTCTTAATTCCCGCGAAGGTGACCAGCGCCTAATTTTGCAAAGCTGCTGGCCTCCAGGGACAGTTTGGAAAAGAATAATTGTCGTTGCTTATCTTGACCCAATTCCTTCTGCTACAAGCGTTTACGGAGGTAGTCTAACCCAAACTGTTACAGGTTTGAATTAATACTTGACAGATCAATATTGTGCTGCTATAATCCGTCCCATAACTATATTTCCTGCCAATTTAGTCATACTTTCTTGATTGTCTATAAGAATACTTATACGCAGTTGAAGAGAAAGTAAGCTTTCTTTTATACACAGTTGAAGAGAAATTCTTAATTTCTTTTATATGAATAAAAAGCTGGCAGTCGCCACAATTTCCGCCGCCACAACTCTTGCCCTTACATCAAACCCAGTCGTGGGCGCTGTTTCTTGCGTTGCCCAATATGGCGGACAATATGGACAAGTTTGCGTCAGCGTTGATAAACTACAGGTAAACAAAGAAGTCTTCAATCCTAACCCCAAAGTAAACAAATTCGTTGACAACATAACTTTAGATGAGGCAACAAGACATAATTTTGCTCCTCAAGACGAAGTTAAATTTAGAATTACGATCAAAAATACTGGTGATAACACATTGACCAACATTCAGGTCACTGATACTTTGCCCAGCTTTTTGGAGCAAATTGCAGGCGAACCCTACTCTTTCCAAATTGATACATTAAAAGTAGGCGATTCTGTTCAAAAAGAGTTAAAAGCTAAGGTTGTTAATGTTGACAAGCTCCCTTCTGACAAAACCGTTATTTGTGACGTGAACACATCTGTTGCTCAATCGGGAAATGAGGTTGACCGTGATACGACACAAGTTTGTGTGGAGAAAAAGGTCGCCCGTGAACTTCCAAAAGCCGGAGCAGAGGGGGCAGCCGCAATTTTAATTTCTTCAGGTCTATTCGGACTCATTGGCAACAAACTTGCCCGCGTTAAAAGAATAGGTAAATAATTCTACAATTTAGGCCGGAGAAAACGGCTGTATACTTCACAACCGTCTTCCCCATCCTTAATTGGACAGGGCGCTCGACGAAAGTCTTGAGTGTAGAACAAGATCTTTAACAAAGGCATAGGGAAAATAGGAGGTACAGAAAATGGTAGGTTCAGGCACACCCGAAGACCCGGAAGTCGTTGACGCCGAATCTCCGCGTGACCGGCTGAACAAGCTTCGTGAAGCCCGAGAGCGCCGCCGCATTCAAATGCAGGAGGCGTACCTCGCGGCTGACGAAGATGTCAACCGGCTCGAGGAAGAACTCGCGGAGGCCAAGCGCCTGCGCACGGAGCTCGCCGGCGAAATGACCAGGGCTGGTGTCCCCCTTCCGAAACGTCCCACACGGACAACCGTAAGGGAAGTGAGGGAGGAGACCACCCGAACAACGGCAGCAGCGGACGATGTTCGTGACAGTCTCAGGAACGCCTGGGACTGGCTCAAGAAGCACTAGGGATTAGGAGGAAGAAATGCGCACCATCCTGGCAGTGATCGGGGTAGTCGCTCTACTGGCGGTTGCTCTGGCACAGTGCGGCGTTCCCATCCCGGGGACACAGCCCATCGTTGGGCCTGCGCCCGGCAGAGGCGTCGCGTCCCCCACGGCTGCTCCTGGCGCTCAGCCGACCGCTGCCCCGCCCGCGGCTACGCCGGCACCAAGCACGGTCTACGTCGACATACCGCCCGTGAATGCGCCGGCAGGACCTGCACCCGCCAGTGAAATCGGCGTAGCCATCCTTGACACGGTGGTCTACAACTTCGATGGCGGTGCGCGGCGTTGGTACGGGCCCTGGCAGACAGGCAAGCCGCAAAGCCCGCTGATGCAGGGGGTCCCCTTCCAGGCGAAGGTTAAGGCATCCTGCCAAACCGGCGGATGGCGTTTCTTCGGAGATGCGGTCAGCCTGGCGATGGCAGGGAATAACCTGTTCTCCAGCAACCCCGGGATCGTCGAGATCCTGTGCCCGTTTGAGGAAGCAGAGTTCGTCGTTACAGACGGACAGCTGGGCTTCGTTCCAACAGAATGGGTTGACTGGGCCTGGCAAGACCGTGTTACCGGCTTCGAGAAAGCCTCAGGGCGTACGTCTCGAGGCGTCCGGTACCGATACGACCCAGGTTCCAGGAAGCTGGAACGCATCGGGTAGAGCAGCACAGAGGTGCTTCGACAAAACTTTGGCAGTCTTGCCGAGGCTAGTTGGAGCACCACCTTTTTGTTTCTGCAAAGTGCAGAAGAGGGAAAAAGATGAACTACACGAAGCACTTGCACAAGCTCTCGGCCGTCGTTATGGCGCTCGCCATGTTGATCGGCACCGTTCCGATCCCCGCACACGCTGTAGGGATCAACGACCTTCGCCCCTTTGACACGTGCACCAACTACGGTGCCACCGGTGCCGGGCAGACGGAGACGCTTTTCCAAGCGCTCTTCCCAGGCCGTTTCGCGGTCGTTGCGGGAGGCGCGCTCAATGGGCGTGCTGGCCCCAACAACGAGCCGGTCTGGATCGTCTTGAAGAACGACACCGCCGAACCGTTTCCCCTCGGGTTCGAGGTCAGCTCCGGTTTCTTCTGCGAGGGGGCATCGCTCGACGCGGTGGTCAACCACGCAGGCAAAACCGGCCGGTACGTCGGCTATCTCGACCTGCCAGCTGTAGCAACCGACGCCTCCGCACCGGCTTCCGACCAGACAGCCGCGCCCGAATCGTCCCCGGCTTCCGCACAGTCGCAGTTCGTCGCTGTCAGCAACGTCATGCTCAACCGCGATCTCTCGCAGTGCCGCTGGGGTACGGAAACTCAAAAGGGCGAGACCAAAACGATCGGCTTTCTCGTCCTTCCTGGCGAGATCGGGCTGGCGTTCGGCTGGGCGATCGACGGAATGGAAGGCAAGGTTCGCCAAACCTTCCACGAGGGCAACAACATCGTGGCCATCACGGACGGATTCGTGGTAGTCTGCTCTACCACGATGGCCCTTCAGCCGGAGGTGTTCGAGGGCTACAAGCTTCTCGAACCAACCAGCTACTCGCTGGACGGGCAGCACCTTTTCGGCCAGGCCGGGGATGCGCAGGAGGGGTATCTGAAACAAGCCGCTGGTGACTGGACTCATGCTGCGCTCCTTTGGAAGAAGGCGCACGACGAGCAGCTGATCCAGTCCCGCGGCGGCAAGCCATTCCTGGCCTCTGCCCAGGCACCCCCCGCTCCCACGGCCACGCCGCAACCCGCAACCGGAGGCGTCATTGCGCCTACTGGCAGGCCAGTGCGGTTCACCGGCACGGGTGACGCCCAAGTCAATTTCGACAAGGGCGAGACCGTGTTCGGCGCGTTCATTAGGGTGGATGGTGCACCAAACCCAGTGGGGATGTGCTTCTACGCAAGCGCTCCCAACTCGGGTAGTGTCTCGGGCGGCGTCATCGGGCGGATGCCGTTCCCCCAGGAGATCCAGAAGGATCACTTGGTTTCCTGCGGGTAGACATACCCTTCCCTATGCCCCGGGAGGTGGGAGAGATATTGGTTGACAATTCGTCACGCAAGTGACAATTGCCCCAAGATTCTCTCCTGCCTCCCCTTTAATTTACAATTTATTTTTTCAATAAACGAGTCATTTTGTCATTCCTGCGAAAGCAGGAATCCAAAAAACTGATATAGATTCCGTGTCAAGCACGGAATGACGAAAGGTCAGGCACGGAATGACACCTTAAAACCATGAACAAGCACACTGTCTCAAGCCAACCCCTAGTCTCCATTTTGCTTCCGGTCTACAGCGCCGAAGGCTATCTTCGTGCCTGCTTGGACAGCATCCTGGGGCAAACTTATAACAATTTTGAGGTCATTTGCGTTAACGACGGCTCTATCGATAAGTCATTAAAGATCTTGCGCGAATACGCCTTGAGCGACCGTAGGATCAAGGTCTTTGTCAATGATAAAAATCGTGGAATTGGCTACACAGCCAATAAAGCCTTATCTGCCGCTCGAGGAGAATATATCGCCCGCATGGACGCAGACGATATTATGCTTAGCGAAAGAATTGAAAAGCAAGTCCGCTATCTTCAAACTCATCCCAAAATAGTCCTTGTTGGCGGCCAATGTTTGGTTATAAACGAGGAAGGCAAAATAACAGGAGAAAAACTCAATCCTAAAACTCATCAAGACATCTATAAAATGATGTTTACTTCCATGTCTGTTCAAAATCCAACCATAATGATTCGCAGAAAGCTGGCGTCACAAGACTCACTTAAGCTTGATAGTCAACTTCATCCAGTTGACGATCTTGATATGCTTTTCAAGCTTTTTAGAAATGGTCAATTTGCCAATCTTCCCGACTTTGTCTTGCAATACCGCGTTTACCGGGCTTCATCTTCTATGAAGAACCCCAAAAGAAGCTTTCTTTTGACGCTTAAGGTAAGAATTCGAGCTGTCGCCAAATATGGCTACAAACCCACTTTTAAGGGCGTCTTCGTATGCCTAGCGCAGGCTCTAGCCGTCTTGGCCTTGCCAAATAGCGCTGTATACGCTTTGTATGCTCACATGCGAGGCATTAAGCGCTTCTCTCTGTCTCTACCCATTTGGGCTCCTATACAATATACTAAAAAAGTAGCGCTCCTCCTTTTAGGCGCCCAGAATTAGCTTTCCCATGATCAATAAGAAAGCCTCTTTGTATTTTCCGCAATTAATTATCTTTGCGCTTGTCACGGCTTTATATATCACTAACTTTAAAAGCGGAGCTTATTTGACCGGCTGGGATAATTTACATCCGGAGTTTAACTTTTGGATGAATATCAAGCGGTCCATTTTTGCCGTTTGGCAGGAATATCAGGGAGTAGGACTGCTTGGAGGAATGGGTCATGCTGCCGGCTTGTTACACCAGATATACATTTTTATTTTATCCCTGATCCTTCCGCAAAACCTTCTTAGGTACACCTGGACCTTTTTATGTTTGCTTGTTGGGGGCCTGGGGGCATACCAACTTTCTATAACCACTCTTTCTGCCGGCAAAGAGGCAAGCTTTCCTAAAAGGTTAGCTGCCACTACCGCCGGTATTTTTTATATCTTTAACTTATCAACTCTGCAGGTTTTTTACATCCCATTTGAAACTTTTACAGCTCACTTTGCATTTTTACCCTGGATCGTCTGGTCAGCATTGCGGTTTCTGTCTGTCAAGTCTTGGAAAAGTTTATTGGTCTTTATGTTAGTTTCTCTGGCCGCTACACCCTCCTATTACGTTCCTACATTATTTTTGGTCACACTTTTAGCCTTGGGCCTTTTGAGCTTAGTGCACATTGTCTACCAAAAAAATTTACAGGCATTACTTAACGTGGCCACGATTTTCGTGTCCACAGTTCTCGTAAACTCATTCTGGCTTTTACCTTTTCTCTACTTTACTTTCACCAATGCTTCCGTTGTTCCGGCAGCCAAAATTAATCAAATGTCCTCCCAAACTGTCTTTTTGGAAAATAAAAACTTTGGGAACATCCAAAATGTAGCACTGCTTCGGGGCTTGTGGTTTGACCGCACAGATATTAACCTTTCAGGAAATACAGGTTATTTAATGGCAAACTGGCGCGATTATTCGTACTCTTTGCCCTTCCAGGCAGCCGGATGGATAACTTTCGGTTTAATAATTTTTGGGTTGTATTCCGCCCTCAAAAGCCGTAACCGCTTGCAAATCACGGCTGCTGCACTCTTTATTTTTGCCTTCACCATGCTTATGGTTAGCACTCCTCCTTTTTCCTGGATTGTGACACTTTTCAGGAATAGTCTTCCGTTTTTCACAGAGGCTTTTCGTTTTCCCTTCACCAAATTCTCGATATTAGCCTCATTGGCCTATTCACTACTCCTTGGTGTGGGAGGCTTAAGCTTAGTTCAGCTCGCTTCGCGAAAACTATTTAAAAGACTTTCACTAGGAGCTATCTTGTTCTTGTTAATCACGTACCTATTCCCTGTATATACCGGCAAGTTGTTTTGGGTCCGGGAACAAAGCAAAATCCCCCAAGAATATTTCCAAGTTTTTGATTTTTTCAAAAATCAAGATCAAAATACCCGAATTGCCAACTTTCCGCAATATACTTTTTGGAGCTGGAATTATTACTGGTGGGGATACGAAGGCTCAGGATTTTTGTGGTACGGAATAAATCAGCCAATTTTAGACCGCGCGTTTGATCCCTGGAGCAATTACAACGAAGGTTATTATTCGGAATTAAATTATGCGCTTTATTCAAAAAAGCCTCAAACTTTATCCCAGGTTTTAGAAAAATACCAGGTTAACTGGCTTTTGGTTGATAAAAACGTTTTCAGTTCCATTAACCAAAAAACGCTTTACACCGATGAGTTGAAAGGTCTTTTAGAAAAATCCGGCAAAGCAACCCTTGTCCAACAATACGGAAATATTGACATCTACAAAGTTAATTTAGACACACAAATTAACAACTTCGTTTTTGCAGCCGACAACCTGCCCAGCGCAGGACCAAAGCATGTTTATGCTTTTGAAGATAAAACATTTTCTCATAACAGCCATTATTCTTCCGGAGAAAACTACTATTACCCTTTCAGGTCTTTTAGAGACCAAAGTTTTGAGATTTCTGAAAGTACTGATACATATACTATTTCTGCAAATGTTCCGGCAAATGCTGCCTCACCTGTTTTCCCCGATGAAAGCCAAGAATTGCCTTTACCCGATCCGAAAGATTTAAGAAATGTTGCCTATCTTGGGCCCCGGCCCCGAGTTTCGAACAACAAACTTGAGGTGAATTTTCCAAAAGTTTCCGGCTACTTTTCGGCCTCTATAGATTTAGAAACTACTCAGCAAAACAAATACTGCACAGATAAAGATCCCGATAAAAGCGGTGCAAAAGCTGTCACTATTGACGGTAAAAATGTTCTGGAGATGAAAAGTAAAGGGGCCGTCTGCGGCCTGTCGGTTTGGCTGCCTAATCTGCAGCATAACTTTGCCTACATAATCTCTCTCGAGAGCAAAAACAGCAAAGGCCAACCTTTGTTTTTTTGGCTGGAAAACCCAATAAGCAGGAAAGCGGATATAGAAGTTTATTTACCAAAAACAAACAACTTAAAAACAACCTATTTAATCCAGCCTCCCATGGAAGATGATGGCGTAGGCTATACTCTGCACATTGAAAATCGTTCCACGGGCAATGATTTAACTATTAACGATTTGGGTAGCGTTAATGTATATACATTCCCTTATAAATATTTGGCCGGAATACATTTTGGAGACGAACAGAATAATCAGGTTCAAACACAAGCTCTGGAAACAAAACATCCTAACCAGGCAACTTATGTTGTTAATTTAAAAGATCAATTGCCAAAAACTATAGTTTTGTCTCAAGGCTTTAACTCTGGCTGGCAGATGTATGAAACCTCTGCTCCACTATACCTTGCGCCATTTATTGGTAAAAAGGTGACCAGCCACTTTTTAGTAAACAACTGGGAAAACGGGTGGAGAGTAGACAATCCTACAGGCAGTAAGCTGGTAATAATTTATCTACCCCAATATCTCGAATTTGCCGGTTTCGTGTTTCTTTTATTGACCATCGCAGCCACGACTATCCTGGACGTTCGGCGCAAAACCCATTAATCGTGGTAAAATACTTCTACGCCGAGGTAGCTCAGTGGTAGAGCGGCTGTATCGTAAACAGTAGGTCGGGAGTTCAAATCTCCCCCTCGGCTCCCAATGCTCTTTGTCATGCTGAACTCGATTCAGCATCTATGTAAATATTTACTTTGTTCAGAAGCGAATACGCTATAGATTCCGTGTCAAGCACGGAATGGCAGTTGAGGGCAGGTTCGGGATAAGCTCTACAAAAATTGAGTATGATATCAAGGCGATCACAAATTGACGAAAAAAGAAAAGCCAGGCGAGCTTTTTTGCTAATAATCTCCTCAATTGCACTTTTCCTGTTTTTAATCTTTGTTGGCGTAGGAAGCGCTGCTAAACTTGCGATATTCGTTGGAAGCATGCGCGATACGCCTCAGACTGCTTCAAATGACAAAACCCCTCCCGGCCCTCCCAGAATGAATAATTGGGACTCTCTGCCAAAATACACTAAGGTTGACCAGTTAGATATTAGTGGTTTTGCTGAAACTGAAAGTAATGTAAAAATTTACGGTAATGATGCTGTGGTAACTCAAACAAAAACTGACGATAATTCTCAATTCTCAACTCGCGTCACTTTAAGTAAGGGGGAAAATTATATTTATGCAACAGCTATAGATCCAAGCGGCAATGAGGGGGACCACTCTCCTGCTGGACGGATTATTTATGATCCAGACCTTCCCCAAATCGAAATCGAATCCCCAAAAGATAATGACCAGGTATATGAAAAAAATCTGACGATTACAGGAAAAACGGAACCTGGAGCAAGTATTTCGATTGGCGATCGGGTTGGCATTGTCCAGAATGATGGATCGTTTGCCATTAAATACACTCTAAATGAAGGCTCAAATTCTATAACCTTAACCTCAGTTGACCAAGCAGGCAATCAAGCGGAGAAAAGTATAACAGTCACTTTTGTGCCATAAGAGTAATTTAAAACCTACCTTTATGTCATTCCGTGTCAAACACGGAATCTATACAACATCTATAATATCTCTATAGTTTCCCGCCTTCGCGGGAATGACAGATCGGCTCGTTCGTTGCAGGTACACAATCCACCGTTCGTTTTTTTTGCATTGCCAACAAAATACCCATCCATCCCATTACCCAAGGGTAAAAGAGCGAGTTGTCAAAAACTGACTCCACAAGCAATGCCGAAGTTGAACAAAAAAGGGCAAGGCCAGTAATAGTTTTTCGTCTGTTCCACCCCAAGACAAGTATTTTAAACCACGAGTACGAATAAACGAGTAGTCCGACAATCCCTGTTGTTGCAAACACAAAAAGAAAACTAGAATGTACCCCCGAACCGGTATGCGTGATTTTACTGTCGGAGCCTTGCAAGGTCCGACCTGGCGAGGCTAAAGAGTATAAATTATACCCTACGCCGAAGGCAGGATTTTTCAAACCCACCTGCAGCGCTTCTTCATAATTATTAACCCGTGAAGAAATAGTTTGGGTTCTTGCTAAATTGGTTCCGGCGCTTGCTTTTGGATGCGGCAACAAATAAAAAGTGGCAACAAAAAGCAATACGCCTCCCACAATAAATCCCACATTTTTCTTCGCAATAAAAGCGGCGGCAAAAAAGGCTAAAGCCCCGGCATAGCTTGCACGCGAATAAGTCAAAGAAAGGGCAATCCACCCAAGCACAAACAAAAACAGTCCAAGTATTTGTTCTTTTCGGCCAACCCACTTCCTTAGTGTCACCAGAATTAAAAAAAGCACCAGTATAATTCCAGTAAAAGCCGGGTCCAATAATGGCCCAACTAGACGGTAATAATGGTTGTCCCAACCAAATTCGGATAAGGCTCGTGCGTCTGGATAAGCCATGTAGCCCAAAAGTCCCAGAATTGCAAAGAATGTTCCGCATACAATAAGGCTGTTGTAAATGGTTGCTTTAACAAAATCTGCTACGGCAAAATAGAAAAGGGCATAAAGCCCCAGCCGTGCTAAATACGAGGCACCTACAACAACTGATGCAAGAGGTTTCCCGACGCTTCCTAAAACCAAACTAAAAACAGCTACTCCCAGAAAAGCAAGCATAGGAGTCGCCAAAAGCGGACGGTGTATTCTTCTGTTTCTCACAACCCGCAGCAGCCAAAAAAATACCAAAAGTGACGCTGCTATATCAACTGCGTGAATCCGAGCAGAAGGCAAGATCTGAAAACTTAATAGCTGACCAAAAGGGAAGAGTGCCAGATATAAAAACAGAAGATTAAGCATACTGTGTTACTTCTTACTTTGTTGTAACAACCACAACTTTCCCCACGCTAAATACGAATGGAAGCTCATCAACATAGCGACAACAAATCCCTGCCCACCATCTAAAAATCCCAATTTAAATATATAGTTCTGCAAGAATTTTAACTTTGGATAAAGGATAAATTTCAAAATGCTTGAATGCTTACCTTCCTCCAAATTTGCTTGAGCGTGAAGCGACGAGTAGCGATCGATATCTTTTAAAAACGCCGCTATGGTCTGATGTGGATAATGGAGAAGTGGAGACTCAAGCAGTTGAGTGCTGTCTTCCACATCCCATACCTCGTGCACGCGTCTGGCCCACTTCCCGGCATTTTTTCTGGCAAATCTTAAAAAATTCTGGCTTCCCCATTCACCATATTTTAACTTCCTCCCCCACATAACATCATGCCGCCTTATATAATACCCCCCAGGTGGCGTACCTAGACCACCTGGAAGGTGGGACAGATTCGCCACCTGTTCCCTTATCTCGCTTGCAAGGTTCTGAGAAACCCTTTCATCTGCATCAATAAACAAAACCCACTCCCCTGTCGCTTTTCCCAAACCAAAATTTCTCTGTTGAGAAAAATCATCTTCTAAATTTCTTTCGAATATTTTTGCGCCAAGCCTTTTGGCCAAACTTACAGTCTTATCTGTGGAAAAATCATCAACCACTACTATCTCATCACACCACTGTAAAGTTTTTAAGCATTCTTCAATATTTTTCTCTTCGTTTTTGGTTAAAACTACAACAGAGATCATCTTCTACAAGTATACCAACCTGATATGCTATCATACACAAAGACAAGCACGCATATCAAACAGTTCGTTTGAGAGCGTGACAGGCACGCATAGCTCAGCCGGTAGAGCGCTGCATTCACATTGCAGAGGTCTCTGGTTCAAGTCCAGATGCGTGCACAAGTCTGCAGTTATTCAGTAAGATGCAGTTGCTTTGTTGAAGTACCTAGAATTGATATAAAAAGATAAATAACCTATTCCAATAAGGCCAAGCCCGGCAAGCATTAAAGAAATTGGCCACCCCAAGCCTTCCGAGAAATACTCCACCGTAATTTTTAATACATACGCCATAAGATAAATTGTCCCAAAAACCAAAAACGATTTACTTTTAAGGTAAATGCTGGCAAAGATTGCGCCAAAGACCGCAAACGGGAATAAAAGCTCCCAAAATATATTTTGACTAGGCGACCAACCCCCCAAAGCAAAGATTGATCCAAGAAAAGCCAGGACGCCAAAGCCATATAAAAACCCCGACAAGGAATGTCTGGGTGTATTGGCCAGTGTATAACCTAATAGAATATAACTTATTCCGACAACAAGACTTCTGTATTCAAAAAATTTGACAGAAAAGACTGCCTGATTTGCAAAAATTAATGAGGTAAGAGAGAAATAAAACCAGGTCCCAAAGATTATTAAAAAAAGGAGAAGTAAACTTTTCTTAAGGGCAAAAAATGAAAAAAGAAAAGTTACAAATAGTATTGCAGGAATTAAAGTTTGAACATATCTGCTAGCAAGATCCAACCCTGCCGTATCAAATGTTACAAAAAGCCCTATTGGGCTTGTTAATGCTGCAATTAAAAGAAATGCGTGGCCAATCGGATCAGTCTTAAAATCACGCGCAAGTAATGCTCCCACTACATAAGCAACAACAGACGATCCCAGGGTTATAAGTACCTTGCTTAACGAGGGAAGTGTTTCCCAATTTTGGAACACCAAAATTGCAATACCTGCAAATACTATTGCCCCTCCTATGTAGTAAAGAATCTCTGATATTGTAAGCTTTTTTGCAGGAACAGTATCGTGTATTTTTGGAGTTGCCAGCTGACCATGACCATATGCCTCAACAATTTCTTCCTTGGTGATTTCTCCTGCGGAAGACATTTCTTGTATTTTCAAAATTAAATCTTCTTTAGTCATTGTTGTTCTACCCAACCTAGGAAATTAAAATAGTACGGCTTGTAGCCATTATTTTCAGAATATTCGAGGTTCAGTTTTTTAGCGATGTTTTTTCCTTTCAAGAAATAATATTTGTGATTATCAGGGTAGCCCCTAAATGGGAATCCACCATAAGCACCCTGGATTACCTCATATCCTTCAGGAGACTTTAGAGAAGCATTGAGATTATATTGTTGTGCTTGCTCCGGTTTTAATTGAATACTCTTGTTTGTTTTGACGCTGTGGATATATATGTCCGCTTTCTTACAAGACGAATCGGCGTTAAAAGGATCAAAGCCCTTGCTATACGCTTCCCGAGCTTCAGTCATTTGCTCAGGAGTTAAATTTTGGCTCGACAGACAGAAATAACCAATATCCAATGTAGATAACTCAACTTTCTTAACCTCATTCTGTGGTCCGCTGACAAAGCATTCATATCCTGAAAGCTCTGTGGGTGTCATACAGTGCTCCCCTGTCACAAGCTGATACCGGGCAATTCGACCAATGTTATCGTATTCAGCATATGAATTGCGTGTATAACATGGTTCGGGTTCTAAACTCCAACGTCCTCTCTCCGCTTCTAACACCGCCTTATCGTCTGGAGTCAAAGGTCTTTCGTCGAGGCAATGGTTATTTTGTGGAAGATATCCTGCATGGATTTCCTTGATTTTCCCGTCATTTAAATCCCGAATAACACACGGCTGGTAAACCACTCCCGAAGAAGAGCTTGTCGATGCTCCACTTTTTACTACTCTTTTGTTTTTAACTACATATTGATTGGAGCATGAATAATCATCCCCGATAAAATATAGAAAATCTGTTTTTGGACTTACAAAGAGCTGAGGAATGAAAATACTTCCAGCAATAAGTGCTACAAGCAAAGTTGGTGCGGCAAGTGCAACGAGAAGAGCAACTTTTTGATGGAAGTGCATAAACAAAGGTTACAGCTAAAATTTTCTTTTGTCCAATAAGCTGTTGACACCTATCCTCCTTTAATCCACAATTACATTTGTGGCAGGAACAAAAGCAGCAGCATTCATATTAGATCTATTGCAAACAGTCGTTCTGGCATTTGCAATTTTTTTGATCGTTTACTTATTCCTAGTCCAACCCCACCAAGTCAGAGGCGAGTCTATGTACCCCAACTTTGACGACAAAGAATACCTGTTGACCAACAAGTTGTCCTACAGATTCGGCCAACCCGCCAGAGGAGATATCGTAATTTTTGCAGCGCCCCCGGAACCTACCGAAGACTATATTAAAAGAATTATTGGCTTACCCAAAGATAAGGTGGACATTCGTGAAAATAAAGTTTATGTTAATGGCGAACCGTTAAAAGAAGATTATCTCCCGCAAGGTGTTGTTACTTCTCCCGGACCTTTTATGCCCGAGGGAAAAGAAATTACAGTTGGAGATAATGAATACATAGTGTTTGGGGATAACCGCTCTAATTCGTCCGATTCAAGAAGATGGGGACCTGTCAAAAGAGAAAAAATTGTCGGTCGAGCCTGGTTTGCTTATTGGCCACTCAACAAAATAGGCGTTGTGCATTAAAGATTCACAGAGGAAACGCTTGAATAAAGCTTTTGAAGACGCTCCTCAGTCTCTTCTAAACCACCTTTAAAAACTATTACCAGCTTTGTCTCTCTTTGCGAGCGCAGTATTTTAACATTTGTAGGCTTATCTTCAAGTCGCCTATCCGTTAGTCTTTGTTTAAATTCCACCACCATCCTGTCAACTTCTTCACTTATAATTATTGGGGCCAGAATAGGAGAGGTAAGTTTCTTTGGTTGTCCAGATTTTACTTTCATTCTTCGCGCTAAATCTTCTGCACGCCGTACAGATCCCGACTCGCGCAAAATGATTTTGTATGCCTCAACCACTAAGGCGTGATCTTCGATTGCAGCCAACGCTCGAGCATGTCCTTCGGTTATTAAGCCTGATAAAAGACCATCTTTTAATGCGTCAGGAAGTCTCAAAAGCCGTAAAGAGTTTGCAATATAAGCAGGACTTTTACCTATCCTTTGGGCAACATCAGCATTAGTCAAGCCAAACTCATCCATCAAACGCTGGAAACCGCGTGCACGATCCAATGCATTTAAGTCAACTCTTTGAACGTTTTCAATAATAGCCAATTCAAGCATGCCGCGGGGGGATGTTTCTTTAATAACCGACGGAACATGAGTTAAACCGGCGTATTTTGAAGCCCGCCAACGACGTTCACCGGCAATTATTTGATATCCCGCGGGTGTTTTGGCAACAACGAGCGGCTCTAAAACACCGTGTTCTTTGATGGAATCGATAAGATCAACTAAACTCTCCGGCGTAATAACGCCACGAGGTTGAAGGGGATTCGGTTGAAGCTGGTCAACCGGAATCATTTCTACTTGGGCATTTATAAAAGACATCTTTAATTTTTAGACTACATCCATAACTGACTTCCCGGATCGCTCTTTAAAGGAAACTGATCCTTTGCTTGTGGCATACAATGTGTGGTCTCTGCCCACTCGAACGTTTTGGCCGGCGTGATACGCCGTTCCTCTTTGACGAATTAAAATATTTCCGGCTTGGACTTTTTCTCCACCGGAAACTTTTAACCCCAAACGCTTACCTGCAACGTTGGCTTGTTGTCGAATTTTACCGCCTGCTTTTTTCTTTGACATTGAATGACCATGTTAAATATAGTACTCTTTTTCACACCTGTCAATACATCTATTTTGATGTAGTTATACAGCTTTGAGAAGAGAAAGTAGGGGATTTTCTAAGGCTAGAGGACTATATTTTCAACTTTCACACGGGTTAACTGTGCCCTGAAACCATTGACTTTTCGGTATCTGGACTTAGCTTTATACTTTGCAACCCGAATTTTTTCTCCTTTTTCTTCCCCTAAGACCTGCGCCTTAACTTTTGCTCCAATAACAAATGGATTGCCCAACGAAACCTCTCCATCGTTTGAAACTAAAACCACATGGTCGAATTCTATAGCCTCCCCAACTCCTGCTGATAATTTGTCCAACAACAGTTCGTCTCCTTCGTTAACTTGGTATTGGTGTCCCCCGGCCTGAATTACTGCGTACCTTTGCATATCTAGATCAATATTGTATCGCGTATCGAGCCTGTTTTCAACCTGGAAGAAATTCCTGACGCAATACCCAACAGTACCGACATGGATAAAAGCGAAGACCCTCCTGAGGACACAAAAGGCAAGGGGATTCCGGTTATTGGTAAAACACCCATATTCATGCCCGCGTTAACAATAATATGGGCAAAAAAGATAAAAAATATGCCTCCCAGCAAACTTTGCAATAAAACATCCTCTTGCCGCCTAATTATTACAATTAATCTGTATAAAATTAGACAGAACGCAACTACTGCCAATATTGCTCCAACAAACCCTAACTCCTCAGACAGCGCAGCAAAAATAAAATCGGTGTGGCGCTCTGGTAAAAATGACAGCTGGCTTTGAGTCCCCTGTCCCAAACCGCGACCCAAAAAGCCTCCGCTGCCTATTGCAATCACAGCTTGCAAAGAATTATACCCTGCTCCCAGCGGATCGGCCGTTGGAGATAAAAAGGTCAAAATTCGCGTTTTTTGGTATACAGCTAAGAACTGCCAGGCGGCAGGTGAAACTGCTGCCAGAAAAACAAAGGCTCCTGCAAACATACGCAAGGAAACTCCTCCGAAGAAAAGTATCCCGAAAAATCCTGCAGACAAAACAATGGCAGACCCCAAATCCGGCTGCAGCGCCACAAGAATAAAGGCCGGTAGAAAAGTCGCCAGAGCCAGAAAAAATCGCAAAAATCCGGTACGCGAGGAAACAACGTTGGCAAAAAATAAAATAAGCGCAGGCTTTATCAATTCTGAAGGCTGAAAAACAAATGGGCCCAAATAAATCCAACGGCTGGCGCCGCGGGTCACAACGCCCGGATATAATATGCCCAAAGCTAAGGTTGAAACCAATAATAGTAAAGAAAAAATATAGAGAAACCCCGATATGGAAAACAAAAAATCAACATCAATTTTTGTCGCAATAAAAAATATCACCAGAGCCAAGAACAAAAAAATGAAGTGTTCGGGATATACGTTTTTAGAAACACTTGACAAAACCAACCCGCCCAAAATCACTAAAAAAACAGCCGGAGCAAATAAAAACCAATCAACTGATTTCAAGATTCCCACTCTACGTAAAGTGTATCACCTTTGGAAATTTCAGAAGAGAGTGTTCGCTTCTTTAACCATTCGACAACTTGTGGATTTTCCGGAACCCAAGGCGCGATAACTGTAACTTTTGCACTCAAGGGAGTGCCTAACTTTTTCCGCTCATCTTGAATAAGTCTTGCCAACTCCCGCGCTTTTCCTTCTTCCTCAAGTTCTGGTGTGATATTTGTGTCTAAAGTTACTTCCGGCTCACTCACATCTCCCACTTCCCATGCCACACTTCTCACGTTAAGTTCTTCTTTGATCAGTTGAAGTATATCATCTTGCAATGCTTCATTTGAATAAATTACCTTTACTTTGGCCAATGGTTGTCTCACAGGAATACCAGCTACCTTTCGTGCCGCGTGTCCTCTTTCGACTACTGTTCGTGCAAGCTCAATCTGCTCAACCAATTTACTTTCTTCAGCGGATTTCTCGTGCATAGCCGGCCAGGAAGCAAGATGAACTGATTCCTCGCCACTTAAATTTTTATATATTTCTTCCGATATAAATGGCATAAATGGCGCAAGAATTTTTGAGAGAGTTAAAAGCACATTATAGAGAGTCGAGTAGCAATTATTTTTATACGGAGTTGAAGAGAAATTCTGATTTCTTTTATCTGTTATATCACTTGCGTTGGGTCCAATCCGGTCGCGGCTTCTGCGGACATACCACAAAGAGAGATCTTGAACAAATCCTTCAATAGCCAAAGTCGCACTTCTTGCGTCATAACCTTCCAAAGATTCCGTAACCACATTTAAAGTCCCTCCCAGTCTTGCCGTAATCCATCGATCAAGTACATGTTTCGAATCGCTAATATTCGTGTTATCCCATTCGTCTGCGTTGGCATTTAATACAAAAAAGTTATAAATATTCCAAAGCATTAATAAAAATTGCCTCTTTGTTTGCTCTCCAGCTTTGTAGCCAAAAAGCATATTTGTTGCGGGGTCTTGTTTGGCATACATCCAGCGCATAACATCAACGCCGATTGTGTCTGCGCCTTCGTTAAACTCAATCATATTTCCCCAACTTTTGTGCATTGGCCTCCCGTCTTCGGCATATAAAGTCGCAAAACCTAAAACAGTTTTGAATGGTTCTTCATTTTCCAATACCGTGCTCATAGCAATTAATGAATAAAACCAATTTTTAAATTGCCCGGGAAAGCTTTCAGTTATAAAATCTGCGGGAAACCATTCTTTTGGCATTGTTGAAAAAGGGACGATTCCCGCGTCAAGCCATGGGTTGCCAACATCAGGAACGCGGGCAGTCTTACCGCCACATTTCTCACACTTTATTTTTATTTCATCCACGTAAGGTCTGTGAGGGGAGTGTCCTTCGAACTCATCCCAGCCTTCAAATGTTTTTTCTCTAAGCTCTTTCTCATCACCTATCACCTGGAACCCTCCACAAACTTGGCATTCCCAAATTGGCAAGGCCAAACCCCAGTATCTCTTTTTGGAAATCAGCCAGTCATGCATGTTATCCAACCAATCAAGTTCTCTCTTCAGCCCAAATTCAGGAATCCATGAGACCTTCCTGGCAACCTTTTTCATTGGGTCACGAAGTGGATCCATCGAAATATACCACTCATCAACAACCCGCCAGACAAGTTCAGAATGGCAACGCCAACAGGCCGGGTACCTGTGTGTATATTTTAGTGTGTCGAAAAAGTACTTTCCGTTTTCCAGCTCTTTAATATAGTTTAAAATTATCTCCGAGTGATCTTTTGCATTCTGTCCGGAAAATTCTTCCATCCCGGGAAGATAATTCGCCTCTTCGTCAATTGCGTCAATAACCGGCAAATTTAACTCTTTCCCAAGTTGGAAATCTTCTGCTCCGGCTCCAGGGGCGATATGCACCAAGCCAGTTCCTTCTTCTGTGTTGATCGGCAAAACAATCGGATTAGTTGCCACAACTTTGTGCGGCTGTTCATTCATAGTTTTTTGCACGCGCGGCAAGTGATCAAAAGGCCCCATATATTCCCATCCCGCAATGTCTTCCCCTTTATATTCCCTGACTACCCTTACTCCCCCACCTTTACCCAACACCCTTTCCACCGCACCTTTGGCAACCACATACGACTTGCCATCTTTTTCAACCTCCGCATACTCCAAATTCGGGTCCACAGCTGTCGCAACGTTTGCAGGCAAAGTCCAGGGGGTTGTGGTCCAAACCAGTAAATATTCATTTTCTCGCCCCACAATCGGGTATTCCACAAAAATCGACTCATGTGTAACTTCTTTGTAATCCTCCGTCAACATTTCATGTTGGGAAATTGCCGTACCACAACGGGGGCACCAGGGAACAGAATCGTGACCTTTGTAAATCAAACCTTTTTCGTGACATTTTTTTAGAAAAGTCCAAATCATGTAGTTATTGTCATTAGAAAGTGTGAAGTAGGAATTATCCCAATCCATAAAATAGCCCAAACGTTTGGATTGTTCAGTTTGTACCGCAGAAAACTTGTATACTCTCTCTTTACATAACTCGACAAACTTGGCAATACTTGCTTTAACATCGCCGGCAACCAGATTCTCAATATCTTTTTTGGATTTTAACCCCAAGTCTTTCTCCACTTGAACTTCAACCCAAAGTCCCTGACAATCAAACCCGTTTTGGAAGCGCTGCTTATAGCCCTGCATATTTTTAAACCTCTGGAAAAGGTCTTTGTAAGTTCGGCCCCATGCGTGGTGTACACCCATCGGGTTATTTGCAGTTATTGGCCCGTCCAAAAAGGAGAAGTTTTTGTCAGACGTATCGTTTTTGTGAAGGTATTTATCGACAATTCCATTTTCATACCACCACGAAAGAAGCTTTTTTTCTAAAGCTATAAAATCTACCTTTGGATCAACGGGTTGAAATTTAGCCATGACCTCTTTGTTTTCTTAAGAAGGCTTCAACCTCCCTTTCCAGCGCCAATGTTTCTCTGCTCATTTTGATACAAAAATACCAGCCTGGGCGAGTTGGTTTCCTATTTAGTTCTTTTTCAAGAAACCAGCACAAGTTTACCTATTAATGATAATAGATATGGCTGGTCGAAGGAAAGCTCTAAATTGCATATTTGAGTCACTCTATCCCCATCCTCTTCTCATGTCAATCTGCTCTTGCAAGGCGAGACCTTAGAGGGGTATCCTACCTTCCTTGTCTCAAGAAAGCGGGGATTTCGAACTTCTCGCCCCACTCGTCTTTTTCCCTATCTTCTAAAGCAACACTATTGCGTTCTTCGCTATATTTATTTTCCACCCAGGGCTGGGTCTGGACGGGTCTGGCAAAAATTGAGCCAGCAAAAGTTGCAGGGTTGGGAACTGGCTGCGGCGGCGCACTGACAATCCCCTGAGGAGCACTTGGCACAACCGGTTTTGGGACAACCATTCTCCCCAAACGGGAGCGCACTTCATCAAATCCAGTTGCCACAACTGTAATTCTCATCTGATCTGACAATTTCTCATTTATGGATGCTCCAAATATAATGTTTGCATCAGCATCCGCCGACTCCGAAATTATTCTTGCCGCTTCGTCAACTTCGGCCATCGTGATATCCAACCCTCCGGCGATATTGAACAAAATTCCTTTTGCACCCTCGATCGAGACTTCCAAAAGCGGAGAAGAAATTGCCGCCCGAGCAGCCATTTGAGCCCGATTATCCCCCACTCCAGTTCCGATACCCAACAAAGCAGAACCGGCATCTTTCATAATCGCCCGGACATCGGCAAAGTCAACGTTAATAAGTCCCGGAGTAGTAATAATCTCCGAAATTCCCTGCACGCCGTGAGAAAGAACTGAATCAACAACTTTAAACGCGTCTGACAAGGTTGTTCTTCGATCAATCACATCCATCAAGCGCTGGTTGGGTATAACAATCAATGCGTCAACATTAGGCTGCAAAGCCTCAATTCCCTCCTCGGCAACAACCATTCGCCGCGTTCCTTCAAACGCAAACGGCTTGGTTACAATCGCAACTGTCAAAGCTCCAGCTTCTTTGGCCGCCTGGGCAATAACCGATATTGCTCCCGTGCCTGTTCCTCCACCCATTCCCGCCGTTAAAAAAACCATATCTGAATCCAAAAGCATCTCTTTTATTTTTTCTTTGGATTCTTCTGCCGCCTGTTTGCCCATATCGGGATTTCCGCCTGATCCCAACCCGCGGGTTAACTTTTCACCAATTTGAAGTTTAGTTTCCGCGGGGTTATTAAGAAGAACTTGCGCGTCTGTGTTAACGGCAATGAATTCAACACCTTCAATATGAGACTCCTCAATCATGTGGTTGACTGAGTTTCCGCCACCACCACCAACAGCAATAACCTTAATTTTTGCAAGGCGTGATGTATCGGGCTTGACAAGTGCCATCTGGCACTAGTGTAACATAATGGATCAGGTGGTCAAGTACAAGTAGCGCGGCGCGATGTATAATTGGCTATGAATTTCATCTTTGATTTTGATGGAACTATTGCGGATAGCTTGAGAATTGGAGTTAAGATAGTCAACAAGTTACTAAGAGAAGAAAACAAAATGCCTATCTCTAAAAATGATGTACGCAGCCGCGGCACACATTACATCATCAAAACCAGAACCGAAATTTCAAAATACATAGGGCAACTTCGTTCTTTTGACAGCTTGCCAGAAACAATAAAACAGCTTTCCAGGCAAAATAAAGAATCTTTCGGCTTTCTTTTTTCTTTCCGACCAAAAAGCCCGTGGCAAAGAGGTAAATCAATGGGCGGCGCTGCGCGCCGCCCCGCCAACTCGGGGATTGGAGCCATTGTACCAAATCGCTCGAACTTATTTTAACAGAAATTACTGACGTTCGCTACGGCAGCGTCGGCAAGGAAAAGGGGTTCAAGGGGAAAAGGAATTGCCGACTGCTGCCTTCGCTTCTCTCCTAACAAAAACATCAACGCCAAGCTCAATCTGTTCCCAACTTTAATCGCAACTCCGACCGCTACCTAAATCCTACCGCAAAAAACAAATCGCATTCGTTGTCGAAGCTCAGGCCTCTCCCTCGCTTCGCTCGGGATCGGCCTTCGCTCACTTCATTAATTTTGTTAAATTCTTTTCGAGCTGGGGAAATTTTCGCGTCTTTCTTCTATTCACTTCTTTAACTTAAGTACTACCCAATAATATACAATTCTTTGACTGCTCTGGTAACTGCTGTATATAACCATCTACTCCAGAGCTCATCTTCCCAGTAGGTTGATGGTTCTTCAAAAAGGAGTACTCTATCTGCTTGGGAGCCTTGAGATTTATGGACTGTCAGAGCATAGCCAAAATCAAACCTGTCACCAATCTCTTTGTAGTGAATACCTTTTACTTCTGCTAAATATTTTTCTTTGTGAAATTGATACCTGGAGATTCTACCTTGGTATGGTACTTCTTCACCATGGAATAATATCTCTGCTTCATACCAATGTTTATCTGATAGAGCAAGTTTAATCAGTTTGCCAATCATGCCATTGTAAATAGGTCTGGTTAAATTTTTGTAGTTATTTTTCAAACAAATAACCTGTTCACCAATGACTGGCTCATCAGATAAAAAATCTAGCCTACTTCTGATTTGCTGGTTAAGTCTGACCCTGGTAGCATTTCTGCCACAAAGGATCAGGGTATTGTCATCAAAGCTATTAAATATTTTATCAATTATTTCTTGGGCTTCCTGGGTACCTCTGGCAACTTTTCTCACAGTTGAGGAGAAATCTTGAAACGGAATTTTACCAGTGGTTCTGGCTAGAGTGGCAACTTGTAATATTGGATTATCTTGGGCATGTCTATGGATGGTTTCTAACCTAAGCTGTGGATTATTCATTAAACTATAACTGTCTCCTACAGGTGGGAGTTGACCATGATCTCCAATAGCAATAATGGGAACTCCATATGAGCAAATATCCCTCCACATATCTTGGGTTATCATTGAAGCCTCATCAATAACAATTAAATCCCTATCAATATCACTTACTTTTCCCCAACCAATAATCTGGCCATTTTTATCTACTTTTGGTTTATACATTAAAGAATGAAGAGTACCAATACTGTCTCCTTTAAACATTGCTTTTTGTTCAAGTAACTTAGATTTTAAAACTTGGCTGGCTTTTCCTGTAAAACAAGCAAAGCTAACTGATAAATTTGGTGATTGTTTTTTAAGAAGAGTTCGCAAAATTGCCGTAATAGTGGTTTTTCCAGTACCAGCATAGCCTCCTACAGTAATAAACCCATTTTTAGGATTTTTAATCCAAGAAAGTAAGGATTCTAAAACAAATTTCTGGTCAGAAGATAAATGGTCTGGAAGTGTAATCTTAGTTGAGGATACTGAAACAAGTGGAATACGCCCGACTTTGTCGGCAGGATGACGACTATTTTTATAGGTAATTTCTCCGTTTAGCAGTTTAGCAATTCGGGATCTAATACCACCAGGCTTTCTACCAAACTTTTCGGCATATTCTAAGATGAAACTCTCCTCTGGTTTATTTAACTTAACAAACTCCTCGTGGGCACTTTTTAATAAATTGTCTTCTTCCTCAGTCCATTGAGCATAGGCTTTAGTAAAGGTCTGTCTAATTCCCTCAACACTGTAAGCCTTTGGTTTAACAGCAGGGGTCATGGGGAAATTATACCTACATTCCAGATTGAATCGCAACCCTTTGGTTATTTAACTTAGCTAAGAATACCTCAAAAGGAGTGAAATATCCAAGACATTTTCTGGGTCTGT
>Ga0209541_10001685_pt1 | contig 43312 bp, 40 predicted proteins | sample RifCSPlowO2_01_FD_184027 | JGI IMG/M metagenome (GOLD analysis project Ga0209541, IMG submission 184027) | Groundwater microbial communities from Rifle, Colorado - Rifle CSP2_plank lowO2_0.1 (SPAdes) (version 2) | ecosystem: Environmental > Aquatic > Deep subsurface > Groundwater | place...
ATAATAATTACCTAGAACAAAGGGGAAAAATTGAAAACTTCAATTTCAGGCATTCTTATAGAGAAATTGCTAACGAACTAATCACAATAGCAGACAGAAATAAATGAAAGTATTAAGCATTGGCTCGGATAGAAAATTGTTTGAAGATGGTAGTGCTGTTTCTGAGCGAATTAAGGAATATGGTGCCATGGTTGAAGAGTATCATGTTGTAGTTTTCGCTAAACACTCTCTTGGATTACAAAAGAAGCAATTGGCTCCAAATGTGTGGATTTACTCAACAAATTCAATATCTCGTTGGTTATATGTGCATGATGCTAGTCGTATTGGTGAGGAAATAGTTTTCAAAAATAAGTTTATTAGAGGACAAGCTGTTATCACAGCTCAAGATCCTTTTGAGTCTGGTTTATCTGCTTATAAGGTCAAGAAAAGGTGGCAGTTACCTCTTGAGATTCAGCTTCATACTGATCCATTTTCTCCCAATTTTAATAGTTTTTTGAATATCATACGCAAATTTATAGCCAGAATGATTTTACGTAAAGCAGACAGCGTTAGAGTGGTTACAAAAGAACTTAGAGACAAAATATCTGCTATGACAAAAGCTCGTATAAACATTTTACCCATATACATAGATTCTGCGCGTTTGGAAAGTGCAAAAGCATCTTTCGATTTACACACTCGTTTTGGTTGGCATTTCATACTTCTTGTCGTATCGCGTCTTGCTCCGGAGAAGAATCTGTCTTTAGCACTTGAGACTCTCGCCTTAGTCTATGATAAGTATCCAGATACAGGACTTGTGATTGTCGGTTCTGGACCAGAAATGGGTAGGCTAAAAGCATTAGCAAAAAAACTCAAAATTGAAAATGCAGTTGCTTTTGTTGGTTGGCAGGATGATATTACTTCTTACTATAAAACTGCCAATGCTTTTATTCAAACATCATTGTTCGAGGGGTATGGACTCTCACTTATTGAAGCTGGTTTATCTGGTTTGCCAATACTTACCACTCCAGTTGGCATTGCCAAAGAGCTGGAATCGGGTAGAGATGTCTATATATATCCAGCAGATCGTCCAGATCTCTTTGCTCTTGGGGTCTTAGATTTGATCAGGAATAATTTCAAACGTGAGAGTTTGCGAATCAATATGATGTACACACTTAAAAATAAACTGATTTCCAAAGAGGAATATTTGAAGAGGGTAATAGAGAATTGGCAGAGTGCATCTAAGCAAATTCAATAAAAGTGGGGAAACTTATTCGTTAGGAGGAAAGCCCCTTCTTCTTTTATAAATCACAAAAACCAAAATCAATAATACAAATACAATTATAATTATAATAGGATAAGAAACATTATCTGGCGTCGGACTGTACATGTATATCGATTCTCTCGCATTGAGAGCCGAGTCATAAGCAATAATCGTCACTTTTACCGACTTGTTTTGTTCTTGCAAAATATAAGTATCGATACTGCGAACAGGAGGCAGGTCGCCTTCTATTACTTCATAGTAAGCGATACCTGATTGTTTATCTGTAGTACTGAAGGATAAAAACTTTTTACCGTCAAAAACTGATCCTTCTTGCCCCAAATAAATTTCAAAAGGTTCTGGTGGCGTCTTATCATTTGAAGTTAAATTATTCCAATCATCAACAGACTGCGAATCTGACTTTTTAGACAAGACATCTATGACCAAATTTTTAACACTTACCTCATCTTTGGTACCTTTGCCGTCATTTAAATAAACAGAAAAATTATTAGGTGTCAGAGTGATTTGGCCTACTTCTTGCAATTTCAAAACAATATTGAAAATAATCGCGTCTTTGGAGTTTAAACCACCGGGGGACCCGCCAGCAAAAGAAATACTGGTATTGTCGACCGATGGCAAGGGTTTGCCAGGCCAAAGAGAGAATTTGGAACCCGATGTGTTGATATCAACCAATATACCAAGGGTTCCCCTTTGTTGATCAAGGGGAACCCTTGGTATATTGGTGTCGGTTGGATAGTCGAGCAAAACAGTGCCTTCAACCGCATTTATATTTTTATTTTCAGAATCAATACGAACGCTAAACATTATAGTATCCCCAACGAAAAAATCTGAATGACCCGTGTCTATATAAACATCAGAAGCAAAAACAAAGAGTGGGGAAATGTAAAATGTAAATATCAAAATGCAAAATGACAATGCAGAATGTAAAAATCTTAGTACTCGCTCATTTTGTTTGCCAGCCGAAGTCTCGGTGCAGGCGGGACTTTTGAATTTTGAATTATAATTTTTCATTTTGAGATTTAAATTTTCCATTATCTATCATTTTTTCCATTGGTAGAGCAAGATTGAGAAGTCTACTGAATTTACTTTATTGTCTTTGTTTATATCAACACAAGGATTTTTAAACGGTGGAAGTTTTTGCCAGAATGCGAGCAAGATGGAGAAATCAACAGAATTTACTTTACTATCACCATTAAAATCAGCTCCATTACAAGAAACGGCAGATACTCCACCACCTCCACCTCTTCCTCCACCACCTCCACCACCGGGAGGAGTAACAGTACCAGATTCAGCTGTAAATTGTTCCGTTGATGCCGCCCAGTTAGTTTCAGCTAAAGCTCGCGCCTTAACTTTGAACCAATAAGTTCCTACTGCTCCCACTTCATCTAAAGTCAACGACAGGTTTATAAAGCTTCCAGCGTTTATATATGCAGTATCTGATCCAGAATCTATATCATCGTTTCCACCACACAAATTATCTTCACTGCTTACAATACAGTACACATAGTAAAAGTCGCTTGCCGAAGTTCCCACGTTGTCAATTCTCACACTGGCAGTTATGGTCGGTATAATTCTGTCTGTAATTGCAATTATTTGAACGTCAGCTGGCGAGCTAGAAAGATTCCAATAATCATTTACTTTAACCGTTTCCCCATTAATGACGACAGAAACTATCGTCTCCCAAACACCACCGACGGCGCTACCACCAATACTGTAGCTATAGCTATATGTGCCGTCTGAATCTTTGGTCATGATTCCAGCGGGGACTTGGACCGTTCCGACGGAGTCGGTAATAACCACTGTTGGTAGAGCATCGGCATCCGTTGGTATAGTGGCGTAATTTAGAATCTGCAAGTTTGCTTTGTAAGCGGTGTTGACAGTGGTTTCTCCAAAGTCGGATAAAGTTACCGTCCAACCGCTTTCGATTTTGGCCGCTAGAGTTGAAGTGGCGGTGTCAATATAAGATTGAGTGGCAAGCGAACCTGTATCAAGACCAGCGCCGGTTAGGGTGCGGCTAACCGATGTCCAAACAGCCGAAGCCGTGTCAGTCACGAGAGTACCAAACGAAGTGAGAGTTCGACTGCTAAATGACCAGATCGAAGCAGGAAGCGTAGCAAACAAACTTGATGAAGCTGACAAAACAGCAGCCTCGGTGCTGGCGCCAATGACTGCCGCGAGAGATGTTGTCGCTACTGTCAAACTTTCATCAACCACCTCTTTAATTGTACTAGTCGAAACCAATGACCAATCAACGATAAAACTCTTATCTACTTTAACCAAGTCTCCCCTTTGTACAGTCCCGCAAATCATAACTGACGGCCAGACGCCGGAAGGGGCATCTGTCGCCGTTGTATAGTTATAGTAATGCCAGCCATCATCATTGGCCGTCATTAGTGTGGTTGACGAAACCATCTCCACATTAAGAGGATTGGATATCCCTATCCAGCAGTTTGTCGTAGTCGCGACAAAATCATCGTCAAAGACAAATTCGCCCAAGATAACGGTGCCACCAGGAGCGATTTTTTGATAGTTATTAGCAGACGCGACAGGAATTGAAAAAAAGCCTAAAAAAACAAAACAGAAAAATGAAAATAAAAAGAAATGAAAATTGGATGTGTAGTTCCTCATGGGAATCTTCTTCCGTCTGTTCCTTATAGTAAAATAATACCACACGCTAAAAACTTTCCACAGAAATCCACTAAGGGTTCCCCTTTGTTTTACAAAGGGGAACCCTTAGTGGAGAGACTTTCCACAGTTCAAATCATCTGTTGCAGTAAAATCTGATACAATTTAAGTCGAGGATTATAGACATGTTTTTACCTAATACAGATTCTTTCGTATTAATACGAAGGCCAATCGTTAAAACTGGTTTTCCTGTATTTTTACCCAATACAGAATCTTTTCTATTAATACGAAGGTCAACTGTTAAGCCAGAGTTTGCCCCCACGCCTGTTTTAGAAGAAACAGGCGTGGGGGCAGAGTCAGACTCGGGACAATCCGAGGTTAATGACCAGAAAAGAAGGAACTTCCTGAAAGTGGCGGGTGTGGCCGGTGCCGGCATTGTCGCTTCCCAACTCTTCTCGCCTAAAAAAGCTTCGGCTTTAATAATGGGTTCCTCGCCGACGACTGGTGTAATTGGTGTCAAGGATTCAACCAACGCGAGAATAAATCCCGCCACCGAAGAAACCGTCTCTACGCTCGCCACCGAAGCAACGTTAGACGAGGTTTTGAAGACGTCGGACTTAACCTTTGACGCCGGCTCTTTGCAAGTCAAGATTACTTCTGTCTCTGGCGAAGGTTCCAGTAGCTTTAGTGATTCAGGAGATGTGGCTCGAAGCGCCCTAGTAGACGGCGACCGACATGTCCAGGTCGATGTCTTGAGCTCGACACTGCCATCATCGGCTTCTACAGAGACAACGCTGCAGACTATTGCTTTTGGCGGCACACAATTTGCCCTTCGCCTGGCCACGGTTAGTGATGTCGATTACGTGGGGGAAGCGTCCATCGGGACAGCCACTTCGGCCGCATCATGGCGTATAAAGAAGGTCGACAGCGCTTCCGGCATTATTATCCAATGGGCCGACGGTAATGCGAGTTTTGATAACATTTGGGATAATCGCGCTTCTTTAACTTATAGCTAAGGTTAATTCAAAAGTTAAAAGTCAAAATGCAAAATTATAATTCAAAATTCAAAAGTGATATCCGAACTCGCTGTTTTAACTTTAGCTTAAACGTAATTACTGCTTGTGATTTGTTGCCAAATAAGCGAAGCGCTTGGGTTATATCCGATCAACTAATCAGATCGTCAACGTCAATCGGAGCAAATTTAATAGAAGGCCGAGCATCAAGTTCGAGACTGGAATTTAAAAAGTTCTATGAGATTGCATTAAAAAGCGCAAATGAAACGGTTTATTGGTTAGAATTATTAAGAGAGGCGAAGTTATTAGAAGCGACATCAGTAGATCCCTTGATTAAAGAAGCTAAAGAATTATGCAGTATGATAGCTGCCGGAGTACTCAAGCTTAAGGAGCGAAAATTTTGACTTTTTACTTACACTTATGACTTCTAAATTTTGACTTATGAATTATCTAAAGTTATCCACTCCCCAAAACTTATTGACTACGAATTGTTGTGTATACTGTAGATAAAGATAAGAAAAATATATGGCATACGTAGCAGCCGATTGGACAGTAGATAGACAAACGGGGAATATCCGTTACATAGGTGATGACCACAATGAGGCAGCGCCTTCATACGCAACCGTAATCGAAGCTCACAGGGCTTGGCAAGCACTTGCCGATAACGCTTCTTCTACAGGATCCGATGACGAGCTCGACATCACCGACAACACTCCATCTGATCGTTCAACCGACAACATCGTCACTTTGAACGCACCGTATAATATTGACGATGCTTCTTCTGAACACTTGTATGACGGTTCTATTATCCAAAATGGTGGTGCTGATATTTATGACGGTTTCGTAAACTTCGGTAACGCAACAGTTCAGATTCAGGTCCTCCAAAACGGCGCTATTCTTGCAGACGACTGGTGGAACAAAAGTACACCCACAGCATTACCACAACACTCAGGCGGCAATGGTGCTGCAACACTAACTGACGCTGGCGAAACTTATACCACGAATGAGTGGGTGGGATATACGATTTACAACACCTCAGACGGTTCGCAAGGTCTTATAACTGAGAACACAGACACAACTGTGACTGCGATTCTCTACGGTGGTACAGACAACGCCTGGGACACAAATGATAACTATGTTTTTGGCGCTCCACTCAACGCAAACTCTGCGGCTGGTATCTCACACCGGTTCATGTTGAAGACCCGAAGCGATGGCGCTGATATCGATGGACGTAGAGTGATTGGTTTGTCACGACGATTTGGTAACACATACTCAGAGTTCAAGGTCAACGGTACAGCGCGAGGTAACAACGTGTTCGCCCTCTCAGACGCGTCAGACCTCAACAACCAGACTTCGCCAACAGATGTTGCAGCATGGGATCAATTTGCAAACGACAATGTAGGGTTCGACAATTCACAAGACATTGACCTCGAAGGCACGCCCGAAGAATACTACTCACGTTGGGACATTGGAGGAGGAGCTACTCCCACCTCACCCACCATTAACAACCTCTATGAGTGGGCTAAGTGGATCACTACACAGAGTACAGCACTTACTATGTACGGTGTTTCTGGTGAAGTATTCCGAGGCATTACTCATCAAATCCCGTATGACACGGAATCAGGAGTCCTTGATGAGTCTAGCTATCTTGTGTGGGGTACAAACATAGCTTTTGACGCTGCGTCAACAACTGCAGGTACCGTAGGCGCGTTTTATACATTCTCAGGCTCAGGGGCGGTGGGGCAACTTCTTGCTATTGATGACGACACAGGTTCAGGTAATGTAATATTTGCCATTGAGTCAGGAACTGTCGCGGACGACAATGTTGCTAGTCGAGTAGACGGCACTGCTGACGATGGATTTACCGTATTTGGTACGCCAAGTGACCTTGCAGCCGCTGGAGGTGTTGGTGTGATTCTTGCTGACGACCCAACCGACAATATAGTGTGGATTCAGATACTCAAGGGTAGTGCTCCAGTAGACAACCTCAAATTGTGGGAAGCCACAACAGCCGGTGTGTATGATAACGATGCAGGAAATAGCGCCGTACAAAATGGTACATTAACCGACCGTCAGCCACTACTTACGAAGCCGTTCTTGGGAGCCTCAACCGGTTCTTCAATCATCGGTGGATACGGAATCGGTATTGCTTCAGAAGATCTTACCGCGTCAGACATCCTCTTTGACCTAGGCAATAACCAGATTACTCCACCAAACAACGTGACCGTTACTATTGGTGGGTTAATAACTAACGAGGACTACGTAACCGTTAATCAAAGAGGTTGGCGATTTGCCTATGACGGTGAGTCAGGTGGTACTTTTGCTGTAGGGAATACAATAACGTTTACTGTTAATAATACCGGTACTGCGACTATCGCCGAGGTCGTAGATCAGGGAACAACAGGGTACATTATTTGCAGCGAGCTTAGCAGTACTGAACAACCAGCAAACGACTCGCAAATTCAAGTTGGTGCAGGAGTACTTGCATTTGTAAACGGCTCATCTGCCTCAGACATCAACAAACGACAACTTACAATCGCAACAGCCGCATTAAGTGCCGCCAACATTACCTCAGTAGAAGTCAATGTGACAATCCCTTCAGATACTCCGTCTTCAGGAATTGTGCGCGTACAAGATGATAGTGGCTTCTATAGAAGGCTTGTGTATGATTCATACACTGGTGCTACGTTCACCATCAACCCAACTACTACTGAATCGTATGACGCAACTACGGCTACCGATGCTGACTTCAACTCAGTAGGTGCCGCAATAGGAAACAACGTATACATTGGGTACCTTGACAATCTTGCTACCGCTGATCAAGATACAAGAGAGTTCACCACCGTTTTCTCAGCAAACCGAAACCTATTCGTACGAGTACGAGACGGGGGTGGGACGCCAATTAAGACATTCGAAACTACAGTGACAATGAGTACAAGCGGTGGTTCAGCTACAGCAATTCGCACCACAGATCTTTAATTTGATAGGAAAAAAGCGAGTATATACCATTTCAGGTATACTAATAAGAATAGACATGAACACATCAACTTATAAATCGCTTTATAAATCACTCACACTACTCTCATTGCTCGCTTTTTTCGTTGCCCCAATCGGAGTATCGGCGGCAGTGTATGGAATGCCGGTGACGATAAACCACCCTGCGCCGAGAATAGGAGAATCTTTTGGTATATCTGTATCAATATCCAACAATAATGTGTTGATTGGTATACGTAATACTAGCTATGCCTCCCTCTTTGATGCCACAACAGGTGCATTACTTCAAACCTTCAACAGTCCTACTGGAGGAGGTGAGCTATTCGGCTCTTCTGTATCCATAGATGACGACAAGGTATTGATTGGTGCATATGTCGATGATACTGGAGCCACCGACACCGGCTCTGCCTACCTCTTTGACGCGACGACGGGCGCTTTACTCCAGACATTCAACAATCCTACACCGGGAGAACATGACCACTTCGGCTGGTCTGTATCCATATCTAGTGACAAGATATTGATTGGAGCGCATAACGACAATACTGTCGCCTACGAAGCCGGCTCTGCCTACCTCTTTGACGCCACCACCGGCGCCTTACTCCAGACGTTCAACAATCCTACTTCGGTGTCAGGCGACAAATTCGGCTCCTCTGTATCTATATCGGGAGACAAGATGGTGATAGGAGTAATTGGTGACACCAGTCCTGCCTACCTTTACGATGCCACGACTGGCGCTTTACTCCAGACATTCAACAATCCTACGCCGGGGATAAACGAATCATTCGGCCACTCCGTATCTATTTCAGGCGACAAGGTATTGATTGGTGCATATGACGATGATACTGGAGCCACCAACACCGGCTCTGCCTACCTCTTTGACGCCACCACCGGCGCCTTACTCCAGACCTTCAACAACCCTACACCGGCACCTGATGACATCTTTGGCTGGTCTGTATCCATATCTGGCGACAAGGCATTGATTGGAGCGCGTCAGGACGGCACTGCTGTCTATGATGCCGGTTCTGCATATCTCTACGATGTGACGACAGGCAACTTACTCCAGACCTTCAACAATCCTACGCCGGCAGGAAATGACCAATTCGGCTGGTCTGTATCTATTGATGGTGATAAGCTTGTTGTTGGCGCACCTTATGATGATACTGGAGCCACCAACGCCGGCTCTGTGTATTTATATCTTCCTGACACCGACGGCGATGGGATATTTGACAGTCTCGACAACTGCCCGGCAGACGCTAACGCCGACCAGACCGATACCGATAGTGACGGGCAAGGCGACCTGTGTGACTTCACGCCCAACGGCGACACTGATGGTGACGGTGTAGATGAACTCGTAGATAATTGCCAAGGAGTAGCCAATCCGGGTCAAGAGGACAATGACAGCGATGGTATCGGCAATGTCTGCGACCCTACGCCCGATGGAGATCCAGATCCCAACCCAACCAGCATAGAACAATGTAAAAACTTGGGCTGGATAGACTTCGCCTTCCGCAACCAAGGCCAGTGTGTCGCCTTTGTTAATACCGGACACGATAGTCGCTAAGACGCTTAATTTAAGTTAACATAGCAATATATGATTAAAAAAGCAGGAGTATACACAGCCAAATGCCCTGGATGCGGTCGCTCAATACTTGTGCACCTAGCGTCCGACGGGTCTGTTAGCCCAAGCGAGTGTCCGGGGTGTCATGTAGGGTTTGCGGGTATTGATAATGGAGAACAACGCCATACTTTTGTTGCGGTTGTTAAAAAAGCTGAAGTTAAAAAAGCTGAAGTTAAAGAAGCTGAAGAAAAACCTGCCTCCTCCGCTGAAGCTTCGGCGGCCAAGAAGGGAAAAAAACTGACTATCAAGACCCAAAAGGATTCTTTCAAAATGTGGAAGGATCGTTAAATTGTGGGGATTGACGGCGTACAAACTATACTGTCCCACTACACGACTCGCAAGGACGGTCCTTGCGAGTCCGAGGAAGAATAATCAAACTCTCAAACTTGGAGTGAATATTGGTACCGAGCAGGGAAGTGCGTGTTAAAAACTATTTATTGCTCTTTTTGCCCCCTTTTTTCTTGTGAGTCTCTGACGCTTCATCTGAAACTATATCTTTTGTCCTCACCTTGACTTCTGGTGCCTCTTCTTTTCTGGAATAGCCGGCGATAATCTCCTTTACTTTGTCTACAACCTGCTTGGGGTCATATTGGCTTTTGACCAAATAAAGCACCGCGCCAAGCTCTAAAGCTTTCTCGGCATCCTCTTTACCCGCTAGATTAGTAAGCGCTATAACTGGAATGTTTTTCAGACTAACGTCCTTTTTCAACTCACGAAGAACTTCAAAGCCGGACAGTTTTGGCATCATTATATCAAGAACCATTAATGTGGGCTTGGGGTCCATTTTCCCAATCTTTGCGAGAGCTTCCTCGCCATCAAAGGCGGTTTCCACCTCATAACCCGACAATTTAAAAGCTTTTTCGTACATTCTGACCATCAAGGGATCATCTTCAATTAAAAATATTTTTGCCATATTGTTACTTTTGAGTAGTGGATAGAGCTTCGATTATCGCTACAACATCTTTTGGATCAGTTTGGCTTTTAATTACTACCTCAGCGGCGCCCATTGAGCGGGCGCGGTCCAGATCGGCTTGTGCGTCTTTCAAGCTCTCCAAATTCGTCAGAATGACGACCGGGATAGCTCTCAAGGATTCATTGCTCTTGATGCGCTCGAGCACCTCAAAACCGTCCGCCTTTGGCATCATGACGTCCAACAAAATTACATCGGGCCTCGCATCCTGCGCGAGCAACTTTTGCTCCGCGTCTGTTCCATCTGGGGATGTGACAACTTCGTGCCCCGAGAGCATGAGAGCGCTCGAATACAGCCGGAGCATTTCCTTATCATCGTCAAAAATGAAAACCTTCTTCATAAAAAACATTGTATCATTGAGTCGCGGGTAAAGTAAAGATAAAGACGCTACCCTTGCCCAACTCGCTTCTTTCCAGCCAAATTTTACCACCCATCGCCTCTACAAGTAATTTGGATATGTAAAGCCCCAGCCCCGTACCCTTGGAAACATCGCGCGCCAACATCTTTTCCCCAGCTTGCTGAAATTTACGGAAGAGCAGATTTTGATTTTGGGTTGATATTCCGCCCCCCGTATCGCTGACACTGCATTTAATAAAACCATCTTCCTTAGCGAGGGAAACTATTATGTTGCCTTTTGACGAATAGTGTATGGCATTACTTATTAGATTGATGATTACTTGTTTTGTGCGTTCATTATCAGCTAGGACAACCATTGGTGTTTCCGCGCGCTCAAATATAAGGGAGAGGCCTTTTTCTTCTGATTCTTTTTTAAGGTCGCGCGCAACATCCTCAATAAGAACCGAAAAATCCAGCTTTTCTTTTTGGAAGCTTATTCTCCCTTGCTCCAGTCGCGAGGCATCTAGAAAATCATTCACAACACCTATCAAGCGAACGCTTCCTTGATACGAATCTTCTATCATTTGCTTAACCTCCGGATCTTTCATTTGTTCCCCGAAGAAATCCTTTATCAAGGACATATTCCCACGGATGGCGGTGAGAGGTGTACGCATTTCATGCGAGGCGATGGAAAAAAATTCTTCGCGACTCCTCTCTAAGACTTTTTCTTCGGTAATATCTTCAATCAAAATAACCACGCCGATGATTTCCCCGTGATCATGAATCATTTCAACTGGAGACATAAAGAGATGAAGAAACTTTGATCCGTACATAATGCCATTTTCATTTATGATTTTCTTCTCCGTCATGCAAGAATTGTAGTTTTCCTTAAAGGAAAATTTAGAGTCGAAAAGTTCCGCTATTTTATTTAGGTTTAAATCCTGCTCATTGACCCCCAGGATTTTCTCGACAGATGAGTTGTGTAATATGACATTTTGCTGTTTATCAATAAGAACAAACCCCAAGGGTAATCCCGTTATAGAAGCGACGAACTCTGCCTTCTCTTCGGCTAGCTCGCGCGTCCGCTCCACAACTTTATGCTCAACCGAAGCTTTTTCTACTTCTAAATCTTCTAACAAGTTGAGTACAGCGGATTTTGATTTCTCTACCTCAACGACCTGAAACGCGAGTTCAGTGGTTTTCTCACGCACTTTTTCTTCTAGGTTGGCATAGAGGTCCTTGAGTTTGCCGGCCATGAGATTAAAAGAGGTAGCTAGATTTCCTATTTCGTTTTCTTTATTTTCTGAATCAATCTCTATTTTTGTATCCAGATTGCCATGACTGATTTCTTTTGCGACGCTGGTTAACGTAATTATTCCTTTGGTAATTTTTCTTGAGAAATAGACACCACCTATCGCGGCAAGAATACCGCTGAAGAGCATGGCGAGAAGCATATACCCAAGTCGTTGCAGAACGGCCGCATATGCTTCAAGAATCGGTATTTCAATTATCATCGCCCAGTCGGGATTATGGAGTGGAACAAAAACAGAAGTCACATATGTTTCTACTATTCCTTTTGATATTGCTCCCGGCTCATCATCAATTTCCCCTCTCATGAATTCAGCAACTTCTTTGAGTCCGGCTAAATTTTCATCTTTCAATACACGACTCGTGTCCTTAAACGCTATGAGTTTACCTTCTTTATCCACTACATACGCGAGACCTTCTTGGCCCACGCTTATTCCGCTAACCAAATCCCACATAAACTTGAGGTTTATTTCCACCATAAGGATGCCTTGTGGCTTATGAAAGATGTCATTCGCCGAAACTGCGATAAGAATCAGCAGTTCATTGGTAGTCTCGTCAATATATACAGGGCTTATATACTTTCTTTCTTTAAGCATCTCCGCGAGTATGGACTCTTTATATTCCTGAAATGGACTTGGAGTGATGATTGAAGAACGAGTAACCATTTGTAATTCTCGTCCCTCCATGTCGGTCAAGAGAAGCTGGCGGAAAGAAGACTCGCGTCCCAGCATTTTACTCATAATAAGCTCTCGCCTGTCCGGTGAGAGCGCAAGGTTATTAATATCAGCCGCTTGGTCTAAAATTGCAAATTTTTCCTTTATAAAACTGCTCACCGTTTCGGCAGCATGCTGGGCTATGTTCAGTTGTTGGCCGACAATAACCTGTTGCTGCGTCTGGAAACTGAAGATTAGCTCTAAAATCGAAAAAAGAAAGAGAATGACTAAAGTCAAGACTGAAAAAGTAACGGCTGTTGTAACCATCAAACTTCGGGATCGCCTTGGTATCCGTCCTATGTTCATTATATAAAAGAGACAATGATGATAATTCTAATCGCTTAGTGGACTATGCGGCTAGCAGTACTCAACAGGTCCTCGCTTACCGTAAGTCCCAGTCGTTGAATCACTTTGTAATTTATCTCAAATACTAATTCCGGCGTTGCGATTGGTATTGTTCCCGCTGGGATTCCTTTGAATATCTTGTCGGCCATGGGCGCAGCCAATGTGCCCATCTCGAAACTGCTGGGAACAACACCGAACACCGGTCCCCGGTCATCGTCTTGTACGATTACCCCTGCAATCGGGATGCGGTGCGCTTCAGCAAATGCATATATTTGATTAGAAAAAAGAGGGAGAATGGATATCGGTTCAGACATCAATAATATCGCGTCCATTCCCGGGTCATTCCTATGCGCATCAAGATATGTCGTCATTTCATCGGGAGTGCTAAACGGCGTTTCAATTAGTGTGATATGGAGGGCTTCAGCTTTTGGACGGGTGGCTTCAAGCACTATAGGGACGGTTGGATAGTCCTTAAGATGCGGCATCCAGAAACGTGTGGCTTTAGGTGCTATTTCGTGTAAAAGGTCGAACCGTTTGACACTAATCTCCGGAACCGGGAAGCGGACACCCGTGAGATTTCCACCGGGATTTTGCAAGCTTTCAACAAGATTATTTGCTTCAGTAGTCACCGCGCCGGAAATGACAGGAATTTCGGTTCCTTGTGTTATTTCCTTGGCTTCGATTGATGCTTCCGTCGGGAATACAAGAATAAGGTCAACTTTATCATCCACGAATTTCTTTAAAATATCCTGATTGCCGATGGGACTCGGGCCTTTCTGCACATCGTAGACAATATTTTCCCCTTCAACATATCCCAATTCCGTCATTCTTTGTTTGAATCCGTCAACAAAGGGGGAAAAGTAGTCTAGGGCATTTAACACGCCGACGCGATAGACCTTGGGCGTAGCTGTATTCCCTGGTACTAGAAAAAAAAAGTATGCCACCCCAATGAGTATGAGAGTTGAGAGGGCTACTCCTCCCCACAAAAGCATTGAGTGGTTCGAGGGAGGGGCGACGGGACCGGGTACAACAGGCGATGTGCCTGCTGGGTCTAGTACAGTTGGCGGTTGGTCCATGTAATTACATTATACTTGATTGGCGGGGTTCTATTCCGGTCTCTGGGGATTACTCGTGTTGAGCCTTAAGCTCTTCAATTTCCTTCTTTAATTCTACCATTTTTAACTCTCTGTCTACCATTAACTTATTCATTCTACCTAGTTCATCATTTTTACTCTCTAAGACTTGTGCGGATTGGGCAATTTTTTTATTAAATGTATCAAGTCTTGTAATATTTTTATCAACTGTAATCATCATATTATTAAATGACTTAGCCAGACTGCCAATTTCTGCACCTTCTGCAAGCAAGTCTGGACTTACACGTATAGAGAGATTACCCTGCGTAGCTTTGTCAGCAACACGCTCTAGTTCCTTAATCGGCTTAGTAATAACATCGGAAAAACGATAAGAAACTGCAGAACCAGCAATTACGGCAAGAATTCCGATTAGGAAAATGTAGAATCCAATAGTGTCTATAGTTGAAAGATAATCCTCTTCGTAAGCAGTAGCCCCAATTATCCAATCCCATTCCGGAACATATACAAATGTGGTTATTCTATTATAGAATTTTTCTTCCCCAATATTTTTCCATTTATATGCCGTAGTGTATGTTTCTCCAGGTTTGAGTTTTGTTGCCTCTTCTATAATACCCTTCACTACATAATTTCCATTTTCATCTTGAAAATCTAAAATATTTTCCCCATTACGAAGGTTATCTTTTGAAACAAGATACTCGCCTTCACTATTTATAGCACCAACATACCCTCTGTTTTTAACTACTTGCGCTGACATACGTTCTCGCAACTCATCTTGAAGAACAGTCTTCAGATCAGTACTCTGAAAATCCGAATAGTAAGTGCCTGCGCCCAAAATAAGATCGTATTTTTTCGAATATATGAATGTTACAAGCATTTTTCGAAGTTTGTTGTCACTAACTTCTTTCCATTCATAACTTGTTGTATATGTGTCATCTTGATCAAGAGATCTCACTTTTGAAATGATGCCTTGGATAAAATATTCTCCCTTTCCATCTTTCATATCCAATAAATTCTCTCCATCGCGTAATCGACCTTTTGATACGATGTAAGTTCCGTTTTTATCTAGTACAAAAACATATCCACTTCTACCAAAGCTAATTTTGCTTATTTCATTGTAAATATTCGCACGACTTGATTCGGGAACCTCCAGTAGTTTTTTAGCAGTCAGGATTGTAGTTTGCAGGCGCTGTTCTACTAGTACCTGCTCCCTCTTAAGAACCCGATCTTCTTGTTGTATATAGCTATTAGTAATAGTTTGCCAATTCTGGGCTATAGATGTCAGCTCTTTTTTGGTATTTTCGACAATATCACTACGAAATTTGATATACAAAAGTAGCCCAAATATAACTATTGGTGTCACCACCATAAAAATAAGTATGATGAACAGTTTGCTTTGTATGCTTAAATCGTGAAATCGCATGAGTAATTAATAACATCAAAGCCAAAAAAATCGTAAGGGGTTGGCTTATTATTCCTTATAGTATCCGGAATACTCAAAGATATTCTCCCAATCGCGAGCGAGGGTATCCATCGTCGCTTGTGCCGAAGGTGAGGTATCTTTAGTCAGGTAGTCATTCCATTGTTTTTGCGAGGCAGTGAGCAACTCGGCATAGACAGGGTCAGCCCAGAAATCTTTGAGCATTGTCATAGATTCTGCAAATGCTCTATTGAAACGCGTGGCTTCTAGAAACGTATTAGAAGCAAGAACTTTCTTACTAGTGCTAAATCCTCCTAGAGAAGCCCATTTTGCTTGAACATCATCATTAATAATCCATTTGAGAAATATAAATGCTTCATCTTTTTTATTTGTATAACTACTTATTGACAACCCCTGACCTCCTAAAGATGCCACTTGGACCTTAGGACCTTTTGGCATCTTGAAGTATCCTGTAGCATCAGAGTAAGGGTTTTTCGTCTTGTCTTCGAGCTCGGGGAAGAACGCGAAGTAACTGAAGAACATAACTAACCTGCCTTTTTTGAAGTCATCTTGAGGATCTGTATAGAATGTGTTTTGGTACCCCGGCGGAGTAAATGCATACAATTTTTTATAAAACTCCAAACCGGCGACGCTGTCCTTGCTGTTGAGGATGCCTTTTACTTTGTGCGTCTTATAATCTCCCAGGTCGCCGCCAAACGCCCAGATCAGATTCTGAACACCCATCGAAATGGGATCGTGTTCCACCCCGGTGAGTAGTCCGATACCATATAAATCTTTTTCCGGACGATAGAAGAACTCTGCGATGTCGCGTACCTGATTCCAGGTAGTGGGGACGGTGAGTTCATATCCATATTTTTTCTGAAATGCCTGCTTCTCTCGAGGATCCTCAAAAAGATCCTTTCTGTAAACCCAGCCCAGAGCATCTCCTTCTAAAGGCACTGCCCAATACTTACCACTGCCTTTTGGGTATTCTCCGTAACCTTCAATAGCAATCGGCAACATGGTTTCTGGCAAATTATTATCTTTAACAAAATTTGTAAGGTTAACGTAGTGGCCACCTTGAGAACCTCTACCTAGCCACTGCGAGTCGCCCACCACCATGTCAAAATCCTGCTTTTTTGCGTCTAAAATGCTGAAGGTGTAATTCTGGAAATTGCTCCACGATTTTCTTTGCACGACAACCGGGATACCCGTCTCTTTTGTAAACTCCTTGACGAGCGCATCAAGGGAGTCGGCAGGAGCCCAATCTGCCCACAAAATAGTGATTGGCGTTTTTGATGCAACATTTTTTTGCCCCCAAAACTGCCCTTTTTGCCAAAACACAAACCCGGTCACAGCAATGAGAACGAGTGCCACAACCGCAACAACTGTCGGAATTAAGACTTTCTTTTTCATAAAAAAAGAAGGTATAGCTCCAGGCTGCGGAACTTGCGGGACACTACTTTCAACCGGTGGCTGCTTTTGTTCGTTGTCCATAGATATTGAAATAATTATTAATAAGTTATTCGAGACCCCCTGCCTAATTATTAGGATAGATTAATAATACTTATAGTATAACCCATCATTTTTAGTACTACTAGTACTACTTCTATGTAAAACTATTCATAACCCGTGTTGAAGTTTAAGTAAGAATATTTTTACCCTTTTTTTAATTCTTCTATTTCTTTTTTTAATTCCACCATCTTAAGCTCGCGGTCAACCATAAACTTATTCATTACTTATCCGCTTGGTAACTAGAAAGATCGGCAAGGCCAAGATCAGCATAAGAATAATCACCGTGATGAGCGTCAGGCGGTTCGTGGCGTTGGCGATGTCTAGAATCTCCTGCTGGGGTTTTAGAGAGGAGAGCGCTCCGACTATATTGCCTTCCGCGTTTTTAAGCGGTAGGTAGCTCGCGAGGGTCGGGCGCGAGACAATTTCCGTTCGTAAAACCACATCTTCTCCTCTTTCCAAAACAGACGATAATACGCTCTGGTCGGTTATCTGTATCCCGACGCTTCTGGTCCTGCCATCCGGATTAAAAAGCGTGGTTGCCACAACCACATCCTTTGCAAGAATTGAAATCTCAAGACCCGTCGTCCTCTTAAGACTGTCCGCGAGGGCATTGTCGAGAAGTGCCCCAGCCACGATAGCCCCGACAATGGTGCCATCTTTTAGGAGAGGCGCGCCGGAGCGTACGGAAAAACCTTCAACAGAAGAAAATGCTATGTCCGTTGTGTCGCTACCTGAAAGTGCTTTTTGCGCCGTGAAGTCGTCAGACAAGCTGTCTCCTCTTTGCGCTGGGCGAGCGGCGCGCATCACCACATTGCCTTGCGCGTCAACAATCGTGAGGAAACCGAGATTTTCTTCTGTAAGCTTCTCAGATACAAGCTCTTCCAGAGCGCTAAAGTCTTCCGAAGCGAGGAGACTGGCCATTGGAGTTGTTTGGGCTAAAAACCTTGTCTTGGCCGCTACCTCTTCTTTTAGCTGACCTATATAGAGATCGAGGACTTTGACGCTCGTTCTGAGGTTTGCGCGAGTTGTTTTCTCTATCTGCTCAACCAAGATGATGGAGAAGGCGAGTGTGACCACGATAGATATGATAAGCGCGGACGAGGTGAAAATTAAAACCAGCTCCTCCCGAACACGTAGTCCAATATACTGCCAGACCCAAAACAGCAGAGCCAAAAACCCGAGAAGCTCAAAGAGATGACCTATAATCCAGATGATACTCGAAATCTCTTCTCCTGAAAAAGCGGAGAAAAGTGCTCCCACCGATAAGAGTAAGAAAGCAATCCAGAAAGGTTTGAGCGCTTTCTCGGATCCTCGTTTATATTGGCGATACGAGAGGAAGAAGATTAAAAAATAGAGCACAGCCACAATCGCATGCACATATATGTATACGGTAGCAAGCGCTGGTAAAATCAAAACCGCCTCAACTTTTGGACGGGTTACTGGACGCTCTAACATAAAGCCGAGAAGAATCAACAATAAACCACCTACATACAAGAAGAGGATGGTGTACGCCGCCACCCCGCCAGCTGATACAAAGGAGTGTCCCAACTGCCACAATGCCAACAGACAGAAACCGGCGGAGCGCGACAAGGTAACCGTGTTACGCCGTAAGAGGTATGAATCAAACGCAAACCACGCGGCAGTCAGGAAGGCGAGCGCCCCAAAAACCCCGATAGCAAAGTGAATGTTGTTTAATATGAAGAACAAAGACATATCTATAGTATACAAGAAATTACCTGATAAGTTGTTCAAGCTTCTCTTCCAACATTTTTTCCGATAATACCCCGACAAACACATCCTGCACTATGCCAGTTGCGTCTATAAAGTAGGTCACGGGCTGGTTATGCGCGGAGTAATGTTCTGTAACGACACCCAGCTCGTCCAGAAGCGAGTCGAGGGCGTATCCACCGCGTTTTATAAAATTCGCCACTGTCGCCTTGTCCTCTTGACTCGATATTATTACAACCCTGGGCCCGTTATTGCCAACCCTGGACAAGTAATCGTCCAAAATTTTGACTTGGTCAGCAGCCAGAGTGTTCCATGTCGTCCAGAAAGTAAGGACAAGCGGGGCACCGGAAAGGTCGGACAGACTAATGTTTTCTTCCCCCAAAGAGGAAAGATTAAAATATGGGGCGGGTTTACCGCTTTCGGCCGAGGAATCATAACCAACTTCTGGAATCTCAATATCCGTCGTTATCTCTCCGATAAACATACCACCGACAAAATTAAGTGCCACCACTCCAACCACTAAACCCACAAATATCATCAGTGTTAATTTCATATTTTAATTCGTTCAAGTACATCTTCAAAAAATCCTCTTACGCCTGTCCTTGGTTGCAAGGTAAAATCAAGATTGATGAAACGGGGCTGTGATATTTCAAAATCAGAAATTCTTAAGCGCTCGAAGCCTACTTTTCGGACAAGTATCTGATACGTACCTGCCGGCAAAAACAGTTCATACTCTCCTGCATCTGTGCTCTCGACCGGATTTTCCAGTCCAAACGCTTTGGCTCGCCAAGGGGAGAGTCTTTGATTTTCTGGATTTCTCACTAATATCTCTATCTCCGACCTCGGCTCCGTCTTGCCACGCGCCACTATCTCAATCTCGCCCACTTTTTTATTCGATATTTTGTTGCCGGCAAAATCCTCAGCAGACAGCAACATCTCTGATACGCCCTCGCTATCAAAAACAAGATCTGCTTCCCAGAGCCCTGTCAGGTTACTTTTGGAGAGATGAACCGGCTCTGTAAGGCTCGGCACAGACAGTTCGGCGCGTTCTGCATCCTTTTCAAGCGAAATGGCGAGCCGGAGCGACGCGTGCGTTACAACGGTAAATGTACCGTTTTGTGGTAAAAGATTCATCCTTCCCCTTGATAAAACAAGACTGCCAATCCTCGGGGGAGAAGCGTCGACAGATATCTTCACGAAAACCGGCTCCGATACATTGCCCGCGGCATCAACCGACCGGACGCCGAAGTCGTATTCTCCATCTTCCAGCTCAAGGGGATATTTGATAACAAAAATGGCATTCTTTTTGCGAAGACCCTCAATGAGGGTCGCTTTAAACCACACCGAGCCGTCGATGGTATATTCAACAGAATCAACGCCCGAAAAGTCATCCCCCGCACTACCTGAAAAAAGAGGCAAAATACGCGGAGAGAAAACAGGGCCGGAAACATCAAGAGTTATCGTGGGCCTTATATTGTCAATAAGAAGTCCTTCGATAATACGCTCCGTCTCCACCAATCCGTCATTAGCCGCGACCTTGAGCGCGTATTCGCCCCCGGCCAGTTTTGAAGTATCCCAATAAAAAGTGTCCGACTTCAAATTATCCGCAAGTAAAATCCACGGGCTACCTTCCTGCCTATAGGAGACAAAAAGTGCGATAGGATCCCCATCCTCGTCGGAGACGCTCCACTTTATCTCTTTGGTTCCGCTGATTGATGCTCCATTTTGCAATGTTGAGACAGTGAGTTCTGGTGGGTTATTGGATATGATTATGCCTGAAATCTCGGATATGTTGCCGACGGCATCACGACTAGACATCGTATATCTGTTGATACCACGGCTCAAGAAGGTCATCTCTCCAAAATCAAAGTTTCCGTTACTCACGGCGCTTGTCTTATAAATCCTGCTGTTGAGATTGATCTCCAACTCCGCTCCCGCCTCTGCCTCACCGGAAATGTTGAATTGGATACCTCCCAGAGTCGGGTTCTTATCCATCTTTGAGGTAATGACGTTCTCTCTCTGGAAAGAGGTGATTTTCGGAGCAATGGGAGGGAGAGTGTCGACGATAAATGGTCTAAACGTCCGATAAACCCTCGCCTTATCATCCCTAGCTTCAATGAAAAGAAGATGTTTCCCATCAAGGAGTGGGCTTGTGAACTTTATGGAAAATTTCTCTGATGATGAATTAAGGGTTCCGTCCATTGGCGAAGCGTCTTCCCAGACCTCTTTATCTAAGGAGTACCTCACAGAAGTAATTTTATCTACGGGTAAACTTATATTGCCTTCGAAAGAGGGCTCCACAACACTCATAAGGAGATTGGGTGGAATGTTTATCGAGAAGGCGGAGCGATTGCCGAAAGACAGACGGTCCGATACGACCTCGCTTTTTGCCGAACCGTCGTCAGCAATAATCTTAATGTTGTGATCACCCGCAAAGAATTCCGATGCATCAAAAGAATATTTTTTATCAATAACTCCTCGGGCAATCCAACCCCAGCTTTTCCCTCCGTCAACAGAATACAAAATCTGAAAAGTAAGTTCATCGCCATTGGCGTCAACCGCGCTCCACTCAAGGTCAAAAATGCCCGAGAGAGAACCCATGGGCTTCCGGATCCACGAAATCTCCGGCGGGCTGTTTAGCTTCACTGTCAGAATTCTTTCTATACTCTCTATCCCATTCTTATCGACACTTGAGATCTTTAAAGTGTTGAAACCACGATTCTCTCTATTTAGTGTTATACCCTTAAATGTGAAGCCGCCCTTGCTATCAGGCTTTGTGGTGAGTCTCGCCTTATCGTTTAAGGTCAGGTGGACCCTGAGCGCTTCCGGTGCCTCCCCCAGGACATTTATATCGGGAGCGCTAAGTGACTCATTGTCTGCTATGTTGCTTACCGCCGGGGGTGGTGGGCCGAAGCGATGGACCAGAAATGTCCCACCTGATGTTATCTCCCCCCCTATATTTCCGGCCAGATCCTTACCTTTAATAGAGACAACGGCTTTGCCCGGATACCCCCTTGTAATAGTATATGAGGCGGTGAAATCCTTCCTCGCCCCGCTCACGACAAGTGTCTTGGGCTCCGCGCCATTTTGGATTATGCTAACCTCCGGAGTCTCCTTTAGATTCTCGGAAGAGACGATGGTTAGATTTATCTTGTCCTTCTCTTGTATGAAATCCTTATCCACACTTACAGTAAATGTCGTAGGTGTGTTGTCTATGCCGAATTTGCTTGAGAAAATTTCGCCGGTCAGACCGGCGTTGTCTGTAGCGCTTATCTTGAACTTGTAATGTTCCCCGTCGGGGAAGTCACTAGTATTGAATGTGAATGTCCCGGAGTTTGACTTATCCTTCGCGATCTCAAGCCATGCCCGTCCGTCATTGTGAGATAAGTAAAAAGACATGGGGAGATCCTTCAAGTGGTATGGTGGGGAGTCCGAGTCTGTGGCGGTATAGGTGATAGTTTTCTCCCCAGACCAAATTGCATCCACCGGAAACTTCGCAGAGACTTGAGGTGCATTGCTTTGAGGAAGTACCTGTACGATGACAAAAATTGGGGGTGGTGCCACGATGAATAAAGGGCCATCCCAAACTACTGGCGCTCCATTAGGTTGTCTGCCGTGAAATCCGCATGCCGTACCGTCTGCTCCTGTAAATTCTACGCCAATACTATGCACCGATAGACCCACAGCCAAACTGAATGTAGCCGTGTATATTCCACTCTCAATCATCTCGCTTGTTGGGATGACGACGGGGTCTATTGTAATCAAATCCGACGTGTCGGACAAGTAATTAAACAGCATCTCGGCCGGCACAAATGCAACATCGCAAGAAAGATTTAAATGATCACTTAAATTATAATCCTTTTGGCCGAAATCCTGTATATCGAACGTTGCCGTTATGGGATTGGAGATGCTTGTCCCCGAAGGAGAAATGCTTGTGGTATAACTATTTGCTGAAACCATCGCAGGAAGAGTGGCTGCAATAATGACGCTGGATAAAAATAAGGTTTTAATTCTCATAACCTCGCAGGGCTTAGTATCGTAAGGGATACAAAAATTATAACACGCGCCAAATTTTAATTATGGCTTTGGACTAAAAAGTATATTTGGAAACACACGAGGACCGTCCTTACAATATAGAATTATAAATTACCAACCTCCTCCTGCAAGTCATTAATCTGAGTCTGGAGCGCATTTATCTGTTCCGGTACACCATGGCCGGAATACCACGAGATATGATACTCATCATTTCTGCAATCTGTATCACTACTTACAATTCTTACTGAGCCAGTGTTGGCCTGATCCTGTATATTTTTGGACTGGCTATTGCTTCCTGCTTGGGCAACGCAAGCATAAATCAACTCATTAGAAGATTGAGCCATTATTTGGGGGACAACCCAAAAAACTATGGCTAAAAATGCCAGAAAAGAAACGGGTAATAAAAGTCTTTTCATTACCGTTGATAATATCAAACAATTCATTTTTAGGACAAAGCAAATTGTGTATAACTCAACACCGAGCCTGTTGACAGTGCAGATTTATACACTATCGGTATCTAGGGAATCTTAAAAAGATTTGCTATAATTTTGTTAAATTATGGCTACGGTTGATGCTACAGCAATCACTCGAATACACGATGTTGAGGGATCATTGACCCTCACCTCCATTGGTGGCGGTGCGGGCGGAGGGGCAAACACAGAAATCTTTATTCAAGGGAATCAAAGCGCTGGAAGAAAACAGTCTAATACTACTGACCATGGGTTTTGGCTTACCGTAACTTCTGCTGACATATCGGGAGCCGGAGTCCATACGGGCATCTGGATTAACCATATTCACTATGCGGTTGTTACTAAGCTACAGCCCCTTTTGGGCTCTACTACGGCAAACTGGCATGGACACACTTTTCCAATTAGCACCTATCCCGCGGCTGGGGGTTGGGTGCGAATTTGGATAGATGTCTCAAGAACACCCGAAGAAACTGCGGGGACATTTAGTAAAGCAGGCCTTACGCAAGTAGGCATAAGAGCGTCGCTTCCGGCGGTGGGAGGAAACGCGCCCAACCTTATCATGGACGCCTCTGATTTTACCACCACGGGCCTTCTTCTTACTGGGACAGCCGGTGTGTTTCAGGATTTCGTCACTGCAGACGAAGGCAACGGTACGAACAAGTACGGGGTGGTGGTGACCAACTCTGGGGTCATTTTTTGTCTCGCCAGGCTTACGCTTGGTTCAGCATCTTCGCTCGTGTTCAGCGACTCTGGCTTCGTGGTTGTATTCCCCGACCAAAGTCTAGTAGCCTCCACCTTCATGGGGATTACCGCTGACCTTCAGCACGCATCGACAAGTGTGACGTGGACGAACGGCGTTGTTCAGTCAGCAGGCACCGTGAAGGGAGATCTGGTCGTTACGGGCACTAGTGGTAGCTTCACGGTTTCTGGTAGCACGCTTTCAGCGCTTCGCGCAGTGACACTAACATCTGCATGTACGGTTACCGGTTCGTCGTTCGTCGGTTGCGGCACTATAACCACAGGCGGGGCTACCTTGACTAACTGTACCGTTGACAACAGCACCGCTTCATCAGCGGTAATTGTGGCTTCACCAGCGAATGCCGAGCTGATCTCAAATACTGATTTTATTAGCGATGGAACGGGTCATGGCATCGAAATCGGCGGCACGGCGACAGACATGACCCTGTCTGGTGTCACCTTCACTGGCTATGGGGCAGACGACACAACTGACGCGGCGATTTATGTGAATATTGCTTCAGGCTCTATGATAATTAGCATCGCAGATGAAGGTTCCACTCCTTCTATTAGAACCGCTGGGGCTACTGTCACCGTGCAAAATGCCGTTACGGTTAAAGTAACAGCCAAAGACGCCGATACTCTTGTGGCGGTTCAGAGTGCTCGCGTGCTTATGGAAGCGGATAGAGTAGCCACCGGTACGCATACTGGCGGTAATGACGCCTCAACACTGACCGACTCTTCTAAGTTATTCGTGGCGGATGCGCTTATAGGTTACAGAATATACAACACTACCGATGGTAGCAACGGCCCTATCACGGACAACGACGCGACCACAGTAACAGCGACACTTGCTGGTGGGACGCAGAATGACTGGGACACCTCCGATGCCTATATTATTGTTGCAAAACCTGCGCTCAATTCCGTGTCTATAACAAGCTCAGGCACTACTGCCACGGTGACACACCTTAATCATGGCCTTTCAACAGGTGCAACGGTTGCCATACGTGGTGTGACAGAAGACCCATATAACGGCATTTTCACCATTAGTAATGTCTCAACGAATGCATACGACTATACCATGGCGTCTGATCCTCCTGATTCGGCGACAGGCACTCCCACATCCACAGCGATTATTCTTTCTGGAGAAACATCAACGGAGGCAGGCCTTGAGGGCATTTTGGAAACAACCTCTTACAACTTTACTATCAACCAACCTATTACAGGAAAGGTCAGGAGAGCCACAAGTGGTACAAAATACAAGACGGGTACATTAACTGGTACAATTACCAGTGCAGGGCTAGACACCACTATTCTTCTTATTCCGGATGAGTGATGGATGCTGCTGGCATGCTCTTAATTTCAGACGAATAATATTTAGGCTTGACCATTAGCAGACGTTTAGTTTCAGATGGATTAGTCAACTAATAAAACAAAATAAATTTTAATAAAAATTATGAATAATCTATCTGAAGAAAGAATGAAGCAAACCAACGAGACAAGAGAGCTTGTGAAGAAGATGAATGTTGATGCTGTGGCTAAAGTATTGACAGCTATGCAGGATGACAACTACAAGGTAAAGTCTGAACAAGCAGACCTTAAAAAAATTGTGTCAAAAGTCACCCAAGATATAATAGGACTACGAGCTGAGATACATATGTTAAAGGCTACGGGTCTTAGAGGTAATATGGGGACAAGAAGTACGGTTCATAAACAGGGCGAATAGATTAACATCATTAATTATTGTATGAGTAATTTATCTGAAGAAAGAATGAAGGAAATTGAGGAGACAAGAGAGCTTGTGAAGAAGATGAATGTTGATGCTGTCTCTCAACTATTGACAGATCTTCAGAACGACCACCATAATATAAAAACTGAACAGGTGGACCTTAAACGAATATTGACAAACCTCACTCAAGATATATTAGAGCTACGAGCTGAGATAAATATATTAAAAGCTATGGGTTTTAGAGGTAATATGGGAACAGGCAGTACAGTCCATGAAAAAGATGGATAACTATGGCAATTACAATAGATTATACAACAAGGATCATCAGTGTTGAGAAAGTCGACATGACGCTTGTTCAGTCGACTCCATTTGAGATATATGAATTAGATATCAATGATTTTCGATTAACATTAAAAGATATAGAAGACAACGTTGGGGGTGTTCCTTTTGTCGACACTCATAACCACAACACCATCGTTACGGTTGGAGGGGTAACTCTCGCACGAGTGGTTGAAATTATCAACGGCTATACAGTGACTTTTGAAGATGATTCTTATGCTGTAAACCTAGTAGGCGCAAATTCAAATATTGCGGATGTTGTGAATTTGAATACTGTATCTGTCAGAGCGGCAAACTCAGCAGGACTTATCCAGTCGATGATATGGGATGAGCCGATTGCGGATCATCTTACAGATGGTACAACAGGAAAAGCTCTATCCGATGCTGGAAGCGCGGGTAATCCATGGTCATCTCCAATTACAGGCAATACCGACGCCGGGACATTTGGGGAGTTAGTTGGAAAAAAACTCCTAACCGTAGCCAAATTCCTAGGCCTCAAATAACTACAAAGGGTTCCCCTTTGTATTTTATGATATACTGAAAAGATGGAGAGAAAGACGCCATTTTTAGTTGGAGAAACGTATCACGCATACACTCGCGGAGTAGAAAAGCGCATAGCCTTTGAAGAAGAAAAGGATTACCAGCGCATGCAAATATTGTTCTATCTATGCAACAGTAAGGAGTCTGTCGATATGCGAAATCTATTTAAAAAATACAAAGGGGAACCCTTTGTAAAGATATTCGAAGAGGAGCGAGGGGAAACTCTCGTAGACATTATTGCCTACGCGCTCATACCTAACCATCTCCACCTACTCCTAAAGGAAAAAATTGAGGGTGGTATATCACGCTTTATGCTTAAACTCATGACTGCATACTCGATGTATTTCAATATCAAACACGAACGCAGTGGTCCACTATTCACACGACCATTTCGATCCAGGCATGTGGATTCAGACGAATATTTACGATGGTTATTTTCTTATATCTTACTAAACCCGCTTGATATACATCAAAAAAATTGGAAGGAACAAGGTCTCAAAAATAAACGCGCCGCGAAAACATTTTTGAGAGAATACCCATATGGTAACTTTTGCGATCTCGCGCGCGAGCGACCAGAATCAGTCATTTTATCTACAGGTGATTTTGACTTAGACATAATGAAAGATTTTGATGACCTTTTGGGAACATATGTCGAAGAAATAAACACTAAGGGGAACCCTTGGTAGACCCTTGGTAGAGACGTTGTGGGTATAAAGGACAAAATACCCGTATTTCTCTGGTATAATTTATTAGTATGAAGATTGATGACCTTATCCAGCTACTTAACAATAGGCTAAGAGAATTTAAGCTTTCCAGAGATTATGCCAAGATGAGTGGCGATTTGGAAAGAATGAATGTTGCTGATAAAGAGATCATCGCTTTGGAAGATACTCTGTACCAATTAAACTTGTTGGTGGATACCTCCAAATCTGCCGCTGTTAGAGAGACCACCCTTGCGGAAGTTATAACCGATGGTTCAATCGCCGTTTTAGGTGAATATGATATCACTCCTTATGCTACCGATCCGGAGCACGAAGAGAAAATAATGAATATTTTGAGCAAAATGGCGGTGATGGATACTGTGGAAAAAATTGATGATTATATCAGTGGTAAATATTTGAGCAGCCCGGTTACTGGAGAGATGATTATGAGTGCTGCTCTCGCTTACATCGTAGATGCGAGATTAATAATGGCTATAATGGAACTTGATTCGCGCTTCGGCACTGTTGGTGTAGCGGTGAGCACTCTAAATCCGGGCAATGTCGGAAATGATGACGACGGTAATACTCGTACTTACGAATCATGGCAAGAAGGTGTGACAGCAGTAGCGGAGTGGCTTAGTAGGCACCGTGGATCAACAATTATTCCCGAAACACCTCTAGAAACTATTCTTGAATCAACAGCCACTTCGACACCAACCACTGCCACATCGACACCGATCATTACTACCTCAACAACGACCACTATTACCAATCTACCAAGTACTTCCACCTCAACACCAACAACTTCCACCTCAACACCAAGTACTTCTACTTCAACACCAACAACTTCCACCTCAACACCAAGTACTTCTACTTCAACACCAACAACTTCCACCTCAACACCAAGTACTTCTACTTCAACACCAACAACTTCCACCTCAACACCAGTCACCGCTTTCAGCGGGACCCCGTCAGAGACGGTGACTGCCACCTCAACCCAGTCAACGCCATAGGCTACGGTCGCACGCCGCCAGAGCCTTTGACGACGGAGCGCGGGCGAAGCACCTAATTAATCACTTTGGAAGAACTCAATAAAAACATAGAAAAATTTCTCCCCTTCTTGGAAGATCTTCGCCGCCGATTGTACCGTGGGGCAATCTTGTTTGGTATATTCTTTTTTGTGGGCTTTTTCTCTACTGGAACGATTCTGAAAAAAATATTGGATACTATCCATCTCGACGAGGTTACAATAGCCACTTCCTCGCCATTTCAGTTTGTCGATATAGCAATGAATTTCGGGTTTTTCTTAGCTATTATGGTTTGTATCCCATATATAATTTATAGCTTTTATGTCTTCATTGTACCCGCATTAACTAAAGACGAGAAAATAAAATTATTGAGTTCTATCCCTTTAAGCATTGGACTTTTCATCATCGGATTTTCTTATGGGTTTTTTATTCTTTCTTTTGCTTTAGAAATATTGGCTTCCATGAATGTTCGTTTAGGGATTGCCAATTTTTGGAATATCGGTCAATTTTTGTCGCAAATATTTATCACATCCGCACTGTTGGGATTAGTCTTTGAATTTCCCCTCCTTCTGACTCTACTTATAAAACTGGGTCTAATCACACCCCAAAACCTCAAAGACTGGAGGCGTGTCGCCTACTTCATAATGTTTCTTTTGGGCGCTTTACTTCCACCCACTGATGGTTTATCATTAATAGCGATGACATTGCCACTTGCGTTATTATACGAATTGACAATATTATTAAATAACAAAAACCATTATGTATGGACTAGGACCTAAAGAAATAATCATTTTGGCTTTTGTTCTTGTTTTGCTTTTCGGTACAAAGAAAATCCCAGAACTTGTACGAGGTGTTGGTGATGCTGTTAGGCACGTCAAGAATGGTTTTTCAGATGAGAAAAAGGAGACAACCGATAAAAAATAGCTAAAATCGCATAACCATTGTCTGACCGCTTTACTTCCACCCACTGATGGTTTACCATTAATTGTGGTGGATTATTATTAAGTAATAAAAAAATATCATGTTTGGATTTGGAACTACTGAAATAATTCTTGTGGCTGGTCTGCTCATCCTGTTTTTTGGAGCAAAGAAAGTATCAGATCTTGCTCGCAATGTTGGGGAAGCTATCAAGCATATCAGAGGTGGGTTTTCAGATGAGGCAAAAAAGGACACAACCGATAGAACCAGATAGAAATCATGAAGGTTTCTGTGCGCTGATGTGTAGGGTAAGCTACTTCGACAGGTCGTTCGACCTTGAGGGTCTCAGACCCGATAGGCTCAGGGTAAACCAGAATAAAATATGAAGAGCTGGAAACGTATTACTTTAGTAATTTTTGTTTTGGTTGGAGGTACTACGTCTTTTGGCTATTGGTCTATCAAACAATTTGATAGCGTGTTTGATAATTTGAGTGCAACATATCTTGCAAACACTCATTCAGTTTATCCATCTTTTAAACGAAATGCAGGACTAGCTTCCACTTCTCCAGAGATACTTGGAGAACTTGCCACCTCTACCGAGGGAATCATATTGGCAACCACCTCGACTACGACCACTGCTACCACCACACCTGTGGTTACTGCTTCCGCTAATTTGGAACTATCTTTTACCTTCCCCCAGAGCAACGCCCAAGTCTATATCGGCTGTACTTATCCAATTTCTTGGCAGTCATCTGCGACAATAACTTCACTAGAGACCGCTCTTATTGATGCTGGTACGAGAGAGGCTGTTGGGCCGAAAACAGGCGGTTTGGCAAAAGAAAATACTATAAAAAAAGATTTAGCAAATTTAGAATGGAAAGTGGGGGTTGTCTGGCCGGGAGCATATTACATTAAAGTATCGAAGATAAATGGCGTTGAAGCAGAATTTAGAAGCAAAACCTTTCAAATAAACAAAATGCCAGAAGGAATTGATGAGGAAGAGAAAATCAATATCTGCCGAGAATCTAGTGGTTAACTTTCTTTCATTTAATCTCTACGTTATAATTCTTTTACCGATAATCATTGTTCTTTTCACTATTTTTAAATATGGTTTTAAAAAAAATTATAGATAATAAAATAGTTTATGGTGTTATCATATTTGCTTTCGGTATATTCTTATTTGGGTGTAATAGTGCTTATGCAGCTTCGCTTTATTTCTCTCCCTCATCTGGAAATCAGACAGCTGGCAATATTTTGAATGTCAATGTTTTGGTCAACACCCAAGGCAAGGTGATAAACAATGCTGATGCTGTTATCAGGTTCCCAGCCAATATATTAGAAGCGGTTTCTATTAGTAAGACTGGCTCCATCTTCTCTCTTTGGGTAGAGGAACCAGCTTTCTCTAATAGTGCGGGGACTATTAGCTTAAATGGGGGTCTACCCACACCCGGCTTCACCGGTTCTGCTGGCAAGATGGTCAGTATTGCCTTTAGGGTGAAGACTGCCGGTTCTGCTTCACTTGCCTTTACTTCTGGAGCAGTGAGAGCCAACGATGGTTTCGGTACTGATATCCTTAGTTCTCTAGGTACAGCCACATTCACCATCTCTCCCGTGCCCGTGATCCCTGTTCCTGAGCCAACACCAACACCGACTATCGTAGATGAACCGGTAGTAGAAGAAGAGGTGTATACGCTACCGGAACCAATCGAACCTGTTCTGGAAGTTAATTGGATTAACAGGATTATAGAATTTATAGCCAACATCAATCTCGTTAGTTCTCTTCTTTGGGCAGTCATCCTCATTGTTCTCTTAGTTATCCTCTTGATGTATGGCAGGAGTCGTTTCGTCCGCTTGCGCTCCGGAGTTAGAAAAGAGACTGACGATGTGGAGAAGGTTCTGCATCATTCCTTTGATACTATCAAGGAAGACATCGTGGCTTGCGTTGGTCTCCTAGAGAGAGCAAGAAAGAGGAGACACTTAACAGAGGAAGAACGTGCTGTGGTGAGTCTCTTGAAGCAACATCTTAGAACAACGGAAGAATTGGTGACCAAAGAAATCCACGATATTCGTCGCCACGCAGAGAAGTAGCTCGTATATTGCCCGCTTTCGGTATATATTTACCTTACTTAATCGGTGTAGAATAGGATGCAATGTCTGGTATTGTCGTCATTACAACTAAAGGAGAAGCTAGAAGAAATTTCGTAAATGTGCTCCATGAAGAAACAGATAATGCCGTCGCATTAGTTGTTCTTCAGAACGTGAGAAGACTAAATCTTACAAAAAGAATCATCTCTTTATATAAGAAAGTTGGTTTTTTCGGGATGTTTTTTGAATTATATCATTTTCTAGCAGTTAAATTATCATCACAAAAAAAATATGCACTCGCCCTTCTTTCCTACCGTTCAGTCATATCTAATGTACAAGTGGAATATCTAACAGAGACATTGGAAACAAACGATATAAATGAGGATACTATATATGAGCATATTAAAAAAATTAACCCCGATATCATCGTTATTTGGGGCGGATATATTTTAAAACCGCGACTTTTAGAAATTGCGCGACATGCTATAAATATGCATTTTGGTGTTGTGCCATATTATAGAGGAGTTAACGGCGTTCAACATGCTATTTTAAATGATGATTTCGATCATATCGGCATAACTATTCATCATGCAGTTTCAGAAGTTGACGCTGGAGAAGTTATCAAGATAATAGATACTAGTTATCGAAAATCTCCAGAAAATTTCTTCATAACATTAAATGACATGGCTACACGAGAATACATTAATGTTATAAAAACTATTCTAAAGGAAGGTAGTATTGCATCAAGACGACAAGATTTGAGTAAAGGTAAAAACTATTTATCTAAAGAATGGACTTATAGAGAACAAAATATGTTGGCTAAAAAGATTTTGGCATGGAAGAAACCATATAAAAAACTACAAAAATGAGACTTCTAATTATCACTCAAAAAGTTAATAAAAATGATCCAATTCTCGGTTTTTTTCATCGTTGGATAGAAGAGTTTGCTAAACGTTTCGAAAAACTGACTGTAATTTGTCTCGAGAAAGGCGAGTACTCATTACCTGAAAATGTCCGAGTTCTGTCTCTTGGCAAAGAAGAGGGTAGGTCAAAAGCGGAGTACCTCTCGAGATTTTACAGATATATTTGGGAGGAGAGAAATAATTATGATGCGGTGTTTGTACATATGAATCAAGAGTACGTTCTACTTGGATGGAAGTTCTGGAAATTATGGGGTAAAAGAATTTATCTTTGGAGGAATCATGCTAAGGGAGATTTCTGGACTAGGCTTGCCGTTCTTTTTTCCGATAAAGTTTTCTACACTTCACCAAGTTCATACACTGCCAAGTTTAGGAAATCTGTTCAAATGCCCGTGGGTATCGACACTGATTTCTTCAAGCCCGATTCCAATATTACAAGGATGCCTGGCACTTATTTATTTTTAGGTAGAATTTCACCGATTAAAAAGGTGCTGGAATTTATTGATTGGGTCAAAGAGAATCAATACAAGGCAACCATTGCCGGCCCAATCCTTGCGGAAGACAGGGAATATGGAGAACAAGTCAAGCGTAATCTCACTGACAAAATTAAATTTCTCGGGCCGGTGAACCAAGAAGAAGCACTCCAACTCTATCAATCACACGAAACTTATGTAAATATGACACCTGCCGGTAGTATGGACAAAACTATCTTTGAAGCAGCTGCTTCAGGGATGAAACTCGAAGTGCGAAATCCAGATGCAAAAGATTTTAGAGTCGAAGATCATAGTTTAAAATTACTTATGGAAAAGTTAAAACTAGCTTTGATTTAGTTGGTTGTAGACAGCTTTCAACTTCTGATTGAAAACAGTCGGTGAGAAGTTCCTTTCGGCGAATTTTATGGCATTTTTACCCAGCTCAGTTTTTTCTTCTTTCGGTAGTTTAGAAAATTTTTCGATTGCCTCGGCCAATTTTTGGGCCGACAGATCCTTGAGTACAAAGCCGGCTTTGGACTGCTCCAAGATCACTCTCTGGTCGCTCACAGATGAGCCGATTACTGGTCTTCCGGCCGCCAAATATTCTGAAAGCTTCTGCGGATATTGCAAGTCACTAACTTTCCCCGCTAAGCGCGGGGAAACCATGACATCGCAATTTTTTATCAATTTTGAGGCATCTTCCCTCTGGAATTTGCCTTTATAAATTATATTTGAAGTATTGGGAAATTTAGATTTGTCAGAATGGTCAAAGCCTGCCAACTGAAATTTAATATAAGGCACGCCCTCTAGTATCTTGGCGGTTTCCATTAAGATACCTAATCCCTGCCACCAACTACTATTTCCTTGATAGCCGACTAACAAATATTTTCTAGCCTGAAGTTTTTCAAACAATATCGGGAAGTCAACAGGTCCCCAGATAACATTCAGATTTTTCTTACTATAAAGTATTTTTGATATATAGTCCTTCTGGGTGTAGCTCATCACAATAACTCCATTGGCAAATATATATCCAACTATATCTAAAAGGAGAAATATTATTCGTTTCCAGATTCCTAATTGATCTTTTGTTTCAAACCAACTCCACCCATGCATCTCAAAGATTATCTTAGTTCTTGGATTGATTAGCTTATACAGCATTATTGGTATTATGGATATAGTACTAAAACCGTGAATAATATCCGGCTTTAGCAGTCTTATCTGTTTGATAGCCTTGAGACTGAATTGACCAAATTTTGCATTTCCAGCGGAGATAACGCTTGTATCGCAAAAGTTCGAAACGCATTCAATGACGGTCTTAGCCCTGATCGGAGTACCTGTCAACTGATTGATGTCAAATGGACAAATAAATATAACTTTTCTCATTGTCTGTGACTAGCGCACATTTCCGTCAAGATGTTGTCAATATCGTACTGTTGTTTCCATTCTGGATAATGCTTTTGAAACTTAGAAGTGTCGGAAACATACCAAATATGGTCACCAATACGTGCCTTGTCGTTGTATTCTATGATTGCTTTTCTGCCACTAATTTTTTCTATTTTTTCTATGGCTTCAAGTATGGAAATATTGGACATGCGTCCACCTCCAGCATTGTAAATCTCTCCTTTCTTGGGATTCTCGTAGAAGTGCCAAAACATATTAACTAAATCATGAGCATGGATATTATCCCGCACCTGTTTCCCCTTATAACCGAAGATTATATATTTCTTGCCATCAAGGATGCACTTAACTAAATATGCGAGAAAGCCGTGAAGCTGGGCTCCGCTATGCTGGGGACCAGTTAGGCACCCTCCCCGAAATACCCCTGTCTTTAAGCCGAAGTATCTGCCATATTCTTGAACCATAATATCAGCGGAAATCTTGGATACGCCAAAGACACTATGAATTGTCTGATCCAGACTCATAGATTCATCAATACCTTTATGATATTTATGCTTAGGATCAATCTCATATCTTTTTTCAAGTTCTACTAATGGAAGTAAATTTGGGTTATCGCCATAGACCTTGTTGGTTGAAGTAAAAATAAATACAGCATCTGGAGCATGGTTTCTAACATTTTCAAGAAGGATTAATGTTGCTCGAGCGTTAATATCAAAATCAGTCATAGGCTCTTTGGCCGCCCAATCATGACTTGGTTGAGCGGCTGTGTGTATCACTAAATCAAATTTATTTGATTTAAATAAATCTTCAATTTTTTTGTCATCTCTAATATCAATATCAAGATGTTTATAATGATTCTTAAATTCTGATTCCAGACGATCTCTCATCCAACGCGTACTTGCTTCATCACCGAAGAATTTTTTTCTCATATCATTATCGATGCCCACGACCAAAAACCCCTTTTGAATTAGAAAACGTACTGACTCAGAGCCAATAAGGCCACATGAACCTGTTACTAGGACTTTCTTCATAACAATACAATTATACTATTTCTTAAATTGCAAGATATTATCCTAACAGATAATATGAACAAACGCCTCAAATCTAATTCCATGAAGATTATCTATATAGCCAATACAGTTTTACCAACTGGGAGGGCGCATGGTGCCCAGATAGTAAAAACATGTGAAGCTCTAAGTGATGCGGGGGTAGATCTCGAACTTATTGTAACTAATAGAAAGACTCCTATCAGAGAATCTGTTTTCGAGTACTACGGTGCTAGAGAGAATTTCAAAATAACAAAAGCATGGTGCATTGATACCGTGCATCTTGGCTGGCTCGGGTTTTGGTTTGAGCAACTAACTTTCGCATCAAGCGTCATTATACATACGATGTTGAAAGATGAACTATTTTTTACTCGGGATGAGTTCATAGCTTGTTGCTTGAAACTTCTTGGTAAGAGGGTTATATGGGAGGCGCATATAGGGCAGAAAAATATTTTTGCAAGATTTCTCGTCAAGACAAACACGAAAATGATTGTTATTTCTCATGGGTTAGAGAAACTCTATCTTGAATATGGTGTGAGGTCGGAAAATATTAGAGTAATACCTGACGGTGTCGATCTCAATCAATTTGGTAAACAGATTAGTCAAGAAGAGGCAAGGAGGACAATTAATGTAGAAAAAGATATGAAGCTCATTGTTTATACTGGTAGTCGGCAAGTGGGAAAGGGTGTAGAGACTTTGGTAGAAGCTGGAGCTTTGCTTGGCGATTTAGCTCAAGTGATGATAGTTTCGAATAAACATTATCTTGAGATACCTCAGTATCTAGCGGCGGCTGATGTATTAGTTATCCCCAATAGCGCTAAGGACAAGGTGTCGCGTTTCTACACATCACCAATGAAGCTCTTTGAATACATGGCCTCTGGTAGGCCTATAGTAGCTTCTAATTTGCCATCAATTCGAGAAGTTCTTGATGATTCTACTGCTTATTTTTTCGAACCAGACAACCCGGAAAGTTTGGCGGAAATTGTCACTTACGTTCTTAATGATCCAAAAGCAATAGAAAAGACCAAGAGAGCAAAGGAACAAGCACTGGAGTATACTTGGGAGAAAAGAGCAAAGAAAATTATCGAATTTATAAGCAAATGACCTTCTTAAAAAGAATTGGCAATATTTTACTTCTCATCCGTGTTTTAATCAGAGCAATTTTCTCAGGCAGAGCGGACAAAATTCCAAAAACTATTTCAAGAATCATTATCGTCCCGACAGGTAAGCTTGGAGATGTGGTCTGCACCACACCGGTTCTTAGAGCTGTGCGTAAGCATTTCCCGCAAGGGTATGTGATTGTAGTCGGAGACTCTAAGCTCCATAAGCAGATTCTTCTCGACAGTGGCTTAGTTGATGAGTATTCGGATAATGCTGTTTCTGCTGATGTTGCTTTAGTTACAGGTCCAACTTTCGAATTAACCGCTCCTTTGTATCTTACCGGCATTCCTTTGATAATAGCACCGAAAGTTATAGGCGGATTTTCTTCTCAAGTTACAAAGCCGTACAGAATACTCACTTATTTTCTTAAAACGTATGTTTATCGTATGAAAGAATATGCTCCACGCGAGAGACTGCGCTGTCTTGAACCTCTGGGGATTATTTATGAAGATACTACAAAATATTTAGGATTTTCTGAATCTGCTGATACTAAAATTCAGCAATTTCTCTCGATACATGATATTGATCTGAAAAAAGATTTTGTGATAGGTGTAACTCCGACTGCTGGACATAAAATCAAAGAGTGGCCTGAAAAGTGTTTTGCCCAAATGATCGACTATCTAGTAGCGAAGTATAAAGTGAAAATAATCATCCTAGGTGGACCCAAAGACAGGGAGAAAGTCGAGAAGACAAAAAGCTACTTGAACCAAGAGACAAAAATTATTGAGACTACCAGCCTAAATATAGACGAGTTAAAGGCACTAATTGCGAAATTAAAGTTATTTATTTCTGTTGATACTGGACCAATCTATATAGCCGAAGCCTTTGGAGTCCCGACCATTGATATCACGGGTCCAATTGATGAAAAAGAGCAACCACCACAAGGCCCATTTCATAGAAATGTTGTTCCTCCGCAAAGATTGCGTCCAGAGCTTTTTGTCCTCAATGCAAAGTCTTACAATAGAGAAGAAGCGTTGCGTCAAGTAAAATCGATCACTGTTTCTATGGTTACAGATGAGATAGATTCTCTTCTATCAATTCTAAAAATGAGTGAATGATTACTATATGTATATCTTGGATGTGAGAAGTAATATCTGAAGGAACAATAACTGATATATCAGATGTTTCTTTAATTTTGCCACCACCGTTGCCTAATAGACAGATGGAAATCATTTTTTTGGATTTTGAAATTTTTAAAGCTTCAATAATATTTTTTGAGTTTCCACTAGTTGAGATTCCTATAAAGATATCTCCTTCTTGCCCAAGACCTTCTAGTTGTCTAGAAAAGATAAAATCAAAACCAATGTCATTGGACCATGCCGTAAGCATTGAAGAATCAGTAGTTAAAGCAATAGCAGGAAGTGCTCTCCTCATTGACCTAAATTTACCTAAGAGATCGGTAGCGAAATGTTGTGAATCTGCTGCGCTTCCACCATTTCCTGCAATATAAATATGTTTACCAGCTACAAGTGAGTCACAGATTTGTCGTCCTGCTTTCTCTGCATTTTCTAGAAAGCCCTTGTTAGTAAGGGTGGTATTTTTCACTGCTATGGATTTTTCCAAATATTCTTTTATCACTGTATTATTAAGTGGTATTATAGCGGAATTATGTGCAAATTATCCAATCTTAGTCTATACCTGATTAATCACAGGATCGCTAGGTATCTTGATAGATGAAATTAAAAAGGCACATGTATGAAAAAATCTCTACAAACATGTATTGTCTGCGGTAGGGGTGCAGACAAGAGAACGTGGAATAATCTAGCTGTATTAGTTTGTCGTAATTGTGGCTTGACTTGGAGGGAGTCCTTTGATTTGTCAGAGGATTATTATGTGAAATTGAATGAAGGTCGGGCGAATCTAGATACACAGAAAGTTGCAATACGTTTACGTAATTCTGAAGATAGGTTTAATACCATTAGAAGATTTCTACCTAGAGCCGGAATTTGTGATATTGGGTGTGGTGATGGTTCGTTTCTATCCATACTGCGTGATTATGGATACTTAAAGTGTTGGGGTATTGAACCAAGTGAGTATTATCATAAAATGATGGTCGATCGTAACCTTGATGTAATAAAAGGTGAGATAGATGAAATACTAAATATATCTAAAAGGAAAGAGGTGCACGCAATCACACTTTTTCATGTCATTGAGCATTTAGATGATCCAATTGGATCATTAGAAATCATGGCTGAAAGTTTGAGGAAGGGCGGAATATTGATTATAGAGACTCCTGATAAAGATGCTTCAATCCAAAAAGCTACAGATCATAAAAATGAACTTATCTATCCCGAGCATCTCTTTTACTGGAACGAAAAATCTCTATGTAGAGTTCTTCAAGAGAAAGGGTTTAAGATTTTAAAAATATCTCGCCGTTCATTTGACTGGAAACACTCTCCAATTAAGACATCTTTAATGCGGTTAGGAATGGTAAAAAGTTTGTCCAAAGGCAATACTAGTTTAGATATTAAAAGTCAGACAGACAAAGATGTCGTGGTCATCAAAGATAAAGGGAAAAACTTTTTTAGAGAGCTTTTGAGAATATTGCTAGCGTATCTTGTACGTATATTGGGACGAGATGATTATCTGCTAGTGGTCGCAAGGCGTATTTAGTATAATTACAATCTCATGGGTACGTTCAAAGAATATTTAAAAGCAACGCGATTAGGCAGTCATTTCTGGAGCAGGAGCTTCTTTCATTATTTTTGGACTGGAGGATTTTTTACTTTCCTTAACATATTTCTGGTATGGTTTTTCATAGATATTTTGAAAATTTCTACCATAATATCCAGTACTGTAGTAATCTTAGGTCTTTTTATCGCTAGATACTTGGTATATCGATGGTTAAAAGTTATGTAAAATTATGGCTTCATTAGTATCTCTCCTTAAAAAACTTCCCATAGATGTAGGACAAGGGGAACGAAAACATGACTCTGCTGGTAAGTTGATAGCCTTTTCTTTTGTCGAGGATGGGGTGGGGAAGATTGCATTAGATATAGGCTGTAGAGATGGCTATTGGAGTGAGCGACTTAAGAGCAGAGGATTCGAAGTGCAAGCACTTGATCTAGATCCTGCATATACAAGGGCTATTAAGCATAATGTGGAAAACGGTTTACCATTCGGAAGTCAGAGTTTTGATTTGGTATGGTGCACTGAAGTAATTGAGCATTTATATAAACCAAAGTATTTATTAGATGAAGTAGAGAGAGTATTAAAACCGGGAGGTATGGTTATTCTTACTACACCGAATTCTGGATGGTGGTTGTATAGCATAACTAAATTGTGGGGATGGACGCCAGAGAAATTGCAAAATCCGGATCATAAACAATTTTTTACTGAAAAAGATATAAGAAACATATCAGTAGGGTACGAACTTCTGGGATATTTTCCGTATGCTATTAAGTTCTTCCCAATCAGATCGCTCGTTAACTTACTTTCCCCAACCTTTATTTTAGTAAAGAAACATGCTAGTTTTCTCTCATGAAATTGTCAATCATACTACCTATCTATAACGAAGCGGGGAATCTTGAAGCCTTGTATCGTGAAATTAGAAAAGAACTTCCTGTGATGCCTTTCAAGTACGAAATTATTGCGGTCAATGATGGTTCAAGCGATGGTAGTTACGAGATTCTCGAGAAGATTGCCAAAAATGATAAACATTTTCGAGTTCTGCATTTGAGTAAGAATTATGGCCAAACTGCAGCACTCTCAGCTGGGATTGATGTTGCAACTGGCGATATCTTGATCCCCATGGATGCAGACCTTCAAAATGATCCCGCTGATATTTCAAAGTTTCTCGCATTGATCAATCAAGGTTACGATGTGGTAGCAGGTTGGAGGAAAGATAGACAAGACAATTTCTTGCGTCGTCTACCATCTATCTTGGCAAACAAACTCATCTCTCGCATTACTGGAATCTCCCTTCACGATTATGGTTGTACAATGAAGGCTTATAAGAGAGAGATTATAAAAGACGTGCGTTTCTACGGAGAGATGCATCGCTTCATGCCAGTCTATGTGGCTTGGCATGGTGCAAAGATATATGAACTAGTTATCAATCATCGTCCGAGACAACATGGTCTTTCGAAGTATGGTATCTCTCGAACCTTCCGAGTAATTTTGGATTTGCTCACGGTCAAATTCCTAATGACGTATTTGTCTAGACCGATGCATTTTTTTGGTTGGGCTGGACTCGCGTCTCTACTTTTGAGCTTTATATCTGGTGTCGCGGCTATTGTAATTAGGTTGTTTTATGATGTGCATTTTACTAGGACACCGCTACCACTACTTACAGTGTTTCTCATAATTATGGGAGTGCAGTTTATTTTGATGGGTCTCTTGGCAGAAATTCTTATTAGGATTTATCATGAACCTCGTGGTAGAGCTACGTATTCGATCAGAAGTAAGATAAACTTTGATCATGAATGAGTTTAAAGGGTTGCTTTTCAATCATAAAGTAGCAATTATTTTGGCTTTGTTCACATGTTTTCTCGTTACTTTTCCACAAATTTATTTCCGTATCGATCATAAGGATGATGGTATTTATCAAGGTATAGAATTACTCCCGGATGCTCCTTGGTCAGCAAGAGTCAGGGAGATTCAGGATGGACATGGCTTTGGTAGTATTTATTATAAAGATGGCAAAAACGATCCTTATTTGTTTCAACCAGTTGGTTCTACGGTAGTGGCTTACATGGGTAGTCTCCTGTCTCTTGATATTAACAATACTATTCTTCTTTCTCGCTTTGTTCTACCCTTCATTGCGTTTATTGTGTTATATGTCTTTGTCTATCTTTTATTTCGAGATAAGGCGATGGCTCTTGCTAGTGCATCACTCATACTCCTAGGAGAATCTGTATTGAGTTACTCTGGAGTCGAGAGACTTATCCGCGGCATCAGTCCAACAAGCTTCTTAGAACTTGCGAGACCGGTAAATTCAGCAATGATCTTCATACCGTTCTTCGGGTTCTTGATATCATTCTGGACTTTTCATAAGAATAAAAAATGGCAGTACGGAGCATTGAGTGCTATTTTGCTTGGTTTGAATTTCTATAATTATTTCTACACATGGACTTACCTGTATGCCTTTGGTGGAGTTCTATTTATTATTTTTCTATTGAGAAGAGGATGGCAAGAAGTAGTTAGAATCAGCTCTGTTTTTGTTGGAGCTCTTCTTCTTCTTGTTCCGTATGCTCTCAATATCTATCGCGCCTCACAACACCCAACGTACGACGAAGTGAGTTTGAGGTTTGGTATAGTGATGACGTATGCACCACTTTTCGTCGGTTTTGTTGTAATTGGGGCGTTACTTGTATTCCTACTAGGTTTTCCTAGAGAAGATAGGAAGAAATATTATTTTGGTCTCGCTCTTCTTTTGACTCCATTTGTTACCATGAACCAGCAACTCATTACGGGCAAGATCTTGCAACCTGGGCATTATCATTGGTACTTTCATAAACCCATAGCCATCATCTTTGTACTATCAGTGATTTTCTATGTACTGAATCGTCTGAATTGGTTTTCTATTAAAAAGATGTTTGCTACCACTCTTATTGCTATAAGCTTGGCTACCGGAGTCATCGTTCAAGCAGGTTCGTACTATAGCGACTACGCCAGTCGTGATGGCGGGTATATAGCCATTGAAAGGCAAAAATATGGGCCAGTGATGAAATGGTTTAATGACAACGCGAATAAAGAAGATGTAGTGCTTGCAAATGACGAAGCCTCACACATGACAGTTATCTACACATCACTTAATGTTTTCTATCATCGTGCGGGTCTTTATACACTTTCAGCAACCGAAAAACGACTTCTTGATGTCCTGTTTACTTTTTATCGCTTACGTGAAGTCGGAGAAAGTGATGTTAGGGACGTATTTTATGATGAACGAGGTTATCTGTCAGCAAATATATACGGTATGCATTACAAAGAAGTGTTTGGTTTATACGAAGCTATTCCTGATGATAAAATAGAAGAGATATTAGAGGAATATCTCGAAACTCTCTCAACTCCGACCTCGGAATGGCTGAGAGGCACACTTTCTAAGTATGAGGTTGAATATATTATCTGGGATAAAAAAGAGAATCCTAGCTGGCAACTGGATCGATTCAATTTTCTTGAACAGAGAGCTGGGTTTGGTGACCTAGTCATTTATCAAGTCATACCATGACATATATCTACCACGTATCCAGAACATTGTTGCAAGAGAAAATAAGTAAATACGGTCATTATATGAGTGGTCGAATGCTCGATGCTGGTAGCGGTAGTTATAATCGTTACAGTCACTTTTTCCACTGTAACTCAATTGTGCGAATGGATGTTAAAGAAGGTAATAATGTCGACATAGTTGGCAGTGCAGATGATATGCCATTTAAAGATAATGAATTTGATTCAGTATTATCTACCCAAGTATTTGAACACCTAGAATATCCTGAAAAAGCCGCAGCAGAGATTGCTCGTGTTATTAAGAGAGGTGGTTATCTCTTAGTCACTGTACCCCAATGGAACGAGTTACATGAAGAGCCACATGATTACTGGCGATATACTTGTTTTGGTCTCAAGTTGCTATTTGAACGGTATGGATTTTCTACAATTGAATATGAGCAGTATGGAGGTTTTTTCTCTACGAGAGCACAAATGTGCATGCGGTATCTTATAGACTCCCTTGGTCTTTATAAGAAAAAAAGTTGGTTTGTTCGTTTAATCTCCTTTTTGTTTAGAATGTGGGGAGAAGTCGCTATTTGGTTTGATAAATTAGATAATAGTAAGTCCAATAGGAAACATACAATCGGTTGGATATT
>Ga0209541_10001687_pt1 | contig 43276 bp, 47 predicted proteins | sample RifCSPlowO2_01_FD_184027 | JGI IMG/M metagenome (GOLD analysis project Ga0209541, IMG submission 184027) | Groundwater microbial communities from Rifle, Colorado - Rifle CSP2_plank lowO2_0.1 (SPAdes) (version 2) | ecosystem: Environmental > Aquatic > Deep subsurface > Groundwater | place...
AATACCCGGAAGTATCTGAAATTGAAGTGGTAAAGTCGCATGTAAATGCATTAGCACCTACTTGATTAACACTGCTGCCTGCGCAAGCAAAACTATTTACATCTGAATTATTTGCGTAGAAATTAACAGTAGAAGTTAAAGCATCTCCGCAGTCATCTACTGTACTGCCTAAGAAGCTTACAGATTGCTCTTGTGTAAAGTTAAGAGCGCCGCTTGGATTTGTTAATGTCAGCACAATATCTCCAGTAACATTTAAATGTAAATCTAAATCAGGAGAGGTAGTATCTTTATTATTATAACAGGTCTGACTTGTTAATTCGACTTTCCATTTCTGATCTCCAACTGCATGTTTTGGACTACAGCTTGGATCAAAAAACTGATCTACATAACCCGAGGAATTTGTCTGATTTATATTTCCAGTGCTTGGGAATTCACTTCCATCTCTTGTAACATAGAAAGTAAGATTTATATCAGATTCAATGTAACTCTCATTATCAGTGTCATAAACTCTAACACTTAGTAAACCATCTTGATTCCCGCTTCTATTAAAAATACTATAGTTTCCTTCTATATGTTCAAAAATTATGTCATCTTTTTCAACTCCAAAAGTATTCGTAGAAGTTGTATTTGTATTTGTTGCATTATCTCTTATCAAAAATTGATATGATGCACTACTTGTTATATTCTCGCATACAAATGGACTAACACTAAAATTTAATTGAGTAAAACTTGAACATCCATCACATAATTGAGTATCAATATCCTTAAAGCCATCTCCAGTATTAATCTGTAATGTGGCATTTGTATCATCACCATCAGGATCTTTCACTGTAACTGAAAAATTATATTCTTGCCCCCATCCTGATACAACTCCGCTTTCTACAAATCCAGTAGTGCCATTGTCAATTGTTGCATTATCAAATGAGGGGGCAAAATTTACGTTCAATGTAACCGAACTATTTTCAGATTGATCAAAATTATAACATGTTGATGCTGCTGTATCAACGTAACCATACCATAATCTAAGTCCAGATGTAAAAGTTTCATCAGGCAAGAATGAAAATTCTACCTCACCAGTTGAATTTAAATTATTTGATCCAACATTCTTAAATGGATCATCAAATGAAGTGCTAGTTACATTAAACACAATACTTAAAGTCTCTGTAATATTATAATCGTCCGGTCCTCTGCTTGTATCACTCGCATTTAATCTAAGTATGGCGGGAGTAGAAGGAGTAGCAGTACTGGTATTATCATAGAAATCACTTATACCAAGATCTATGCTATCAGTAGTTACAGTAAACAAAGTTGTACCTGTTTCGTCTGCATTACTTCCAGCATCCGTAGCATTAAATTTAAACTCCCAAGTACCAATATCATTACAGGTAACAGCTTTACTAAAATTAAAAGTTACAACACTATCACAAGTTGTACATGACTGACTATCTTCCAAAACATAATCTCCGCTTGGAAATGTTCTTGTAAAAAGGTTAACAGTTACATCATCACCAGGATCTGTTAGGTTTATTGTAAAATTAACATAACTATCATTTGAACCCCAACCTTGAGAACTCTGTAACACCGTTTCTCCACTTAAGTCAGGAGGAACGATTATAGAGAAGGCATTAGTCTGAGTGAATGTTTGATTATTATAAAAATTTCTATCACTCACAATGTTTATATCATAATTTCCGCTTGTTGATCCGGTAGAGTCCCATAGACATTCATAGTAAGTATCAGCTCCACTAGTATACTCAGTAAATTCAGAAGCGCCGCAGGTATCAGAGAATCCTGTAGTGTTTACCACAAAAGTAAGGTTTGTTCTGTCAATTCCAGTCGAATTAACTGTGCAATCATCAAACAGGGTTATATTTATCCCAACTTTATTTCCTAAATTGAATTGTTGTAGTCCAGTAGGTCCTTCATAATTTTCAAGAGTCTGACTACCATCAACTATTAGGCTATAACTAGTTGAGTTAGCATTATCGAAACAGCTATCTGCTGTACCCATTAACCAAGTTTGATTTCCGACATTATATTGAGTTCCTTCAGATAGACATGTTGGATTGAAATCCAATTCTATTGTCCCATTTGTAGTACTATCTTTATTTGTCTGTACTTGGCTAGTTCCATCTTTAGTAATCCATACTCTAGAATTAGCTGTTTGAGTTATATAATCTTCTCTGACTGTATCATTAATCCTTGTAACCAAAGCAACGATGTTTCCAGGTTCACTATTACTCCTATTTACAGAAGCACCATCTCCATCAATCGACAACACTTCATCAGAGTCTGCAACTATTGTAAAGAAATCATCTATAGTCCCACCAATTTCTGCTCCATTGCTTTGATTATCTGTAACATTAAGCTTGAAGAATACCGATGCACTAATATTTCCACATTCATATTGATCATATAATATCGATGCTCCGCAGGGTGTTCCTGCTGTACAGATTCCAGCTTCATCTGTAATATTTGTATCATTCAAAAATACCCAGGCAGCACTAGGAGTTGGTCTTGAAAAAGCATTGACTGTCATATTTTCTCCTTGAGGATCATAAACCTCCGCACTAAAATTAAAATTCGTTCCCCATCCAGAAGAATTTGGAATTATTTGACGATTCGATATTGCTGGTTCAGCAACAAACCAATTCCAAGTATATAAAACTTTAAATCCATCTACGCTAACTATATCCTTTCCAGCACCTCCACTTGATCCAGCCCTAACAAGAACAGAAAAACATTCTGGGATGCTTCCATTAAATCCATCTCCCTCAGTCATAGAGCATGTATTATAAGAACCAGATCTATTTCCACATTCATATTCAGGTCCTATTAAACCTCCAGTTGAAATATTGCTAGGATCCCAAGCAAGATATCTTGAAGTATTATAGTCAACGCTTGAAGGACTAGCGCAGTTTCTATTTGTTTCATTAGCAATTTGCATAAAAGAGTAATTTCCAGTTGTAGCAGGATCAGTTCCAGTGTTAATATATCTTGCATAAATTTCAATATGGCTTATATAACAATCTACAGTTCCAGGGCAATTACTCAAGCTAACATTAAAAAATTGATCTGTAGTAGCGGGACTTTTTGTAGCTATAGCCGTCCATGTCGGATCAAGTGGGTCTTCAAAAGTTTGTGAAGCAGCAAAGACTGACTTAATCATCATTAGGAAGGAGGTTATTATAAATATAATTAATAATAAGGTCATGACTAAGTCAAATTTCTTGAATCCAGTTCCTACCAATCTTTTATTGATTACCAGCCTTAATCCCCTCTTTTTTTATTTCTAAAAATTTCTCAAAATCCAAAATTATTTCCTTTGGATTTTGACTTAATATATTCCTTGAAGTTGAAAATTCTAACCTAAGATTATCATCAGTTACCAGTTCTGCATTATCTGCATATCCATCAATCTCTTCATTTGTAAACAATAAGAGATTCAATAAGTCATCACTAGAGTTAATCCATATCTGACTTAGATGCTCTTTCGATTCATTAGATAAATCATCAAAATTCCTCTTTATCTTTTTCTTATCAAATATTTCTTTTTGAGATCCAACAAGGATTATCTCTGATGTTTGAAGTCTCACAGGAAATTCTTCATCTTCTTTAACATTTGCAAAAGCAAGGATATATGGGAATACTGACTTAAAGGTTTTATATGAACTTCTAAAGTCTTCAACACTGAATTCATAAATAGGAACCCAATGAATAAAGATTCCATCTCTATTTAGATCTTCATTTACCAATTCAAAGAATTCCTTGGAAAATAAAGGATTAGAGAATGAATACCAAGGGTCATTAAGTTCTGAAGCAATTACATCATATTTTTTCTTATTCTTTAACAAATAATTCCTAGCATCATCTATGACTAAGTCATGATTCGAATTTTCTAAGACATTTAGATTTAAAGGTTTAAAGTATTCGCTAGCACTTACAACAATAGGTTCAATTTCTAAGGTTTTAACTTTAATTGATTGTGCTAAGTGTCCTGATGTAACTCCAGTACCCAAACCAATTACTAAAGCATCTTCACTCTCAGGTTTAAATATTAAAGGAAGATATGCTAAAAGTAGGTTAATTCTTAAATCTTGGAATGCAGTACTTCCCTGTCCTTTTCCATTTATCAATAAAACTCTAGCCCCTTCTAAAGGATCTTTGGTTACAGAAACAGTTGCATATAATCCTTCGTTGTAATATAAAAAGTCAGTGTTTTCAATTATCCCTTTTGAAACGCCAGCCCTGGTTAATCCTCCGGAATACAATTCTTTTATGTTATAACTTGAGAAATACATGATTATTAAAAATAAAGCAATTGAAAGGGGAATTACTTTTTTGACTAAGTCTTTAGACGAAATTGAGATTATTACGAAAGCTATTAAAATATTAATAATGCCAGCAAATATTATGCTTGCCTTAATTCCAAATAAAGGTATTAAAACAAACCCAGCAACAAAGCTCCCGAAGATTGCGCCAATATTGTTTGCAGAATAAATCTTTCCTATGCTATTTCCTATCTTTTCTTTTGTATAGAATCTAGCAATTATTGGGAAAGTAGCACCCATTAAAGTCGTTGGAATTAGCAATATCACAAAAGCAACTAAGAATTGGATAAATTCAAATAAATAGAAATTCTGACTTAAAGGATAAATTGCTCTATAAACATCCGGCAATATATTAAATATTATAAGTAACAAAACACCATATAACCCAATTCCTAATTCCAATAAGCCGTAGCTCACAGGCAAATTTTTAATCTTATCAACATATCTAGCTATAATTAATGAGCCCAAGGCTAATCCTCCCATAAAAGCAGCAAATATAATTGAAGCTGTATAAATCGTAGATCCAAATACAAACTGTAATGGTCTTATCCAAGTAATCTCGTAGATTAAGGCAGTCATTCCAGATAATACAAAAGCCATTAAGATTATTTTTCTAAGATCCATTTTTCCTCCACAAATAAATTAAAATTATCACTCCAATTAGCAAATTCACAAAAGCAGTTGCCATCACACTGAATTTAATTCCAAACAACGGGATTAATAAAAATCCTGCACAAATACTTCCTGCAGCAGCTCCAAATGAATTGAATGAATAAAGTAATCCGGAATCCTTTCCAAGCCCATTTATCTTTGAATAAGCCTTATTCACAACAGGCCAAGTTGCTCCAAACAATACAGCAGGGATTATTAGCACACTAGAAACAAGTACAAACTGTAAGAATTGGAATCCACTAACTCCCAGCAAATTCAAATATACTTTAGAAAGTAAACTAAATAATTTCAAAATTATTAATCCGTATAATCCAATCCCCAATTCTAATCCAGCAAATAATCTAGCTGGATTTTTTATATTATCCGCTATATTTCGGAATGCATAAGAGCCAAAAGCAAATCCAAACATGAAGGTTGCCAACATAGTTGAAATAGCATAAATCGTCATTCCAAAAATCAATTGTAATGGTCTTATCCAGGTAACCTCATAGATTAGGGCAGTCATTCCAGAAAAAGCAAAAGCTACTAAAATCAGCTTCCCCATTCCCCTGTTTAATTGATTATTCATGCAGCCCCCTTGTTTATAAAGAAGAATTCAACTAGGTCGGTAGATAGAATTAAAAATTCATAGAGGCATATACCGATCCTAGCTTTATCCTTCTTATTCATTTTTTCTCCTTTTTAGTTTTATATCTCTGATAAACCGTCCAAATGGTTCTGTCATTTCGATTTAGAAGAACAGCAATCTCATGATAGCTCAAACCAACATCTTCATGAAGGTATTTTGAAATAAGCTCTAAAACACTAAATTTTCTATTTTGAAATATTTCAAGCGGGATTGTATGTTTGATTTCATCTATAATAAATTTATCAGCAAGTTTTTTCTTTGCATGATCATAAGTTGCCCATATCGTTCTATCATCCCTATTTGTCGACAATGCAATCTCATGATATTTCAAATTTAAATTTTCTTTAAGATATTTTACAATGGCCTCTAAGCAGCTCAATTTATCGTTTTTAAAAATAGAAACAGGAATTTCATTTCTTATTTTCTCTTCAGATATTTTTAATTTCTTAGAAAGTAAATTCAAAACTTCATCAGAGCTCAGATTATATTTTTTCTTAGCATGATCTACTAATGTTTCAATTGCATCCGTTAAAACTTCAACACCCTCAGGATTTTTTTCTTTAAAAGTTTTAGAATTATCTATATCATTCTTTTTACTGCTATCTTTATCTCTTTCTTTATCCACTATTTTATCACCTAATATGCCTCTAAAATACTTAATATGTAGGTAGTTTTACCTATATAAGCCTTTCTTTTCAGCTAAAAAATTACAATATGTAATGAAAAATTATTATTCTGTAAGTATAAAATCTTAATCTTTGCTTAAATTTTAAAATCATTAAAAATATAAAATACTTATAATATAAGTTAAAAAAACTAAAATGTAAGTATAAATCTTACAAAATAAGTAAAATATCTATTTAAGTTCTTATTTTATAAGTAAAAGATTATAAAATACTTATAATATAAGTTAAAAAAACTAAAATGTAAGTATAAATCTTACAAAATAAGTAAAATATCTATTTAAATTCTTATTATATAAGTAAAAAAATATAGACTGACTTATTTATTTTTAAGTCAGTCATTATAAATAACAAGATTTAGAACAAAATACTAATCTTCACATTTAATATCTTTTAATAATCTATCTGTATGTTCCTCTTTCTATCCTTTTGACGTGACTGAAACTTTATGGATACTAAATTAAAGACTTAATTTTTCTTAATCAGACCATAGTGTTTCGGTCTGTCCTTTTTTGTAATTTTAACCAAGTCTTTATTTATCAATTTACTTAACTGCTTACCCACAGAGCCTTCAGAAGTATTTAAGATGGAAGCAAGTTGTTTTGCAGTTTTTTCTGATTCTGTTAAATAAGTTACTATACTTTTTTCCATAGGACTAAGTGCATATTGATCAATTTTAATCTTATCTAAAAATTTAGGAATTTCTTTCTTTTCCACCATCTTAGATGCTAAAGGAACTACAGATGAATCTTCTTTATCTTCATTCTCTTCCAATTGTTCTTTTTTCAAATATTTCCATTCTTCTATCTCATCATTTATGCTTCTTTCTTTTATTTCTTGTTCAACATTTTCTTTATTCTCGACCTCGATGTTTTTATATTGCCCAAAAATTATTTCTTTTCCATTCTCAAATATTCTCACCCTCCCTAGTCTTTTTCCAAATAAGGCTTGCTCAACGTCAAACGCATTAATCCCAAATTTCTTTCCTGAATTTTTAGCACAAACTATTTCACAGTTCTCTAATATCTTTCTCGGAATATAACTTGAAAATCCTAATATAGCCTCAATTGCAGAGGTATCAAATGGATTTTTACCTTCCAGCCTTAATTTTATCAAATCATACCCCTCTGATTCATCCAAACCTTTCAAATTAACAATCCTCCCACCGATCCTATCCTTAAAACTTTCAGAAAATCGCTCCAATTCTGAACTTATTTGGGTAACAACAATGCTCTTAATATGCTGGTGATCCCAATGTAATTTTAGTGCTTTCAATAATTCTTCATCACAATCCTGAGATTCATCTAGCAAAATAACTGTATTCTTAGGATGACTATCTCCAAATAGTCTGCTAAAAAAAGAAGTTTTATCTTTTAAATAGTTAGTCAGACTAAAATCTGGTTTTACACCAGCTGCATCTATATAAAAAACTTGATGATCCTTCAAATTCCTTTCAATCCATTTTAACAATGAAGTTTTGCCGATTCCTGTAGGTCCATTAAGAAAACAAATATCCCCGCTTACAATATAATTAAGAAGTTCTTTTTTCTTCTCATCTAATCCCACTAAATCTGTAGAGGTTTTAATTGAGAAGGGGTTATCCTTCCAACCATATGATTCATACCACATAAGCTAGTCAATTACATAACTATCTAATAAAGATTATTCTTTTTCATTCTAGATATTCCTTTAGAACTAACTTATATGGGGTTTCCGAAAATAATTAATCCTAATTAATCCTCTCCTGACTAAAGTCAGCTAATATCCATGCAGAGCCAGTTCTCAAAAAGGTTTTTATTTAGGAACTTTTTAAATTCTAGAATTGTCTATTTCACTTCTTTTCAACCATGCTGAAAGTCTATTATAGACTATTTTCTGAAATCTGTTTAAACTTCTATTCAATTATTTAATATCGTGCTTCTTAACCTCTATCTTACCATTCTCAGCAACTAGCACTACTTCCTCGCCCTCTTCAAAACCGCTCATCTTGGTCATCAGCTCGGGCAGCCTTATTTTCCCGGCTTTAATCTCTAGATTGGTCAAAATTTCTTTATCACTTTTAGCTTTTATCCCTTTCATTATTTCTTCATATCCTTTATTATTCTCCCTGCTTTTGAATTCAATAGTTTGATTGTGCAGAAATTCAGCAATCGACTTGGCAACATTTTTCTTTGTAGCATTCATTATTCCGCGCAGCCCGGGGCTTAAATTAACCTCTAAAACTAAGTTTCCTTTAACGCCCTCAAGTATATCGACGCCGCAGATATCTGCATTAACTGCCTTAGCTGCCTTAACTGCAATATTTTCAGCATCGTAATCTAGTTCATACGCAATCCCGACCCCTCCTTGATGAATATTGCTTCTTATCTCCCCTGCCCTACCTTTCCTTTTCATGCTCGCAACTACTTTTTTCCCAGCAACAATGGCCCTTATATCAGTGGCATCTGTTTCAATATACTCCTGCAGTATCACGGGCTGCCTTAAACTCTCTAAAGTATCAAGCATAGATCGTGCACTAGCAAGAGAGTCAGCGCTCATCACTCCCTTTCCCTGAGATCCGCTGGGCACTTTCATAATAATTGGGAAATGCACCTCTTCAAGCAATTTCTTCGCAGCCTTCATTGTAGCAGCTAAATATGTTTTAGGAACTTTCACGCCGGCTTTTTGTAATGCTAATGACGTTAGAAATTTGTCATGCGCAATTGTAAAACTATCCGGCTGAAATGGCATATACACATTTTTATTCTGCAGTATAAATGTTAAGCTTCTCTGCAACAAAGAATAATTAAAGCTCCCTCTAATATAAACACAGTCATAATCTTTTATCGGTTTTTTTTCATATAAAGCCTCAAGCTCTTTAAAACCAGCAGTAACCTCGATCTTCCTGATGTCAAGCAGCTCAACATGGTCAAAAAAATCCTTCGCCTCTTTTCCAATCAGCTCGCTGCTCGTCCCCCCTAAGCTTATTATCGCCAACCTCATTTACCAGGATCAATTAGAAAATCTTTTTTTAAAGCTTCCCTTCCCACTAAAAAGGCGTATTTCATATTCCCTCTCTCACTCAAGTTTATCTTAACAGTCATTTTTTTATCCTTCAATTCAATTTCCTCAAGGACAACGTCTCTTATGCTTCTTCCATGTGCGCTCCTATATTTGCGATTTCCTATAATCGGGCCTAGCTTCAATTCTCTCGCAAGATTTTTATCAATGCTGCATCTTCTAGCCCCGGTATCAATCCTCGCAACTACCTCCCTGCCCTTTATCTTTACTCTCTCAACCAAGCCAATTATCTCTTTCTTATATTGCGCATCCGTCATATTAATCTACTCCGAGATTTTCCTATTTAAATTTTTCCCGCAATGTTTATAAAATAAAGGATCTAATTATGAACAATGAAAAAGCTCCCTATATTATTAATCATAACAACCATAATATTAATTTATCTCTCTTTTCTAACAATAAGACCGCTATTAACAGCAATACTTTCAAGCTTTATTTTGGCTTTTATATTCTATCCCGCTTACAAAAGATTAAACTCCAAAATAAACAACAAGAATTTATCCTCGCTGATAATTGTCCTTGTCATTCTTATATTAATTATAGTCCCTGCAATATTAATAACAAATGTGCTTGCAAAAGAATCAGTAGTCCTCTATCACAAAATAAGGGAAAAGGATTTCCCGTCGCTGCTTTCAAAATATTTCGAGTCAAACTTCCAGCAATACATCGGCACCATAATAAATAATTCTGTCCTCTACATAATAAAATTGACATCCAATTTTATCCTGTCAATACCAAACATAGCCCTAAGCTTTTTTGTAACAATGTTCCTGACTTATTATCTCTTAAAAGAGTCTCAGAATTTCATCAATGCAGCCAAGAGGTATCTGCCGTTTAAAGAAAGTGTAAAAGAGGAGATCTTGGAAAGGTTCAGCAGGATAACAAAGGCAATAGTATTTGGAACAATTTTAACAGCGATGATCCAGGGTGTTTTAGGCGGAGCAATGTTCGTAATCTTTGACATACACTCCCCGGTATTGTGGGGGTTTGTAATGGCAATAGGCTCAATAATCCCCTTATTAGGAACAGCCACTGTCTGGTTGCCAGCAGCAATAATAAAGTTCTTTCAGCAGGATTATGTATCCAGCACTGGAATCTTATTATTTGGGGCATTAATAGTAGGGACAGTAGACAACTTTATCAAGCCAAAGCTGGTTGGAAAAAGGGCAAAAGTACATCCAGCAATTATCCTTATTGGCATCATTGGCGGGATAAAATTACTGGGGTTTATCGGGCTAATAATGGGCCCATTAATCCTCGCAACATCCATAGAGTTGCTTAAGATAGAAACAGCAAAAGATAATAAAGATAAGATCTAATTTTATATAATTTGAAAGCCAATGAATTAAACCTTTTAACTTTTTAATTTTATAATGTATATTCTTATGCGCTTTCTAAATAGAAAAGTTCAAAACAAAACAGGCGTAATGAATACTTCGATCAAGGCGGCAATAAACAAGATTAGGATTGCAATTACAATCAAGTCCATGGAATCATATAAAATCTTGTTGAAATTCTTGCTTCCAAAGTCATGTCTTATGACAGCAATAGAAATAATCCCTCCAGCAAGGCCGGCTGCAAAATAAGCCAGTATCTCAGGGATGCCATGGATCATATATCTCATAAATCCCAAGCTTCCGACATGAAAATACCCTGTTAGTTTTCCAAGGCCAGCAGCTTCGGCATAGTTAGCCACATTGCTTTTGATAAAAGTGCCGATGGCGGCGGCTATGACAGATGCATTCCAGGTCAAAATAAAAATAGCTCCGGCCCCAAATAGGAAAGCAAACATAAGGCTAAATATCATAACCTTGATGTTATTGCTGAATATCTGCATTACAAAACCCGTACCAGCGCTAAAGCTTGTAACTTTTGCATTTATGCTTCTAATAGTTTCAAGCTGAACATTGAACATATCTGTTACAGTATCCTCGGGAAGCACAACAAACCATAGGGAAAAAGCAACAGTGTACCCCAAAAATAAAAACATCAAAACAGCCAATGCCTTGCTATGCTCCTTCAGCAGAAACCTTTCGCTTCTAATAGCAGTATCTTTTTTTTCCTCAATAGCAATTAGCGTATATACAACAGGAATACTGGCAAACACCGTTAGAAAAACCATGACCAAGCTCGAATAATCCCGGAAGATCCACAAGCTCAAAAAAACAGCAATAGACGCATATAAAAATCCAAGAAACAGCATCTCCCAGGGCCTTCCCTCAGCCTTAGCAGGATTAACTAGACTTTCAATAACCATTGCTTTTAGTTTTTCTTTGAAATTTAAATACTTTCTTATTCTCTTGCTGTGTTGCATAACTCCTATAGGTTGTGGTTAAGATATCATACTAAGTACTATGGGTTGTATAAAATTACTAGTTGCGCAACAATGCATATTCTCTTAGATCATGTAACTTAAAAGAGGAAATACAAAAATTCAACAATGCTCTTGTTGTTATGCTATCTTACTACTTTCTCCTTAAGAATTGCACACCCCAACTATCTAAACAGGAAATATAAAACAAAATACAAGAAATAAAATATTCATATAGTGCAAGAATTTATCAAATTTTGTGTATTATAAATTAATTATTGCATAAATCAGAAGGACCATAAAGAGCACAAGAAAAAAATAAGGGATTCTTTTAGAAGGGTAAAAAGGAATAACATGCTGATAGTTCAAAAATTAGGGCAGCACGAAGGCGAAATAAAAGATTACAGGTTGAATTTTAACATTCTGTAATAGTGTAACAAAAAATGTATCACTTTATTTAAAAGGTGTAACAAAAATTGTTTCACTTCCAAAAGATTTAAAAAGGCTAATCTCTTATAAGTTTCATGGAAAGAAAAGAACTATACTTTGTTTTATTTGAGCAACAAAAAGATTTTGAACAAACTAAAGACCTTGTTGATAGAGAGAAAAGTGAAGATATAATTAAGCTTAAGACACTTAAAATGCCTGTCATAATAACAGGGGTTAGAAGATGCGGCAAATCTATCTATATGTAGATTTCAATGACGAGAGATTGATTGATTTTTCTATAGGTAATTTTCAAATGATAATTGATTTTCTTGACGAGAACAATTATATAAAAAATTGCGTTTTATTTATAGACGAGATTCAAGAAGCAGATGGATGGGAAAAATGGATTGATAGGATAAGACAGAAATATATTATTTTTATTTCAGGATCTAACTCAAAATTATTAAGTAAAGAGATTTCCACAATTCTGACTGGAAGGTCTTTAAATTTTGGTTTGTTTCCATTTAGTTTTAAAGAATTCTTAAATTCCAAAGGCATTGATATAAATCAATGGAAACTGAATCTTAAAACACAGTCTGAAATTAGGAAAAATTTCGATATATTTATTGAAAGCGGAGGACTGCCGCAAAGGGTTATTTCTGACCAGGATATTATTGTTTCGGAGCTTTATGAAAACATACTATATAGGGATATAATTAGCAGATTTAATAAAAACTTAGTCAAGCCAATAAAAGAAATTTCTCTTTATCTGATATCAAATGTAAATTCAGATACTAGTTTAAGAAACTTATCTTATTTATCCGGAATTAAAAATCTTTCCACTATAAAAAGAATATTAGATGCTTTTGAAAATGCTTTCTTATTTTTTTCAATAAGCAAATTTGATTATTCTATCAAAAAACAACTTCAAAATCCAAAAAAGATATACTGTATAGATAATGGTTTTATAACTTCATTAGGATTTAGATTTACCCAAAATAAAGGGAATCTCCTTGAAAATCTTGTAGCTATTGAATTGAAGAGAAGAGGAAATGATATCTATTTCTATAAAGATAAATTAGAATGTGATTTCCTCATAAAGGAGAAATTAAAAATTGTTGGTGCAATTCAAGTTTGTTTCGATCTTGATGAAAAAAATGAAAAAAGAGAATTTAATAGTCTTATGGAAGCAATAAAGAAATTTAATTTAAAAAAAGGATTAGTACTTACCTATGGTCAGGAAAAAGAGATTGAAATTGAAAAGAAGAAGATTATTATAAAACCGGTCTGGAAGTGGCTCTTGGAAAAATAGTTTCAAGACGCTGCATAAGAAAGCCTGCACAAAAACCGACAAGAACAGTTAAATATAAATATAAAGAATCTATCTGTATATTAACATGAAGCTCATAGACTGGCTCTTGAAAAAAAGCACCCATCACAAATCTTTCGTAATAGATCATAAAGAACATAAGAAAAAAACAAGAGATTCTTTCAGAAGGGTGAAAAGGGATAATATGCTGATAGTTCAAAAGCTTAGACAGCATGAAAATAGAATAGCAAAGCTAGAGGGGATGATGGAGGAAAATTCACAACCAATGAAAATTTATAGAAAGGGCAGATAAGTATATATTTGAAGTAAAATTCTCTGAGCGGACAGACCATTATTTTTTAGAGTAAGTTAAGCAAGAAACCTCATTCCTTTAGGTCTGAGCTGAATTGCGAAATCTATTTCTTCTTTTAAAAAAATAAAAAAGCGTAGCGTCAACGCTACGCTACTGGAAAGTTGATTAAATCGTTTTTCTCAGTAGAGCATTTCTACTGAGCTCATCAACAAATAGCTTTATATATAAGTTCTGCCTCTATTAATTCTTCAGATTAAATAATAGAGGTGTGAAAATTGACTGTTCCTTCAAAAATTGTCCAGGGTATGGGTATTAAGATTGAAGAGCAGTTTGTGGCAGAGCAGAAGCAAGATCTTAACAGGTTTAACAAAATAGTTCCTCTCCTTCTCCAAAAAGGCATTGACAAGCTTAATCTCTCCATGTTCAGCCCAGAGCTCAGAAAAGACCTACTTCTTGCTTTAGGTGATGAATACAGGAGAAAAGGGGATTTATATGATGCAGCAAGGGCCTATTTATTGGCAGATCACAAAGATATGTTAAACTTGATTGGAGAAGATTATGAAACCTTGATGCAATATGATAATTGTGTTGAAGTATACAAGCTGGCTGGGAATCGCTCAAAGCTTATGAAAATAGGGAAGAAATGCGTCCAAGAAGGCAATTTAAAGCAGGCTGCCAAGGCATTTATAGCTGCTGATGATACAGAGCACCTTATTTTAGTTAGCGAGAAGTGCATGGACTGCTACAGATTTGATCAGGCCTTTGAAATCATTTCGTATTTGCAGGATAAAGCAAGGTTTTTAACACTCGGCATGAGGTGCCTGGAGCAGCACGAATATGATTATGCTATCAAGTCTTTCCACCAGGCTGAAGAGAAAGACATGCTTAATCAGACTGCAGATCAGCTGATGAAGGAGGAAAAGATAGAAAAAGCTCTAGAAGCTTACAAACTAGCTGATAACCAAGCCATGGTTGCTTTTATAAAACAAAATTTCTCTAAATATTAATTTCTAAAAGCTTTTTAACCGCTTCACTGATAAGACACCTTCGGTTTCTTATGAAAACTTCCCTCTGAAGGAGCCTTCCCCTCACACTTTCTTTTTAGAAAAAAGAAATCGTGTCCTAAGAAAAAATATTCCAAAAGATTTATATCTTTTAATTGCACAATTGATATGGAGAGTATTTATGAAAAATAAGAAAACAGAAGAAGCTGTAACCTGGATTGGCTGGGGATTGCTAATCATCATGATAATATTAATGATCCTCAAGATAATCGGTGCAATCTAAGATGAATTTGAAATCAAGATTAGAAATAACTTTCATATTCTTCACCTCATTAATAATAATCTATAATTTTATAATAACGGCTGAAACCTTATGTTTTGACAGATTTAGCATGACTTTGTCTTTGTTTGCTTTGACATACACTATTTTTTTGAAAATTATTTAAAGAAAAGTGTGAGAAGGAAAGGTAAATGGAAAACGCAGTTGTCCATACGTCTTTAGCAGTTTCTAAAAGTTTTTATACTTTAAGTTATTTATTTTTTACATGCCAGCAGACATTATTATCTTACTTTATATTATAGGAATATTTGTCGCAATCTCATTTTGGGAGGCTTATATTGAAGGCGCTGGAGGATGGGCTGCGAACCAAGTTGGCTGGAGAATTAATTTCAAAGTAGGTTTCTTGAAAAGGCCTCTGGATGCATATCACTTTTGGAGCTGGCTAATCATGATCCCTGCCTTTTTGATGCTACCATTTGTTATGTTTGGGTTTAATGCGCATTTGTTTTGGCTCATTGTTATTGGGTTTCTTCTAGGAAGCATTATCGAGGATTTTTTATGGTTTGTTGTGAATCCAAAATTTCCCTTTAAAGATTTCAACCCCAAAAAAGTTTGGTGGCATTACTGGGTTGGCTTTGGAAAATTTAAGATTCCCGAGGTTTATGTTGTTTATCCTGTTCTTGCTTTTCTAATATGGATTTATTTATTATAGCCGCTGCCTGCTCTGCCCCATTAATTTCCAAATTTATTTTTTCAAGATTTTTTTCTAATTCAGGGATCGCAGTTATGAATTTTTCAATTATTGAAATCAATTCTTTCTTTGTAAAGTCCTTTTTATCCTCTACAATGGAAATCTTTTGTTTTTTAGTATAATAGGCATTTAATTCCTGCTCGATAAAGTTTGGTATTGGGAACAGCAATGATGGTTTCTTTAGCGCAATGCATTCCGATATAGTGCAGTGGCCTGCCTGCGTAATCACCCCCTTAGATGCTTTTAAATATTCCAAAAAGTTCTCTTTAAATGGAAGGAAGGTTACATTGCTATAAGATTCTCCCGACAGATTATATGTAAAAACTATAAACTCCTCTTCAATCTCGGGAAGCGCTTCCTGGATTTTGTAAAGAAGCTCGGTAGAGAAATGAGAGCCTCCAAACATTATCAGTATTGGCGGTTTTTTTAAATTTAATTTTTGCAGAAGCTCTTTTTCAGAAAGCTTTGGCAGTTTTCTTATTATTGGGTTTATAAAATTATATCCTTTTGAATGCGTTGAATGTTTTTCAAATGATGGGATTATTATCGGCGCCGATATTTTTCTGGCTCTGTTATATATTAATGAAACATATTTGCTTTGCGCCCAGTAGCTCTTTTTATTTTCTTTTACATATTCTTTGTATTGCAATGGGTCAAAATTAAAAACTAGAAAATGAGGTTTTTTCCTTTCCATATAAAGCGGAAGCGGCTCGAAATCACAGATAATAATGTCTGGATTAAAAGCCTTGAATAGCCTCTTTAGTTTTAAATAATTCCTTGCATAGACTATCGGAAGTTTTAGGTTCATCATTATTGTCTTCATCGTCGAGAATCTTGAATTTCTTTCAGGGAATTTTGGGCCTTCTATCTCTAATGTAGTATATGTATGTCTGAAGTATTCCAATGCATTGCCGTAAGAGGCTACAATTATCTCGGCTCCATTTTTCTCTAGTTCCTTAAGGATCGCTGCCTCTCTTATTGAATGGCCGTAGCCGATTCCAGTTATAACAGAAACAACCCTCATCAATTTCACCTATCTAACCTTCTCAAATTTTTCTGCATATTTGCAGTTATTTTTTATTCCATAAAAGCACGCTCTGAATATTACTGGAAGGATTTGCTGATAGTACATCATCAGCCACTGACTTCTATGCTGTTTCATAAGCTTGATCTTTTTCCAGAAATATTTTGAAATATCCATATATATAATCGGGGCATTTTTTAATGAAGGGGTAGTCCAGATGTGGAAAGTATAAACAGGATATTTTTGCTTTAAAGAGTCTGCCACTTTTAATATAACTTCATTCACAGCCCTATGATCAGGGTGCGTTTCAGAGGAAGATAGGGTAAATATTTTTTCCGGATTGTATCTCTCTATTATCCTTTTAATTCTTACTTTAACTGCAGGTTTTTTAATTTGTTCTTGTAATTGAAGATCTTTTAGATCAAAATAAATTACTTCTTTGATGCCAATTTTATCTGCTATTTTCTGCATTTCTTTCTTTCTTATCCCTACAATTACTTCTTCTTTAAAATGCGGATGCGACATTGAGCCTTGCGTAAAGATAACCTCTATTACTTGGTTTCCTTCATCTAAGCATTTTAATAAAGTACCGCCCATGCCTACAATCTCATCATCTCCGTGAGCTGCAAATATCAATATGTTTCTTGCCATTTTATTGCCTAAAGAATTCTATTATTTAAGTTTTTATCTATTTGGAATAAATGCGCCGACTGGGATTCGAACCCAGATCCTCGCCTCCCTTCTAATCAATGGAAGGGCGGAATTTTAGCCCATTCTTGTGTCTGGCCATTGAACTATCGGCGCCTAATTTAAAAGAATAAATTTTAGTTTTTAAGATTATTGTTTCTTGTTATCCAATTTCTTAAATGCATAATCTATCTGCTCTCTGCTCCAACCTTTTTCTAGCAAAGAATCAGAAATCTTCTCTTCTTCATAACCTTTATCCAAAGCAGATTTTATATAGATTCGCACTTTTGCAAGCTCAACTCCTGACTTGAAAGGAGATTTCTTGAATCCTGCAGACAATAAATCAGCTACTTTGTTCAATCTTAATTTTTTATAGATTTCAAATTTATAAACAACAAACCCTAATCCTATAATCACAACCATTGATATTATATAAGGTATCCACGGAAATCCTGATGTTCCTTTTTCTTCAGCACAATCCTCCGGGCATGAAATAATGTCCTCTGCCGGGTTGCAAATCCCGTCGCCGCAGTTAAACGGAATCAAACTGGGAGATAAATCTATGGGCATTAAGACCAGTACTGTATCTTTTACACCATTTAGATTATTGGAATTGAGCTTGTAATAGAAGGTGAATGAATCTCTCAAAACAGGTATTGTGAACTTTGCGCTTTGATAATCCTGCAGCCTTGTTATTTCTGGGAATGAATTTGTGAATTCTATTTTGTCTTGCGATGGTGCAAGGGAAACCGGGATTAATTCTATTACTACTGCATCTCTTATCTCTTGCGGCGTTGTTAATGTTTTCTTGACTAAAATAAAATTTTCTTGTTTCTTCGGATACGCCAACGATACAAGCTCTGCCGTGACTTCTTTTTGGATTCTAGAGTTTACTTCCTGCAAAGTTGCCTTGTAGCTCTCTGTTTCGAAACCATACAGCTTGTTTGTTTCCTCTACAGACAGATAAGGGGTTATTGTTACTTTATTCAGTGATGTTATCGAAGTCGGGACTGAATTTAAGATCTCATTAACTTGCTGCTCTGTCAATGCTGTTGACGCTGACAAAGTCGAAATATAATCATCTATTTTTTTATCTAAGGAAAGCCCTCTAAAAATATCGTTAGTTGCAGGCAGTGACAATTTGTCTTTTATAGACTGTAGTTTTGAAATTGCATCCTGTATTAATTCACCTCTTGCTGTTTCTGAATAAATTTCCAGCTGCAGGATTTTTTCATCCGAAATATTATTCTCATCTGTAACTGCTAATTTTACTAAATAATTTCCGGGCAGCAAATATGAATGAGTGGCTATCTTAGTAATTGCCGATGTATTGTCCCCAAAATCCCAGAAGTATTTCAAAGTTGAATCTGATTTTGAGCCTGAAGCGTCGAAGGTTATTGGTGTTGCTATTGGGAGTATTAGCTGTGATAAATTAAAATTTGCAGTAGGCGCCGGAACTATCTTTAAATCTGCCGTGGCTGTTTTCGAACTATACTGCGCAGTTAAAGTATAGTTCCCTGCATCTGAGATTTTTAGATTGAATTTAGATAAGGGGATTTTTATTTCTGAAGTTGTTTCATAATTTCCCCTGGCCCCTTCTTCCTTGACGCCTAAAAGAAACCTGTTTCGATTATATGCCTGGCCGTCTGGCAGGGTTTCTGTATAAGATAAATCATGGAGTTTTACATTGTTGTTATTTTTCGCAGTTATGTTAATTGGGATTATGCAGTAGTCATCGTCATAAACGCAAGTCTGCAAGAAGCTTGCAACTATGTCTTTGAAATAATTTCCGGGATTTATATTCGATTCAAAATACTCTAAGGATTCCTGCAGGGTTGTAATGAAGTTCGATGATTTTGCCTGGATTGCATAGTCTGTATTTTGGATTTTATTGCAGGAAGAGGATGTGCATCTATAGCCTTGCGCATTTATTGAAGTATCATTAACAGCCAAAACAATGCCTGGAGATGGTGATGTTAGACATATCTTATAATCCCCTGGCTCTATTGGGTTCTGCAGGGAGATTGTGCATTCCACTCCTGAAAAAGTATTTTGCAAAGCTCCGCATGACTCCACTGTTGTTTCCTTTCCCTGGATATAAACTCCCAAGCTTGGTGGGCTTGTAATTGATTTCCTTAAAATTGAATTAACCCTGAATGAATTTGATTTGTTCAAAAAGATCTGCTGGCATGTTCCTGTTGAATCTAGATTGAGCTCTGTTGCACCCGCTTCATTCATACTCGGGCCGGAGTAAGAGTTTAAATTCCAGTCAATGTTTGCAGGAGCCTTCCCCTTAAATTCCCATTCCATAACACCATCATCGCCGACATCTATCTTCGGGGTATCGGGATAGTTGCTGTCGGCATTTGAGATATTGAATTTTGCGTCTATGCTTATCACCGACCCCCTCTTAAGTCTTATTCCAGTCAGGAAATTTACAGACTCTATCTTGACATCAGTTGCGCCAGTATAAGAATAAAACGTTGAAGATATTTCATCGCAGTTATTTGCACAAGTTATAAGCTCAGCAATTGTTTTTTCTGCAGAATCTCCGTCAGCAGCTAAATTTATTTTGGAATTTTTTTCATATATTCCTTTTGGAAGAATTAGATTCCCGCTGATATCCTTGTTTTTTCCAGCAGTTGTTTCATTGAAGTCAAAAGACAATGGCGCGATTGGAGATGCAAGTACTATGAATATCATTAAGAAGATTAATTTCCTTATCATGAACGCCTCTTTTTATATTGTAGAAAATAAGGTTTTGGCTATATAAATATTGCTTTTTATTTTCCATGTTAACTCCCATCACCAAAAAGGAGCTAAGAAATTCCTTATTTAAAGTGTCCCAAATGATAGTTTACCCAACACTTATTTTTCATGAAAGGTATAGGATGTATTTTAACATTAGCCAGAAATGGCTAAAGCTTCCTGCAATGACGAATAAATGGAATACCTCGTGCATTCCAAACCATCTTTTTTTTGGCAAGAGGCTATCAAGCCCAAAAAATATTGTTCCTATTGTGTAAAATATCCCCCCTATAACCAGCCAAAGAACCCCCATCATAGGCAAGGCCCTGACTAAAGGAAGAAAAGCAATTAACGCCAGCCATCCCATTAGAATATAGAAGATAACGGGCATCAACCCATTTATTTTTTTAGTGGTTATTTTATGCACAATCCCCATAATTGCCAATCCCCAGATAACCCCAAACAAGCTCCATCCCCATCCACCTCTTAAAGCTATCAAGCTAACAGGGGTGTAAGTGCCTGCAATTAAGATGTAAATCATGGAATGATCAATCTTCCTGAAAACACTTTTTATTTTCCTGTCAGCCGGGACTAAATGGTACAAAGTGCTTGCAAGATAGAGCAAAACTAAACTAGACCCGAATATTGAAAATGCTACAATGTGCCAGGCATTTCCATATTTGCTGGCAAAAACGATTAATAAAACTAGGCCCGTGATGGATAAAAGTGCTCCGATGAAATGTGTTAAGCTGCTAATAGGCTCATTTTTCATGATCAGCAGCTAAAGATTATAAGTATAAAAACCTTAGGAGAAGATTTCGTCAATGTTTTTTTGTCAATGCTTTTTAAATTTTTTATCCCTTAGAGCTGGGAGGATTTCAATTTTTGCATTTTTGAATTCCGCTCCTAGTTCTTTTCCTTCTAGCAGCTCATGTAAGAAAACTGCAAGCGCTGAAACTTCCGAAATTGGCTGATTTGTAATAGAGATATTATAGTCGGATATTTTAAATATTCCTGGAGGGACCTTTTCCCCGCCCACAACAATCAGGATTTTTTGGTGTTTATTTATTTTTGATAGTATCGAATTCAAAGTCAGCCCATAAACAGACAAATGCACAACCAGAAAATTTTGTTTCTTTTTCTGCTCAATTAATTTTACTGGGTTTTCGACGTGCTCGATTTCAAAATTCCCGCCAAACTGCCCTGTTACTTTATTTATTGTCGCTTCTAATGAAGAATCCTTGTCTCCCGAATAATATAATCTGTCTGCAAGAAAAGCCCGGGCTGTTAAAGCTACGTGTGTTGACAATCTGGGGTCTCTTCTTATTCTATGGGACAGCCTTAGAACTTCAATTTGCATTTTCTTTATTTGAATAAGAGATAGTTATATAAATATATTTTTTGATAGTTTCTGCAAGAGTAATCATGAATTGGGAATCGTTTTTGGAGAAAAATTACAAGAAACTTTTTGTAGTCCCCATAGTCTTATTAGTGTTCAGCTTGATTGTTGTTTTTTCATTTTTCTACAGAACAGGGGAATTGTTTGAAAGGGATGTAAGTTTGAAAGGAGGCGTAAGCGCTACGGTTTATGAAGAAGGCATCGATGCTGAAAAGCTTGAAAACTTTCTCGAGGAGAAATTAAGCACTGATGTTTTCATCAGAAGATTGGGGGACGTCGCCAGCGACAAAGACATCGGGGTTGTTGTTGAGGTTGGAGATGATGTTAGCAACAAGCTTGAAGATGCTATTGAAGAAAGCACGGGGATTATTTTGAATGAAGAAAATTTTAGCATTGAGGTAGTTAGCAGCAGTTTGGGAGAGAATTTCTATAAAGGGCTGCTCAAGGCTGTTTTGATTGCTTTTATCTTAATGGGCGCGGTTATCTTCCTGGCTTTCAGAAGTTTTATTCCGAGCGCTGCTGTTCTCTTAAGCGCTTTTCTCGATATAATCTTTCCGCTATCTATCATTGAGCTTTCAGGAATAAAGATAAATGCTGCTGGCATTGCTGCATTCCTGCTTGTTATCGGTTATAGTGTAGACACCGATATTCTTCTGACTACAAAGATGCTGAAAAGAAGAGAGGGAAGCATTTATGAAAGGGTTGTAGATTCTGCTAAAACAGGATTGACTATGACCATTATTACAATAATTGCATTGAGCATCGCATATATCATAACCACCAGCTTCGTTCTGAAGCAGATGTTCTTAATCATTGTAATTGCTTTGCTAGTAGACATTGTTTCAACTTATTTCATGAACTCGGGGATATTAATTTGGTACTGCAAGAGGAAGGAGAAAGATGAAAAGTTTTGGGGCTAGAATTAATCTGCTGATATTAATGCTTGTGCTTTCCTTAATAGCGATAGCTCCGAGATTTAATGTCGAAGGCGTTGAGATTAAAAGCCTGGATATTGCCAGCAAAAATCAGGGTTTGAGCCTTGGCGAGGTGATAAAAAATGTTAACAATGTTGAAATTGAAAGCCCAAAGCAATTTATTGAAATCCTAAAAGAAGCCAGCTCTGTTGACCCTGTTCGGATTAATCTTGTCACTGACAAAAGTAAAGCCAGTTATCTTGCTCAGGATGATCTCTTATTTGAACTTGACAATCTGACTATAAAGAACTCCAAAATTTCCAACATTAAAGACGGGGAAGTATTGAAGGTAGTAAACGGTGTCGAGATAAATACAAATGAAGATTGGGAGAATTTAAGGTATAATCTGCTGCCAAGCAAAATTGTCAGGATAAAAACAGACAAGAAAGAGTATGTTTTCCAAGTAAATAAGGAGTTAGAGATCAATGTTAAAGGGGTGAGCAGAAGCAATATTAGAAAAGGCCTGGATTTAGAAGGAGGAACTAGGGTTCTGCTAAAGCCAGTTGGCGAATATAAAGCAACTGACCAAGATATTAGAAACCTTATTGATATTATTTCAGATAGGCTCGATATATACGGGTTGGCTGACAAAAGGATAAGGACTGCTGATGTTGGTGATGAAAAATTAATTCTTATCGAGATCGCCGGGATATCCAAAGAGGAGGTTGAGGGGTTTATAGCAACTCAGGGAAAGTTTGAAGCCAAGATTGGGAATGAAACTGTTTTCACTGGCGGCAAAGATGTTCCATTCGTATGCAAAGATGACGGCACCTGCTCGGGTATTAGAAGCTGCAATTCCGTCGGAGAAGGCCAGTATGGGTGCAGGTTTGAATTTAGTATTAAGCTCAGCATAGATGCTGCAAAAAATCATGCTAAAATAACAAGAGACCTTGAAGTTGTTGGAGGTGCTGGAATTGGCAATGAGGGTTATCTGAGCAAGCCCCTTGATTTATACCTCGATAATGAGTTGATTGATACCCTCCAGATTTCCTCTAGTTTAAAGGGGAGCGAAACAACGGATATATTAATCTCTGGAAGCGGGTTTGGAAATAGCGAAGAAGCAGCTTTGAATGATGCGTTAATGAATATGGAGAAGCTGCAGACTGTTTTGATTACAGGTAGTTTGCCCTTCCAGCTCGAGATAGTTAAGATCGACAGCATCAGCCCGATATTCGGAAAAGAATTTTTGAAAAATGCTATCCTCGCAGGATTCGTTGCTATCCTCGCTATATTAGTTGTTGTCTTTATTCGCTACAGAAATTTGAAAATAATTTTCCCGATGATGATTACCTTGCTAAGCGAAATTTTCATTATACTCGGTTTTGCAGGGCTGTTTAGATGGAATCTGGATCTAGCTTCAATTGCAGGAATAATTGCTTCTGTCGGCACAGGAGTTGATGATCAAGTTGTTATTGCAGATGAAATATTGAGGGGAAAGGGGCAGATTTTCAGCTGGAAGGAAAAATTAAAGAGGGCGTTTTTCATAATCTTTGTTGCATATGCCACTACCCTTGTCGCCATGCTGCCTCTAATTTGGGCTGTTGCAGGTTTGCTAAGGGGGTTCGCAATCGCAACTATGGCCGGTGTTACAATCGGGGTATTTGTCACTAGGCCTGCATTCGGAGCCATGCTTGAAAAATTAATGAACAAATAATTTATTTTTATTTAAAAAATATTCAGGCATCTAATTCAGGCAGCTAACTCAGGTTTTTCATCTTGAAAATCAGCTCTTTGTCTTTCATGATTTAGGTAAGCAAGAAGATCAATGTCATAAAAATGCCTATTGCGAGTCCAGCTTAAGTTCTTAGGGTCGTACACAAGAAGAAGATTAAATTCATGTGTCTTCCTGTAAACTTCAAATCTTGCCATAGTATCATCAAAATAGTTAGAAGTATTCAGCCTGATTTCGTGAACCCATATCCTCCGGCCATATAAAAAAGATCTCGATAAAGAAGATTTAATAATCCCGTCTAACTTAACCGCTCCTGTTTCAAGGTAGTTCCTAATCATCACCCCGAAGAAATTTGTACCCTCGTCTTCCAATCTTTTGGAAACAATATCCTCCAGCCTTCTAGTCTCCACGCTGCAAAAGCTTTCTATAAGGTTTCTTATTGCACGATTATAAAATGAATCCGTATAACCATCAAAATCAAGCAGATTATTCTCAGGCATGTTCAGCACCTGAAAATAATTACCGGCAATTTTAAGTTTATATACTTTATCAATCTTCAGACTATAAGAATTTTAAAAACAGAGAGGTAAAGAATAGTTTTATTTTTGTTTTTACTCCTACTGCTTCATATTTTATCTCTCCAGAATCTAAAGCGCTCATTAAAGAAGCTATCGGGTCTTCGGAATTTATTATCGAATCTAATACCTCTTTATTTATGTACACTCTTAAAGTTGGGTTTTTGCCCTCCTCTTCTTTAAAGCTTATTAGTCTTGCGTTTCTCGTTTCAGCTGAAAATATCCTGGTAGATTCAAAATGGCCCAAGTAAATATTAATCCTTTCATCCCCGAACAAAGTTTTTAAAACCCTTGGCGCGGAATCTATATTTTTATTGTAATCCTCGATTAATTTATCAGAGTCTTCCAAATATTCATCTACGTCCTGCGCAGATACAGATGCCATAGAACTTAGTATCATCATCGAAATAAAAAGAATTATTTTTTTCATTATATTATCTTGTTATAATTAGCTATATAAAACTTTTTTATTTTTATTTTTCATTCATGTCTTACACCTAACGCAGGAGAACAAATAAGTTTATAAATAATAAGAGATATATATTGAAAGAGGTGATATTATGGCTGATATTAATACAATCATGCTTTATGTTTTAGTAGGTGCTGTTTTTGGCGTTGTTTATGGGTTAAGAAGGATTTATATTGTCGAGAGGAAAATAGACGAGCTCGATAAGAGAATTGCCAACGTCCTAATCAGGTTTAGGAAGAAAAAGTAAACTCCTTTCTTGCTTTTTCTAAAGTTTCCGGGGTGCCTATGTCGATGATGTTGCCCTTGCTTATGAAGCCATATACTTCTTTTTTTGGATAGAGCCATTCTATAAATCTTCCTGGTTGATCCGGGTTGTTTCCTTGCTCTAAATATTCTTTAAGCATCGCAATAGTTTTTTCACTGTAAATGTGAAGGCAGTTAGCAGCCAAATTTGAAAACGGGTTGCTTGGTTTTTCTTTAAAAGAGATTATCTTATTATCCTTGTCGAGTTTTACAACACCATGATGTTTCAGCATGTTTTTGTCCTTTATCATGCACACAGAAATAACGTCTTTGTTTTTTTCTTTAAAATAAGTTACTATATCGTTTAATTGAAAATCGAATAGCTGATCCCCTCCTATCATAAAAACCGGGTTAGTGATTGACTTCTCTTTTATTGCAAAATAAATATCCCCTATGGCCCCAAGCTTATCCTCCTCGGATAAAGTTCCGTCATTTACGATTTCAATTTTCAAATTGGTTTTCAAGTTTTTCCTCCAGTCGTTAAAGTGGCTAAGGTAGCGGTTGTTAGTTACAACATATATTTTATTCAGGTCTCTAAAGTTTTCCATCTTGTCGATGATGTTTGTTATTACAGGTTTTCCGCCGACGTCCAATAAGGGTTTTGGAAAATTTTTTGTTAATGGATACAGCCTGGTGCTGTAGCCCGCAGCTAACAATATTGCGTCTATTTTCATCCTCGGAAAAAGTTTAAGATATGTTTAAATAACTTTTCTTTAATTTTTGTTTCATGCAGCAAGTTTATTTACACGCCCTGTTCGCCATTATATTTGCAGCAATATTATATCCCTTTATAGGGTACTATAGTATTATCGTCTTTTTAAGTGGCTTTGTGGTAGATGTAGATCATTACATTTATTATGCTATAAGGAAGAAAGATTTTAATTTAATGAATGGATATTTTTATCACGTGCCTGGAAGCAAAGTTCATGAGCCGCATAGTGATTCGCTGTACATCTTCCATACATGGGAGATATGGCTGTTGTTTTTTATTCTCGCCTTTCTATCTCATCAATTGTTTCTTTTTATACTCATAGGAATCATATTCCATATGATCTTTGACTGGGGGTATTTGTTTTTCAACAAGGATGCGATTGGTGAAAGAGCTTGGTCGCTGATTGGGTGGATATCAAGAAACTAAATTTTATAAAGTGAAATTTCCTAGTAATCATATGCCGCGATCGCATAACCTGGTATTGCGCAGGTCTTGAATTATATCAGGTTAACCTGTTTCCGAAAGGATATCTCGGTTCAAATCCGAGTCGCGGCGACGTTTCATTTTCAATGCATTGTTAAGTTAGCGGTTGGTAAAAGATATACTCAACTATAGAAAGGTTTAAATAGTATTAATACATATTAATTAGTATGGATAAGAGCTATCAGAAATTAACAATAACCCTACCAGAAAATTTGTTAAATGAGTTTAGAAGATTTTGCGAAAATAATGGAATTAACCTGAGTAGCAGAATTGCCATACTAATCAAGGATGATTTAGAAAAGAAAAATCCTTTGAAGAAATAAAATAAACGAAGCCCCGAAGGGCTCCGGGAATTAAAATGCGCGAACACCCTAATTCCAAATCTAAAAAGAGAAACAAGTATAAAAAACTTTCTTGTCCTAATTGTAATTCTAAGTTTATAATAAAATGGACTAAGAGAAATACACAGAATAGAGGTTTAATTCAAAGACATAAATGTAAAAATTGTAATAAAACTTTTGTTTTTGATGATGGATTTTACCGTATGAAAAATCATCCAAAGAAAATAACGTGTGCTTTGGATTTATATTACAAAGGAGTTTCATTAAGGAAAGTGCAGGAACATTTTCAAGCTTTTTATCCAAAAAACAGCACACATGTTTCTGTCTATAATTGGATAGTAAAATATGCAACAATAGTTTCAAAATTAATAGACAATATACCAATCAAATGCGGTAATGAAATGATGAGCGATGAGATGGAATATCATAGAAGATTATATCATCAAAAAGGCATGAAAGGAATTGAACAAAATTGGTTTGTTGATACTTTTGATTTACAAACAAGATTTATGATTATTGGAGAATATATGAAAAGTAGAACAAATGAAAACCTTATCAAAGTTATGAAGAAAACCAAATTTAAGACAGGAGAACAGGTAAAAATAGTTACAACAGATGGTTTACAAGGCTATCCAACTGTTTTAAGAAAAACATTCAGTTTACAATCTCCTTATCATGCTTCAAGCAGAACAAAAAGCAAGATAATTCACAATGTTGTGATTGCATCTGAAAGAGGTTTTAATCATCCTATTGAGAGGTTACATAACACAATTAGAGAAAGAACAAAAGTAATGCGTGGTTTTCATGGATGTATAGAAAGTGCTTATGCTATTATGAAAGGTTTAGAGATAAACTATAATTTTAACAGAAAACATATGTCCTTAGGCAATAAAACTCCCGCTGAAATCGCCATTCCTCAATTAGAATTGGGAGTGAATAAATGGTTGGATTTGATTAGATTGTCAAAAGCTAAAAATTAAGAAGGCAAATAATTGATTAAAATGTATTTATCTTGTATCGAATTTTCTTTCAATTGTATTTAACTCAAAGCAAGAATTATTTTTTCTTACCCAATCATAAATCGCAATACTTCCAGCAATAGAAGCATTTAAACATTCGACTCCTCCATATTGTGGAATATACACTCTGGAAACAGAATTATCTAAAATTTTCTTTGGGACGCCCGTACCTTCATTACCAATAACTAACATTGTGTTCTCAGGATATTTATATTCGAAAATATTATTAGAATCTTCTCCTATTTCAACAGAAACAATATTATAACTTCTTTTTCTACAATAATCAACAAATTCTTCAGAAGTTCTCATTTTAACAACCTTAATTTTAGAGTGTGCCCCCGTTGCTGCCCCTTTATTCCATTTTTTTCTTCCAACAATAACTACTTCCTTTAGAGCCGCAGCATTCGCTGTTCTCACTAATCCCCCCACATTCGTTTCATTCGCGAAATTCATCACAGCTACTGCAAGATTATTCATTTTTCTCCTTCCTATAGTCTTTAATAGTAAAATTTCTAAAATGTATTCTCTTATTTAAGGCTTTTTTTAATACTTTTCCTAAAAGTTCTTTATTATCATCCCATTTAATTATCTCAATAAATTTATCAATATCCAGCCATTCATATTTTGAATGCTCTTCATTTAATGTAACCTTCTTAGAATTTACAAAAGAGACAAAATTATGTTCTTCACAAACTTCATTTCTCCAATTATATACAGAGCCCCAATTTAATGGAAAAATTTTCTCTACTACCAATCCTGTTTCTTCCATAACTTCTCTTGAAACAGCTTCTTCAAAATCCTCATTTTTCTCGACACTTCCAGTTACTACAAACCATCCTCCTTTGCCGTGCTGTGGATGTGGCTCGCTATAAAGAGCCAATATCTTTTTTTCATGAACTATAAAAGTTAATATTTTTCTTTGCATTTTATTATAAATGATTACCAATTTTTAAGTCCTTCTAAAATAAATATTGGAACTGCTGAAGGTTCCTCAGTCTGAGAAAGGCCTTGTTTGAGGACATAAGGAACATTATTATCCCTTAGGATGTCTTCAACTTCGGGAATACTCCATAATTTGATTGTGTGCTTATCTACATACATATCTATTTCTCCTGTTTGTTTATCCTTAATTAAATAAAGAGGATTCCAATGCGAAAAACCGCCTAGTGAATGAGATGTGTATAATTCAGCAACTTCATATCTTTCATTACTGTTTGCAGTTATATTTGTATATCCTTCCCTCCATCTTTCAGCACAATATGCTAAATCAAAGATTACTTTTCCATCAGTAGCATGTTTTCTCATTGAAGAGATGGTTTTTTCAAAATCTTCTCTTGAAAGATTATATTGTATTGAACTAGACAAACAATAAACTAAATTAAATTTTTCTCTTAAATCAAAACTCCTCATGTCTGCCTTAATAAGTTTGGCATTTAATCTTTTTTCAGCAGTTACATCTAACATATCTTGATTTAAATCTATCCCTTTTAGTTCTGCCCTTGGCAATTTTCTTCTAACTGCTTCAAGATGGCTCCCAGTTCCACAAGCAACATCTAATAGTCTTGGATTTTCTATAGGGGGAAGATTTCTAACAAGAAAATCTGCTTCCTTACCATAATCTCGATAAGAGTAAAGTAAATCATAAAATTTAGCCAAGTTCCCATATAACTTCATTTTATATCCCTCCTGAATTTTTCTGAACAGACAATAATTTCTATTGTTTTTTCTGGAACTAAGCTTCTCCATGAATCATCTTCTAATTGAATTTTTCTTCTTATTTCAGTCCCACTAATTTCATCGTATCTAGGTAACCATAAAACAGGGATTTTATGATTTGAAAGATCTTCTCTAACATATTCATTACCCGTAGCAACAATATCTATGTTTCCTACAACTCCCAATACATATTTTCCCCAATCTTGATAAAGAGGGTGACTTTCTTCTAAATCTTCCAAATAAATTGGTTCTATTTTGGTGTTTTGAATTACCATATTTATTCGTTCACTTAGGGTAAAGTGGTCCTCTTTTCTTTGTGCTCCAATACCAATTTTTATTTCATCCACAAAACTTTCTAATAATTCATATGCCCTCAAATGACCTAGATGAAAAGGGTCAAATCTTCCAATATATAGGCCCCTCATTTCTCAAACCCCTGTAAAATTTTATTTAATTCATTATTTGACGAAAAATATTGTAGTCTCAATTCATCAAGTAATTCTGGAGGCAAAGTTCCATCAATAGTCCTTTTATCAACTACAATTGGAATCTCTCTTCCCAAATATTTTTTATGATATTTTGTATAGGCCATTTCGACAAGAGTTCCTGGAGAAAGACCAAATATTGTTATTAAATCTCCTCTTAAACTTAAACAAGTATTTAATCCAGACCAACCAGTATCAAACTCTTCTATTTTATCGCACAAATTAAAATATTTTTCTAAAGGGGGATACCCTCCTCTTGGGATAAAACCAACAACCAACTCTCCCCCCGCCATCTTGTAAGCTTTTGCAATATCAAGGGGAACCCCGTCGTCAGGAACCAGATTTATTTGAGAAAGATTTCTGGCTAATACCACTCCTCTTTCTTTTAAGAAAATAGGATATTCCTCTTCAGAGATATTCCCAAATCTAAAAATTTTTGTTCTATCTGTAGGTCCTGCTATTAAAGAAATCATCCATGAGTCTCCTCAAGTCTTGATTTTAGTTTAGAAAATGCATCATCTAAAGACTCGCCAGCAGAAATTTCTCCATGCAGTCTGAGAATCCCAAATCCATTATTTTGTTTTAAAACATTTATAATCTTATTAGCTTCCCCAAATATACCATATCTCACATATTCCTCACTAGCATATGGTTGTTGCATTTTATGATCATAAGTCATTCTTGGGCAATGACCGTGAATAATCGCATTTGTCTTTGGTATTAAAGAATATAATTCTAATAGGAGTGGAGTTTCAGAAGATGGTTCTTTATATCCCCGCCACATAATCTTTTTGCCAGTTCTTCTTTTAACTAAAGTTAGTTCTTCTGGTGAAAGACTTCCAACTTGCGCACCAGTTGAAGAAATAAGGTAACCCTCCTTAACTCTTTTACTTAAGCAACCTGCTGAACCTCGCGTTAAATCTAAATCAACCATAGACTCTCCAATTCTCCTAAATTCAGCATGATTATCCTCAATTAATTTTGTATATTCATCATCCATATCTATTCTTTCTGATTCGTATCGTATTTTTGCTAGATTAGAAAAAACAGTATCGGCAATCTTCTCAATAGGCGCCATTGTAACTCTTTCTAAAGAAATTTCTGGATAAACAATTTTGCATCCCCAAGATTGAATTCTTTTTATTGATTCCTGTGTTTGTGGATGTTCCCACATTGTAGAGTTCATAGCTGGTGCGATAACTACTTTTCTTTTATTGCCGATTGAACTTGCAATAACTGTTGTTGGATAAGTGTCTGCTATGCCAGCAGAAATTTTATTCAATGTGTTAAATGTACACGGAGCAACAAGCACTAAATCTTCTAAGGGCAACTTTTCACCTTCTCTAGAATATCCTGTTACCATAGTATTTCCGGCAATTTCAAAATCTATGATGTTTGAGTCGCATATTTCCTTTCCCATATTAGACATTACAGTATAAACATTAGCACCAGCTTCGGCAAATTCCCTAATTGCTCTTGGTAACTGAACTATTTTTCTTGCACCAGTTCCTATTACATAGATAGTTTTTCCTTTAAGAGTTTTCACTTTCTTCCTCCAACAATTGTCGATAATATTCAAATGCTGTTATTGGAACTATGGTGGGCAAAGTAAGAAATTTACAATCTCTTTCCATAGGAATAGATATTATTTCGTCTAATAAAGATTGTTTTCTTTTAGGTAATCCTGATGTTTCAGTGCCAAAAACAAGAATCGAGTCCCTTTCTAAGAGGTTGGTTTTATATAAACTCTTCTTTGCATCTACTGCTGTACCAATAAGATATTTTCCTAAATCATGCAGTCTATAAACCGCCTCTTCAAATTCTCCCAATACTTGAAATTCAGGTATATTTTCAATCCCCCACGACCTAACTTTTGTTATGATTTTTCTATGATTTGTATCAATAGAGTTTCCAGATAAATATAAATCACAATTTCCTAAAGCTGAGGCTACTTGGATTATGTGGGCTACATCATAAGGAGCTCTTAAGCAATCAAATAACATACCTATTCTTCTTTCCATTCTGACCTCACAAAAGTATTAGCATAGTATTCAGCTATCGCACCCTCTCCAGAGGCAACAGCAATCATTTTAACACCACCATTAACATCCCCCGAGGCATATATACCCTTTCTTGATGTTTGCATTCTCCTATCGACTTCTATGTATCCGTCTTTGTCTAAATTCAATCCGAGTTTTATTGCTAATTCATTATTAGGAAGATATCCAATACATCCAAATATTGCAATTGGCTTGATAATCTTAGGTTTTCCATCTACAATAAGGTGAGCTTCTGTAATTATTTCTTCTCCCACAATTCTCTCCAGACTTGAATTTGTCAATAGAGGAATTAAAAGTTCTTTTAGTTTTTCTAGATATTTTTCTTTTGCTGTTGACTTCTTAGATTTTTCTATTATAATGGGATTTGCTCCCATTTCTTTCAATCTTACAGCTGTAACCGCTCCAGAATTCCTTCCGCCAATTATAAGAGTATCATGACCAGCATAATGTGAAAAATTTCTATCAATTCCGTAATGAATCCTCTTCAAGACATTTTCTACTCCTGGAATTACTAATTCTTTCGGTCTAGTTCCTGTTGCCAATATAATTGTCTTTGTCAAATATTCTTCTCTATCAGAACTTATATAAAAAAGATTATTAGCAGATTTAATTTCTCTTATTTCTTCTTCAAATATAGGAATTTCTCTATCTTCCATGTGTTTCCTAAAAATTTTTGCCACATCCGTTCCTGTTAAATCATATAATCCAAGATAGTTTTCCAGGTTTGTAAAATTTGTATTAATTGTTTCTTCAACAAATCTGCATGGAATTCCTTTATTGCTCAATCTAAAATTAAGATTATCTCCTTGTGCAAATAGTGCTGCAGACATTCCTGCAGGACCTGCGCCAACTATGACTGTATCATAGATTATCATCTTTTTCTCCTTGCCACAATAATTAGTGGATCAGATGTAACCTCTTCCAAAGGGCGATTAAACCTATTTAATATTTCTCTTTCATCTTCCCCAGAAAAACTCTCAATAAATGGAAATGATTTGGCGATTTCAATTAATTTTTTTGGGGCGTAATTTCTTTTAATTTTATGTTGTTCAGCGATTTCAATTTCAAAATCGTTTTCTTTCAACCTAGATATGTAATAATCCAAATCTCTGGATCTAATTAATCTTTCTTTGGAAAATAGTGCTGAAACTTCAACAAGTCCTTTTCCAAGACCATACTCTCTAAAAATAAAATAACCTTTTTCGTGGAGAACTCTTCTTATCTCAGAAATATAAATTGAAGTTACATTTTTTGCAGTGACCAAATCAAATGAATCGTCTTTACATGGCAGTTTAAAATTATCTCCCAAGTAGATGTGTGCCTTTTCTCCAAGTAATTTTCTGGCTCGATCAACCATTATAGAAGAGTTATCAATCCCAAATAAATTTAAGGAATATTGTGGAAAACGATTTAATAATTCCGACAAAACATATCCGTTTCCTGTTCCAATATCTAATATAGTTTGACCATTCTGCAGGGATTTCCCAATGATAGAGAAAAAATAATCATTAAATGTTTCGGCAGAAACAGAAGAGGTTTCTCTAAACAAAGAATCTCTAAGCTTCGCTATTTCTTCATCGTAAAATTTTTCTCCAGCCATAAGATGAAGTAGATGAAATCCTTTTTAAGTTTTACTATTTTATAGTTAAAACAAGGTTTGTTCTATTATCAGTAGGTAAATAAAATCCACCAACCGCTAACTTAACAATGCACATTTTCAATAAGATTTATATAGAAGTAAATGTTCCCAATAAATATGGGAAATAAGAGGTATATTAAGAGGGATAACAGCCTGATCTTTGTCTTTTCCATACTTGCATTGTTCATTGTCGCTTTAGTTGGTTTCAATCTTGAAAGCATAACTTCTGGGACAATAAAAAATACCAGAACAACCACGACTGTAGAAGTATTTCCTAAGTTTCTAAATGCAGGGCAATATGTTACATTGAATGTAAATCCAGGAGTTGGGTGCGTTAATAGCGTCATTGGTTTTTATGATGATTCTGGCTTGAGAAGAGCCACTGCTAGGACAGAAGTTGGAAGCCCCAAGAAGGTTTGCCAGCCATTTGCAGTCAGATATAAAACAAGCCCCACTTGGAAGCCCAACGAGGATGAATCTGGTGTGTTTTTTGCAAAGGTATTTGATTATAATAAAGAAGATTATATTACAACCGCATTTACAATAAATGGATGATAAATGGAAAGGAATAAAATTTTAATTGGTGCTATTGCAATTGTTTTAATAGCACTAATCGGGTTTAATTTTAATAGTATAACCGGGAACGTTGTAGGGAACTTAAAGCCGGATGTCACTGTTTTTCCTGGCACTGTTAAAGCTGGCGAAAAGATAAATATTAAAGTTAAGCCAAACAAGGGATGCGTTGATCCTGAAATCGGTTTTTATTTTTCTGGAAAATTAAGCGATGGAACTATTAGAAGCAGCGGTGGGAGAAAAGGGGTTGTAACGCATAAGGGCGGTTATAAAGTTTGTAAGGGAAACGGGTTAATTTTGGACAAAGATGGAACTTTTACAGTTGGCTATAGGACAGAGCCAAATTGGGATGGCGAGCATTTTGCGAAAATATTTTACTGGAAGGATAGGAACACAAAAGATTCTGTAAATGCATACTTCAATGTCCTGCCTAAAGAAGAATGAAAATAAGTAATATCTTGATTGCTGTAATTTTTCTCGTATTAATATCTCTATTCTCTTTGAACTTTGAAGAGTTAACAGGATATGTGCCAAAGCAAAAAATCCCTGAAGTCAGCGTAATACAAAAAGTTGTAGACTCCGGGGAAGAAATAAAAATCAGGGTTAAGATTAACGGGTTCTGTGTTGATCCTAAATTTGAGATTTTAACTAGAGCCGACCTGCATAAAGACGATAAAACTTATCTGCCAACTGAAGATGATTGCGCTAAACAGAATACCAGAACTTGCAAGGGCTTGAAATATTGCTCTGGCGACATTAAAGATAATATTTTGGAATTAAATTATAAAACAGAAGCCGATTTTCAGGGAGACTATAAAGTCCGGGTAAAATACATTGAGAAGCCAGGGCAGGATGAATTCTACATGCCTTATGTCGAAGCTGGTTTCAGTGTAGTATAAATTTTCAGAAATTAAAGGAAACATTGTCTTAAAGAAATAATTATGCAGGAATAGGCTCTAATTCTTTAATCCCTTTTAAGCCAATCGCAGCTTCTTTCCTCAGGCATACGTTATATAGCTCAATTAGCTTCTTCACAACAAGGTTTTTTTCATTTAATATGTATAGTTTAGCCTTTCCTATTGTCCTGTCATACAAGATTATCTTTTCTTCTATAAATCTTGACCATATCCTAATTATTGTAGCCTTAGAAACATTGCTATTCCTTATTACATCTGATTGGTGAACTGGCAAACCTCTAGAGGTTATTAAATAATCCATAACTCTGGCTTGTGGTGAATTTCCCAGGGTTTTTACAAAGATTGATATTTTTTCTTTGATTATCATATTATTCTTAACTTACAACAAACTATTTAAATGTTTCTATATTATACCATATGGTCTAATAATAGAAAGGTGATATTTTGAAAGAATTAATTAAGAAAGAGATCTTGAGGGACATGGTTAAGTCAAGAAGATGGGGAGGAAAACATACTGAATTGCGAAATCTTAGTAAAGGAATCCCGATTTATCTTATTAATACGAGACAAGGCAAGAAAGCATTTGATAAAGCAGTTAAAGAGCTAATTAATTCTGGATGGCTATTTGCTAAAAAATCAACTGGAGAGATTCATATTTCTTTAAATCCTCATTATAGCAAAGAAATACTAGAGTTTACTGCATAATTTTGATATCGCCCGAGAGGGGATTCGAACCCCCGGCCCCAGCATTTCTCCGGATTTAGGAGTGTTGCACTCTTTTCAGATCTGTGCTCTATCCAGACTGAGCTACCCGGGCATGATAAAAGACAAGGAAAAACTCGTTTTTAAATTTTTGTAAAAAAGTCTTTCTGCTTGCTGTTGCTGAATTTCCTGTTGAATTTTAATATTTTTTTCTTCAATTTTTGGCTCCCGTTTTCTAGTTTCATCTTGTTTACTTTCAAGGCTTCTTCAATGGCCTCTTTTCTAGGCAAGGCATTATCCACGAATACAAAAGCTTCTTCTATAAAGCCTCTCGGAAATTCAATTCCTACTATCTCCCACAGCGGTCTTTCTTCAACTTTCCTCTCCTCTTTCAGCTTAAAGGCAAACAAAAATGTAGACAAGAATCTTAATATCCCGCTAAGCAGGAATAAAAATAAATATACGCTTCCAAATAATTTAATGTCAATATGTGTTGCAATTAATCCGCCGATTGTCGCTCCTAAAAAAACGCCGGTGCCGCTGAATATATTATTGTATGTAAATGCAAAGCTTCTTTTCTTTCTTGGTACAACATCGTAAATAAAATTAGCCTCGCTTAAATTAAATCCGCCCCATCCTGCGCCGGCAAAGACATTCACCAGTAAAAGATAATACCAATTATCACTAACCAACCAGAATAAGGGGATGGCGCTATTCATAATGCCGCTAATGATCAATAGTTTTGCATTTCCAAATTTGTCAGATATCTTGCCCCAGACAGATAGCATCAATATGCTGCCCAAAGCTCCGGCAATATTAATGCTTATGAATTGTGGATAGCTCCAGTTTAGCTCCCTTAACATATAGATAGCAAAAAATGGCCCGGCAATAGCAGTTCCAAATCTTAATAAAGAGCCGTATAATACATAATTGCCAAGATTGCTGTTCTTCAGTCTTTTAACAAAAGCGCCTATGGAAAAGTAACTTTCAGGATCGTATTTGAATCTTGGCTCGTATTGTCTTTGTAAATAATACATGGAAATTAATCTGAAAATTAAAGCTAGCAGGAATAGAACACTAAATCCTATTAAAACAAATTCTCCGTCAAATTCTTTTCCACCCCCATTGAATAATTTCAGGAACCATGCCGCAAACAAGCTGCTTATCAATACAACACTGCCTGCAATTTTGTTTCTCCTGCTAAAGTATTCCCCCCTTTTCTCTTCCTTAACTAAGTCCCCCATCCAGGAATTCCATACAGGTCCGGCAAAACCGCCGATAATAGCTATTAAGGTAAATGCCACTACAACAGACCATGTTCTCAAAAATTCACTATTAAAAATAAAAGGTATTAAAGCTAAAGGTAGCCATAATAAGGCCTGAAGTAAAACTGCATTTATAATAATGAATTTCCTGCTTCTGGTTTTCATTAATTTGTTTGTATATATCTGAAACCAGGGAGGCAATAGGTTCGCTAAAGAAGTCAACAAGCTTACCTGAAAAGGGTTTGCATTCATTGCAATCGCATAGGGGCTGACAAAATTAGTTCCAGCGCCCTCCATAACAGAAACTGCACCGGCCTCCTTGATTGAGTTCTGCAAACTCTGCGCAATCACTCCTCTTTTTTTAGCCATCGCCCCATCAAAATCCTTATCTTGCTTAAAAAGCTTTGTATTCGTAGAATGAATGTATAGGTTCAATAGAAATGATACCACCTAAATAAACAATTAAATAAACAGCATTTTATCGTCTATCAATATACATCTATAATTTCTTATCATTGGCAAATTGAGATATCTTATCATCCGTTCATTGCTAAATTTTATACTAATTATGTGTAAACAACTGGTATCAAATGTCATGAACCTACACAGTATTCGTAGAATGAACCAGCTTTAAATTTAAATTTTCTTGGCAAAAACCAAAAAACCAGTATGTAAAATTCCAATGTTCTCTGGCCTAGCTCTCCTCTCGTCGACAATCCATCTTCTTTGAATATCCTCAACTACGTTCTCTACTTTAAAATTCTCGTCGACTTTATTGATAAATTCATGCACTTGAGTAATATTTGGAAGAAAAACAGCCAGCTCCCCTCCTTTTTTCAAGGCCTTTTTACAATTACCCAGTGCCTTCCAAGGATCTTTAATATCAAGCGTAATCAAATCCAATTTTCTTTCATCAATTTTTTCGAACACGTCTTTATTTTTGAAAACAACATTCTTCAAACCAAGTTTTTTTATATTCTCTCTTGCTATCTCCAAAAATTCTTTTCTATTGTCGTAGCTGTAAACTTTTTTCACAAATCTTGCTAGGTTGGCAGTTAATACTCCGCATCCGCTTCCGCCATCAACTACTGTAGAGTCTTTATCAATGCAAGTATTAGCTAAAATGACCCCAATATCTTTCTGCAGCATAATTGCAGGGCCTCTTTTAATCTTCCTTAAATCATCGATAAAACTCATTCTAAATTTCTCCTTACCATATCTAAAGTCATATTAAGAATGCAACCTTAACAGTTTATTAGTAATTCTAGTAAATGTTGGTCTTGCTTTAGGATATTTCTCTTTAATCCTTCCCAATAGCACTGCGAATCTCACATCACTGTCTAAAACCTTTTTATTCTCGATAGCAATCCATTTGCCCGAGTATTCATCCAAATCAGTCTCGATATACCAATCATAATCTGTTTTTACCATTTTAACAATTAAGCTTTACATATTTTTAAATCTTGCGGGAGACAGGACTCGAACCTGCGTAGGCACTAAGCCAGTAGCTTTCTTAGTCAAGCTCTTGAGGTTGGGCAATCATATGATCTCTACCCCGTTTGACCGCTCCGGCACTCCCGCATAAATAAATCCCTATTAAGTCAATATATAAAAGTTTTTAAAACGAATTTTTAGTATCTTAATTATGAAACTAGCCTCTTTATTTTCAGGCGGCAAAGACTCCACTTATGCATTATATTTAGCAAAAAAGTTCAGTCATGAAATAGCCTGCATAATTACAATGGATTCCCAAAACAAAGATAGTTATATGTTCCACACACCGGTCGATAATGTTGGTTATTTAGCTGCAAGAATGCAATTACCTTTAATAAAGTTTTCAACACAAGGGAAAAAAGAAAAAGAATTAGTTGACTTAAAAAAGGCGATAAAACTAGCAATAAAGAAATATGAAATTGAAGGGGTTGTGACAGGAGCAGTAGCTTCAACATACCAAGCTTCAAGAATGCAAAAAATTTGCAATGAATTAGATATCTATTGTTTCAATCCTCTCTGGCAAAAAAACCAGATAGCATTGTTAAATGAATTAATTAAAAATAATTTCAAGTTTAAGATTGTAAAAGTGGCAGCAGATGGCTTGAATAATTCTTGGATAAATAAAATTTTGGATAAAAAGTCCATTATAGAACTAATTAAATTATCTCAAAGATATAAATTCTCAGTGACTGGTGAAGGGGGGGAAATAGAGACAGAAATTATTGATTGTCCTCTATTTAAGAAAGATAAACCTGTCGAGAGGACATTATTTCGGGATACTACAAGTACTGAATCATCCGCAATCCTTAAATATTTTCTTTAATTACTTTCAATAGGTGATCTGATGGCAAAATACACTTCTAAACTCATGATTGTTAGTTTAATCTTATTAGCGATTATAATAATAATTTCAATAATGTTATTAATCAAAAGGGTCTACGGGGTAGTATAAATGGCTAAAGATGGTGGCGAAATTCTATCTTTAATTGGGCAATTTTTGGCATATCTTCTTGGCATAATTATCATAATACAAATTATCAAAAGTTTATTTGGAGGTACTTGGGAGATAGAAAACATAATTTTGGCAATTGTTATATTTAATTTAACAATAACTTTCAGCATTGGAGGATACTTGTTGAGTTTGAATACTAAAATAGCTAAGATTGACAAGAAAATTCACGGGCACGTTGAGTGGCATAAAGGAAAAGACAGCGGAAATAAGAAAGGTTAAAGTTATAAAATTTGCTCCTAATTTTTAGAAAATGATGCTAGTAATTAATCTCAATAAGTACAAGCTGCATGATTTAGAATTTATCAAGCCAATAACAGATTTACTGACAAGATTTAGGGTTGTTCATTACAAGAATTTAAAACAGAGCGATCTTGATTCAGCTGAAAAAATAATCGTCGCAGGAACTTCCTTAAAAGATGACGAATATTTGAGAGACATAAAAAGTTTTTCTTGGATTAAAAGTTATAAAAAACCGATTTTAGGAATCTGCTCAGGAATGCAAATCTTAGCTCTAGCAAATGGGGCTAAATTAAAAAAAACTAAAGAGATTGGCCAGATTCAAATTAAAATTCTGAAAGAAGATCATTTAATCAATAATGTTGAGAAAGTTTATTCCTTGCATCAGTTCTCTACAACGTTGCCAAAAGGGTTTGATTTGTTAGCCAAGTCTTCAAAATCCATTCAGGCAATAAGAAAAGGCAATCATTACGGGTTGATGTTTCATCCAGAAGTTTTCAATAAGGAAGTAATAATGGATTTTGCCAAAGATATATAAACAATAAATTCTCAATATTATTCATGAGAGGTGTTTCTGAAAGGGAAAAGCATTTGCCTAATTTTACCCTGCCTGAATTATTAAGGATAATGCACGAAGTTAAGGGCATCATTTCGCTCTCAGCAGGAGAGCCAGACTTTTCAACTCCAAAACCGCTTTTAAGATACGGAGCAAGTATAATTCATAAATCAACTCACTACACTCCAACGCAAGGTTTGAAAGAATTGAGGGAAGCAATCTGCAAAAAGCTAAAAAGGGAGAATAAAATAAACGCATCTCCTGAAAATATAGTAGTTACAACAGGATCGCAAGAAGCAATATTCGCATCTTTATTAACCACAACGGATCCAAAAAGCCAGGTATTGATCCCAAACCCAGGATACTTAGCATATCTGCCAGCAATTGAGCTAAGCGACGGAAAGCCGGTTTCTTATAAATTAGAAGAAAAAAATAATTTTCAGCCAAATCCTGATGAAATAAAAAAATTAGCAAACAGGAAAACAAAAGCAATTATTATTAACAGTCCTTCAAACCCAACTGGCCAAGTTTATTCCCGAAAGTTGTTGGAGGATATTGCAGACATTGCTCGCGAAAAAAATCTTTATATATTTTCAGATGAGGCATATGAAAAACTAATCTACGATGATGAGAAGCATCTCTCAATAGGCTCGTTAAATGGGATGAAAAATTATGTTCTCTCCCTCTATTCATTCTCGAAAAGCTATGCGATGTGCGGTTTCAGGCTGGGTTATATTGTGGTTCCAAAAAACCTTTCAGAGCCGATAATAGAATCCTCTCATTTCCTTACAATCTCCCCTCCCCACGTTTCTCAGTTGATGGCAGTCAAGGCTTTGTCATTGTCAGATCGGCATATAAAGAAGATGGTTAGGGCCTATAACAAAAGAAGAAAATACTTAGTAAAAAAATTAAATGAAATGAACTTGATTACAAGAGAGCCAAAAGGCGCATTTTACGCATTCTCAAATATAAAGAATGTTACAAAAAAGAAAAGCTACGACTTCTCCCAGGGCTTGTTGAAGAAAGCAAGAGTTGCAGTTGTCCCGGGAACAGAATTCGGAAAATACGGGGAGGGCTATATTAGATTTTCATATGCAACAAAATTATTTTTAATAAAGAAAGCATTGGAAAGGATAGAAAGGTATTTGAGGTAACACACAGAATACACACGCAGAATAAAACAAAACATATTTAAAAGTATGATAATTTGAAAATCAAGAGGTGAATAAGATATCAATAGAGATTCTCAAAAAACTGGTTAATACAATCAGTCCTAGCGGAGATGAGAAACTAGTCAGGAATTTGATTAGAAAAGCAATAAGAAATCATGTAAACAAGATCGAGACAGATAATCTTGGGAATTTAATCTGCAGGAAAAAAGGGAAAGGCCCGGTAATAGTTCTTGCTGCTCACATGGATGAAATCGGGTTGATGGTGAGCAAGGTGGACCAGGATGGTTATTTGAAGATAATTGCTATCGGCGGCGTTGATTCTATTGCTCTCGTTGGCCAGAAAGTTCAAATCATGGATGAGAAAAATAAGGTAATATGCCACGGCGTCATTACATTTGAAGAGGCCCATGATGGCAGGTCTTTGGATAGAAAAGATATTCCCCCTACTTCAGAGCTTTATGTCGATGTGGGCTTGACTAAAGAAGGCTGCGAGAGGAAAGGAATTGAAGTCGGCTGCTATATAGTCCCCCTTCATCATCTCGAGTTTCTTGGTGACAAGAATGTAATCTCAGGAAAAGCACTTGATGACCGGATTGGTTGCTACATCCTTATCGAGTTGGCGAGAAGGCTAAAGAGGGCAAAAGCAGATGTATATTTTATATTTACGGTGCAAGAAGAAATTGGCTTGTATGGGGCCAAAACCTCAATTTACAACCTAAAGCCTGACTGGGGGATAGCTATAGACGTTGTTGCAGCAAGAGACGGTGCAATTGGATCAACGAGAATGTTGGGCAACGGTCCTATAATAACTGTAAAGGATGCAGAAATGATTGCAGATAGGCATCTAAATATCATCCTAGAAAAAATAGCGAAGAAGCTAAAAATTAACCTGCAAAAAGATGTTTCCTCATCCGGTACAACAGACGCTACGAATATAATGTTATCAAAAGGAGGCACTCCTTCAACAGCAATAGGGGTGGCTGTTAGAAATATACACTCAACTATTGGGATTGCAGACATGCGAGATGTAAGCGGCGTTATTAAAATCCTTAGTGAATTCTTGAAAGATCCGCCAAAGAAGCATGTTTTTTAAAATTAAAAAGTGTGTAGTATCATGACATATGTCACCACTTAAATTCATGGGTTTTTTCATGAATCTTGGTGATGTTCATGAAGAAAGAAGAAATAAGGAAAGAATTCTTTAAACTTAAATCAAGAGGATTTTCTTACAGCCAATGTAAGAAAATCCTTCATGGAAGATTTGAATATGA
>Ga0209541_10001689_pt1 | contig 43234 bp, 42 predicted proteins | sample RifCSPlowO2_01_FD_184027 | JGI IMG/M metagenome (GOLD analysis project Ga0209541, IMG submission 184027) | Groundwater microbial communities from Rifle, Colorado - Rifle CSP2_plank lowO2_0.1 (SPAdes) (version 2) | ecosystem: Environmental > Aquatic > Deep subsurface > Groundwater | place...
CGACGGCTTTGCTACGTCGGCATCACACGCGCAAAAGAATTGCTCTATCTCCTCTGCGCACACCGCCGGCTCTTGTGGGGCGAGACGTCAATAAATCCTCCGTCGCGTTTTCTGAAAGAGATTCCGGACGAATTTCTTCAGCATGAGGACTATGTGGGAGAGTACGGCAACTCGTACGCCGACGAAAAAAGCAGTGATGAAAACGAGAATATTCTTATAGAGTAGCGGCGGGCGCTCCGAACAGCGCAGAAACACATCTTCGCGCGTATTGCGTATGCGTATGAAAAACGAACATAAAAAAACCCCCACCGCGCACGACATTCACCCCAACAAGCTCATGGGGCAGCATTTTTTGGTTTCAAAAACGGTATTAGAAAAAATTCTTATGGCCGCAGAACTTTCAAAGAACGATACGGTGCTAGAGGTCGGCCCCGGACTCGGCGCGCTTACGCTTGAACTTTCGCGGCGGACGGAGCGCGTTATCGCCGTTGAAAAGGACCGCACGCTTGCGGCCGCTCTTAAAAAAATATTGGCAGAACACGGGCGCACAAACGTATCTGTCGTAGAAAAAGATCTTCTCCGCATACCGGTGAACGAGTTGGTCCGTGGCCCATATAAAATAGTCGCGAACCTTCCATACTACCTTACCTCGCGTTTTTTACGGATGTTCATTGCAGACACCGTGGCGCGACCGGAAGAGATCGTGGTGGTGATACAGCGCGAAGTCGCGGAACGCGTCGTCGCGCAACCGCCGGAAATGGGACTCTTGTCGCTTTCTGTCCAGACATTCGGAACACCGCAGATCATCTCGTTCATACCGGCAGACGCTTTTTCTCCGCCGCCAAAAGTAGAATCGGCGATCCTGCGAATAACCGACATTTCTCCACGTTTTTTCCTTGCGCACGCGCTGGATGAAAAAAAGTTTTTCTCGCTGGCACGCACCGCATTCCAGCAAAAAAGAAAAATGCTGGCAAACTCACTTGCGCTCCTGTGCGAAGGAAAGGCGGCCGCCGAAAAAATTCTCGCCGCCGCACACATTCCAGGGGGAGCGCGCCCGCAAGAACTATCGCTTGATGACTGGGCGCGGCTTTGCACGGCGTTGCCCGCATCCCATCAGCCCCAATCCGCCCCCTGATGCCTACCATCTCCATGTGCCAACACAAACCCCGCCCGTAAAAGGCGGGGTTTACTTTATTTCACATGACGCGTTTCCCAATATCACAAAACGATATTTCATGCTCTGTACATACAGCCCGCCTTTTACGGGCGGGGTTTCGCACAAAAAAGCATCAACCGCATCCGCATATGCCGGTACCGAGCGGGTTCGTGAATTGATCCCATACGGCGTTTGGATAGGCCGCACAAATCAAGTTAAGGCACCCATCCGGGATGTCACAAGCGGCAGAAAACGGTCCGCAATCCTCAACAAACACGACGCTAACCCCAACGTACTTCCAGCCACAGTTGCAACAATACACCCAGCCATTGAAACCATAGACGGGGTACATGGGGTTAAGGTCCTTGTAACAATCCGGTTTTGTGTTCCAGGACGGCGTCCAGTCGTTTGATGCCATCGCGACCTCGGGAACTGCAAGCACATATTTTAAGCCGTCAAGAATATCGGCGATTAATGAGCCGCTCTCTTTCTTGTAGATTAGCCGTTGTGCCCCAGGAAGAACAATATCACTGACACCAACCGCCCCACCCTCCAGTGCCGCACGCTCCCTTTTAACGATCTCGGGTAAAAGCTCGTTCAGACCGCGTTCCAAAGACGCAACATCGTTTTCGTCAACAGCTCCTCGGGAACGGGCAAATCCGAAGATTCTGTTCAATGTTTTGTACACCTCCGCGTCCGTATTGAGAGGACTCCGCTCCGAATCTGCCACATATCCTTCAGAAACCATAAGATTTTCAACCTTTTTTAACCCTTCGCGATACGCGGGAGGCCAAAGCCGGTCAAAAACCTCGGCTTCACTAAGCCGAGTCCCGGGCTTGGTTGCAAAATATTCCATAAATAAGCTTCCCTTTTGCCTATCTACTATGCGAAACACTATCGGCGCGATATCGGCAATCTTTGGTGTCTCGTATATTGGCTCCGGGGCTGTTTCCCCTTGAATACGCGTAGTTGCCTTTGGCATACTTTTTCCACCATCACCAGCAAACACGAGACCTTTTTGCTGTTCAATCTGGCTTAGCACCGCCGAACCACCACCCTCACCGCCCCCAACCAGAGAAGTCGCCCCCCTTGGCCCCGCACTACCGTTGTCAGATACAAAAAAGAGGTTCCCAAGAACAACAAGGGCAAAAACAGCAAGTAGAGCAAAAAATGCTATCAATCGTTTCTTTGTCATAGTGCTTTCATTATACAGTTCTTTAAAATATTTGAAACAGCGCGCTGTCCAAAGACGGTTTTTTGCCATCCGCCCACAACCCCCCGTTATCCACAGGATTGTAACGGGTCTTGCACAGGGAAAGAGTATAATAAAGAAGTGAAATCCGTGGCGACCCTACTGAAAAGATCAATATACGCAAGGGCCACCCTTGCCCTTTTTGCCATTACCGCTGTGGGAGGCGCTGTGTTCCTCCTGCTTTTACCAACACCAGAAGAGCGGCTTCAGAAAGCGCTGGAAGAAAAGGTGGTCTTGAGCGATGAGGAAAAAAAATTGGTGTCAGCACGACTGGAAGAACTAAGCGGAGATGCCGATAGCGACGGCCTAAAGGACTGGGAAGAACTGATATACAAGACCGACAAGGACAATCCGGACACAGACGGCGACGGGGCTAAAGACGGGGAAGAGGTTCGTGCTGGAAGGAACCCGCTTAAAACAGGACCGAACGACGACATTCTTGGAACACTTTCGGACGAAACCGCCAAAGAATCAGCCGATGCTGCGCGTCCGATCTCAAACAAAATTGCAGATATTCTGTTGCAAGACCAGGCGTTTGCGGCGGCCCTCACCAATGGCCCCGAATCACTCACTGACGAAGACGTTGCCCGACTCGCAGAGCGTGTGTATGCGGCGCGCCCTAATATCGGCGAATCCGTGGACAGCGCCGCCCTGTGGCATCCGATAAAAATCATTACCGACAACTCACCGCTTGCGATAAAAAATTACTTCAACGCCCTGGGAGCAATCCTTATCAAATACCTGTCCGGCCCTGCCGAAGAGGATTCGCTTGCGATCATTGAGCGCGCGCTAGCAAAAAACAACCTTGCAGAACTTTACGCGCTCAACTCAAAGGTGGAACTTCTTGACCGAAGCATCGCCGCATTACAAAACGTTCCCACCCCTTCTTCGCTCGTTGATTTTCAAAAAAAAGAACTGTTGCTTTTTGCGAAAACAAAAAATGAGCTGGCAGCACTTGCGAAAGCCGAGGAAGACCCGGCCGTCATGATATTTCTTGTCCCAGAGGTCCTAAAGTTAAAAAAGGAGGCAGGCAACTTCCATCGCGAGCTGATAGCGTGGCTTGCCGGACGATCAATAATGTTCAGCAATGAGGAGGGCGGGGTCTTCTTCAATAAAGAACAGGGATAAATGTCTATTTTTTCAAAAAAAACTTCACCAATTATTTCGTCTCTTATCCTCGGGGCGTTCGTCCTGGGCCTTTTGTTCCCGTTGTCCATTCCCCGCGAGACACAAGCGTCTGTCCCACAACATTGCAGCTTAGTAGATGACCTTTGCACCAAAGAGGTGTCCGCGCGCCTTTCTTCTCTAAGCTGGGACGCCCTTATTGGTTCCATTTTCTCCTGGGACGCGCTTTCAACTATGGCAGCAAAGGCCTTTATCAAGATCCTGCGCGAAATCGTTATAACATATATCAGAACAGGGAGGTTTCAGAAACCCACGTTTGTGCTCAACTACATGCTTGATCCGCAGATGATGGCGGAAAACGCGGCGCGAATATTTTTATCAGACCTCACTGGACTCAATTTTTGTTCAAACGTGGGAGATGTAAGCAGAAATCTTTCTTTTTCGCTCAACCTCTCCCTTTCGCTGGAATGCTCACTTGCAAATAAAAATGATTTCAATCGGATACTGACCGACTACATCCGCCGTCCGGAAACCGTCACTCCACGGGACTATTACTTATGGCTTCAGAGAGAGAATGATTACACTCACTCCGTCATTACCGCCGAATCAAAAAAACTTGAGGCCGAAGCCCGGGCGCTCATCGGTCGCGCCGCGGAAACCATAACGGGCGATGGCTTTCTTGGCATCCGCGACCCCGCAACGGGCAAGGTAAAAACACCGGGTGAGATCGTCGCGGAACCCCTACGCCAGACGATCGCCTCGGACTATCGCGGCGTGGACATTGCCGATGAACTGTCTGATGCGGTGGCGGCCGTAATAAACGTCATTTTTTCAACAGTACTGGAGAAAATAATCAATGGAGCTACATCGCTCATTTAACCCCACAATGAACGCTTCCTGCAAAACACACTTGCAAAGACCGTTGTGTTACAGAAAACAGCATCCTCGGATCTTGTCTGATCTTTGCTCACACCAAAGAATGTAGTCATCGTTTACTCGCATCGCATGTTTACAACCTGCCTTACAACGCAAAAATTTGTCGCAACCGCTCTTCTTCTGTCGGTTGCGCTTGGCGTCTTCCAGCCGCTTTCAGCGTTCGCAGAACCGGTAGGAGTTGAGTTTGGCGGTTCCGATCCGGGGGTCTCTGCAACCACCGATTATACCGCCCTCCAAAAGGATTCGGGGAACTGGAAAGCAAGCGAGATAAGCGCAAGCGCCAAAACCGGCCAAGGACAGAACTATAACACCTCCTGCTGGGGCGTCCTCTATGCGTTTGTGTGTGGTGGCATGTTACTGGTAGAGGCAATACTGGATTCGCTTGGGTGGATTCTCACCAGTATCGCCGAATACCTTTTCTTCTATGCAATTGAGGTAAACTTTTCTTCTTTTGACCAGTCCGCGAAGGATTTTACCCAAATAGGCGTTCTTGGTTGGCGAGTTACGCGGGATGTGGCAAACATGTTCTTTGTGTTTATTCTGCTGTGGATCGCGCTTGCAACGATATTCAACTTCGGGCAATACACCGCCAAACAAACACTTCCGAAACTTATTATCGCGGCCCTCTTGATTAATTTCAGCTTGCCCATTGCCTCAATTGTCATCACAGGAACCAACTATCTTGCCGGCATATTCATTGCAGACCTTCAAAGGCAGGGCGGTCCGCGCGATATCATCTCAAAAATGGGCCTGGACGGTGACCGGATCACAAAACAGGTCGGTACCACACGCCCGCCCGGCGGGGGAGGAGACACCAGTCAGCAAAAAGTTGACGCCGCCCTCCTAAAAACAGAAACCTATGTGGACTCAAACGGAAACACCGTCACGGTTGACGCAACAGGGTGCCAGGCTCAGGCGCCCGCTAGCGACCCAGCAAACTTTATGAAAAGAATGAAGGCGTGCGCAGCCGTAGATCTTACTATCCGCGAAAACTTATCGGCGGTGTATAATGCCCAAAATGGGGCAGGAACGGTTGGCGCGATCGGCCAGCGCGTTATGGTTAAAATGATCGCCTACCCCATTGCAACCTTCGTCCTTTTCGCAGGAGCAATCTTTCTTATGATCCGGCTCGTTTCCCTTACGTTCATCATCATCCTTGCCCCAATGGCATTCCTTTTTATGGTGCTTCCTTCTACCCAGCAATACTACAGCCAGTGGTGGGATCGGCTCGTCAAATGGTCGTTTTTCTTCCCGGCTTTTTCCTTCTTTTTCTGGCTATCGCTCAAGGTGCTTGGCCTCATTACCCAGACCACCGATGTTGGCATCGGACCCCAGGTTGCTCAATTGATAATCGGCGCCATGATGATGATAGCGTCGTTGACAGTCGCGCAACAAATGGGCATCTCTGCCGCAGGCACCGTTAATGGGTGGGGCAGGAGAATGGCATACGGTTCCGGAAGATGGGCACGCAGAACGTCATACCGAAAGACCGTCGGCTCAAAGCCAGTCCAGGCGGGACTAGAAAAAGTGCGAAGTGCCGCGGTAAGTGCAGGAGCTCCAATGTGGGTAAGAAGAAACCTTGCAAAGGTCACCGCCGAGTCCGAGCGTCTGGGCAAGATCTCAACCGAGAAGAAGTATGGATATCTCAAGAACCTCAAACCGGAAGATCGCGGCAAGGAACTCAACTTTGCCAAGAAGGCCGATATGGAGGTGTTCAATAAGATGAGCGCACGAGACCAGCAAGAGGCGGTGAACGGCCTTACCGCAGAAAAACAGGTGCAGGCATTCCACTCTGCACAGGCCCACGGCATGGGCAACCTCATTCTCAACGCAACGAACAACCCCGAGGTCATCGTGAACATTGAAAAGCCGGGCCTGCAAAATGCCAACCCCGTTGAATTTAGGAAACAAATAGTGAAGGAGGTTCAGCAAATGGCAAATGCAAATAAACTCGGAGATATATCACCCGAGTTCATTCGGAGCGAGCACTTCACGAACTGGATGGCGAGCGCAAAACAAGAAGAGATAGAGCAACTCTTCAAATCATCAGAAAAAGACGTGCGAAATGCTTTTGCAGATACGATTCAAAGCACCTATGACCAGGCACAAGAAATGGGAGCGGCCGCGGCCGCTATGGCGCCAGTCGCTGATCGTGACCGAATATTTGACCAGGCATTCCAGCGCGATCTTGGTACCCGCATGTCTGCGGAGGTCAACCAATACCTTACGACATCTCCACACTTCCAGACGGTTATGATGGGAGGTGCGCCCGTACTAAAACAGCGACGAACCGCCGATGAGGAACTACTAAGATTAATCAGAGCGGGAGGGCCCGCCGCCGCAGGTGGCACAACCCCCGCCACACCAGCAGCCCCGGCCGCGCCCCCCGCCGGCACTCCCCCGGGTGGCACACCGTAATAATGAGAGATCCGTTTTTCCGCGCGTGAGATAATACAAAAAGAGACACCATGGAACCCGTAGACACAAAAAAAATTCAAGATGAGGCGGTTCAGCGCTTCAACACCCTGCCCCAGGATGTAAAAGACGCAATGATGAGCGTTTCTACAAGTGAGATCATTTACGAAACGGGGCGGAAATTCGGACTGAACATAGAAAAAACAGGGCTCCTTGCAAAACAGGTTGGCTTTGTCATGCTCGGCATGCTTCCTGCCCGCGATTTTATCCGCGACATGATAAAAATCCTTGGCGTAGACCCGAAGACCGCACAAGGCCTTGCCGCCGACATCAATCACCGGATATTCCTCCCCATTCGCGAGAATCTGAAAAAGATCCATGGCGTCGCGTTCAACGAAGATGTCTCGCGACAACCACAAGACATGCCTCAAAAACCTCTTGACGCGCCACAAGCGTCCGTGACGCCCCACACACCGCACACACAAGAGGCGTCAACCTTGAGGCCCGTCTCTGCTTCCCACGCCCCCGCCGCACCAGAAGCGATCCTTCCGAAACCGGAGACGCAACCCGCTCCGACTACCCAGCAATTCCAAGCGCCCCCTCCTCAAAAGATCGGAGAAGCAAAATCTGGGCTGGCGCAACCACCGATTGCACCGAAACCGCCCGCATTAAGTTCCCTCCAAAAAGATATTGAAAGAGTTCTTGCGCCACTGGAAGATGCCCGGCCGACCATTCGCGTTCCGGCGCCCGAACGACCCGAAGAAGCGCCGCCCATCCACGCGGTCCCCGCTCAACAAAGAACATCGGCATCACCCCAACCGGATAAAGTCGCGTTCCCACAATCAAGCACCACCCAGACAACTCCGAAACCCTTATTTTCTTCCTCGCCCGCCATCTTCCCTTCAGCAACAGAAAAACAGAAAGAGCCGGTAATCACAAAACCGGAAGAGCGGGCAATCGCTGCTCCTTCGCTGCCCCCCCCAACCGGAGAGGCGCCAAAGATCAAACAGCCCATCGCAAGCGCCCTCTCGCAGGTCTTACAGCCAAAGGCGGAAGGCGCGTTGCATGACCGCATTAAGGACCGGAGCAGCTATAAAGCAGACCCGTATCGTGAACCGGTAGAATAGGGGTTGGCCGCAAGACGCCATCACAAAAAATTCCGCTGGGTACGCTTTTGTACCCGGTACCCAAAATGACATTTTTCTTTTTGTGTCCTTTTGGGTGCCACGCACCGCCGAGCAGCAGGGGCACCCGTTCCGGCTTGTTTTTGCTTACGAAATGGACTCTCCCCACTATTTAGCCGCACCACAAGCGCCAGACGGATAAGAGAACATCATGCAACAATACCAGGTACCACAATTCATTATGATAGAAGACAAGATCATCGGCCCGCTTACCCTAAAGCAGTTCTTCTATCTGTTGGGAGGGGGCGGCGCTCTTATCATTGCCTATGCGTTCCTAAATTTCATTTTTTTCGTGATCGTCGGAATTCCCATAGGCGCGCTCACCGCCGCGATGGCATTCCTCAAAATACAAGAGCGCCCCTTTCCACAGATGATCGTAAATGTCATCAACTTCTACACAAAGCCCCGCTTATATGTATGGAAAAACCTGCCACCGGCAAAAAAGAAGCGGGAAAGCGCGCAGGTGCCGGTAACAGCAATCCCTCGCATGAGCGAGAGCAAATTGTCGGAGCTTGCCTGGTCGCTTGATATTCACGAAAAAGTTAAACGAGAAGAATAGTACCTTCCATGCCCCTTCCAAAACAGGAACAATCGGTGAAAGCAAAATCCGCGCAAGCAGCGCAGGACTTTTTAGCCGTTGATACCATTCGCGACGGCATCATAACCCTTAAAAACGGGGGCCTGCGAAAGATCCTTATGACTTCGTCGCTTAATTTCGCGCTAAAGTCCGCCGATGAGCAGGATGCTATTATTTTTCAATATCAGAACTTCATCAACGCCGTTGATTTCTCGCTTCAATTCGTCGTACAGTCCCGAAAACTGAATATCACCCCGTACCTTCAAATACTCAAGGAGCGGGAAAAAGAGGAGGCGAACGACTTATTAAAGGTGCAAATATCGGAATATCGCGAGTTCATACGCTCGTTCGTAGAACTTTCAAACGTAGTATCAAAGGCCTTCTATATCGTCATTCCGTTCAACCCCACACTGATGTCTGGCAAAGGAGGTCTTTTTGGCGGCATGGGAGGGAAAAAACGGACAGAAGAGGAAAATTTTCTTGAGTACAAAACACAGATAGACCAGCGGGTGGATGCGGTGTCGCTCGGTCTTATCCGCTTCGGCATACGAACAGCGCCGCTTAACACGGAGGAGCTTATTGAACTCTTCTATGGACTCTACAATCCGGGAGAGTTGGGTAAAGAGAAACCGATATCGCAGGAAACCGTCGCGAATCTTGAGAGTGCGCAGGATGCCCTGCGGTAACGACCTTGGCAGTAGTGCCTGAAGAACAACTATGGGACTTTTTTCCACCTTATTTAAAAAAGAAGAAAAACTGGAAGAAGATATTCTTTCAGTATTTCCACAGGAAATCTATCGCTCGGGCGAGCTTTCGCTTATAGACGTCATATCGCCCGCGGCCCTTGAGATCAATCCGAGCTTCATACGCCTCGGAGAAAAATTTGCACGCACTATTTTCGTCTTCTCCTACCCGCGCTATCTTCACACAAATTGGTTCTCCCCCATCATTAATCTGGACATTGTATTTGACATCTCTATCTTCGTCCACCCCGTAGACACGGCCGACATGCTCCGCCAGTTGAGAAAACAGGTTGCCCGCGTTGAGTCACAGATACGGACCCGCGAGGACAAGGGGTTCGTGCGGGACCCCATTCTTGATACGGCCCTTCGCGATCTTGAAGACCTTCGCGACAAGTTGCAGCAAGCGACCGAAAAGCTCTTTAACTTCGGGCTCTACCTTACCGTGTTCGGAGATAATGAGGAAGAGCTGAACAAGAACGAAAGCCATATAAAATCTATCTTGGAGGCAAAGATTGTCTACTCAAAACCGGCCCTGTTCCAGCAGGCGGAAGGGTTTAATGCGACCCTTCCGATAAACGATGATCAGCTTTTAATACATAACTATCTTAACTCTTCCCCCGTCTCCAGCACCTTTCCATTCGTTTCTTTTGACCTCACGTCAAACAAGGGGATCCTCTACGGCATCAATCGACACAATAACAGCTTGATCCTTTTTGACCGTTTTTCTTTGCAAAACGCGAATTCGGTAATGTTTGCCGTATCGGGCGCTGGAAAATCATATATGATGAAGCTGGAGATATTGCGCTCACTCATGTTCGGCATTGATGTCATTGTTATAGACCCCGAACGTGAATACGAGTTCCTGTCGCAGGCGGTGGGGGGCGCATATTTCAACATTTCCCTCACATCTACCCACCACATTAATCCTTTTGACCTCCCTCCCGCGCGCGAAGACGAGTCCCCCGCAGATGTCCTTCGCTCCACAATCGTCAACCTCATCGGCCTTTTCCGGATCATGCTGGGGGGGCTCACCCCCGAAGAGGACTCTATTCTTGACCGCGCAATCACCGAAACGTATGCCTCGCGTGACATCAATCCGGAATCGGATTTTTCACGGATACGAGCGCCGCTTCTTTCCGACCTTGCGCTGGTGCTTGCAAGCACCGAGGGCGGTGAAGGCCTGGCGACGCGTCTAAAAAAGTATACCGAGGGAACCTGGGCGGGTTTTTTGAACCAGCCGTCAAACCTTGATATGCGAAATCGCCTCGTGGTGTTCAGCGTCCGCGACATGGAAGAAGAGCTGCGGCCGGTCGCCATGTACATCATTCTTCACTTTGTCTGGAACACCATCCGGGCACAGCTCAAAAAACGGCTTTTGGTGGTTGACGAGGCCTGGTGGCTTATGCGCCACGAAGACGGGGCGTCGTTCCTCTATGGCATCGCGAAGCGCGCGCGAAAATATTATCTGGGGCTTGCGACCATCACCCAAGACGTTGCGGACTTCATGACGTCGCCTTACGGCAAACCGATCGTGACAAACTCTTCAATGCAAATATTGTTGAAGCAGTCCCCAGCGACGATCGCGTCGGTTGTAGAAACGTTCAACCTGACCGAGGAAGAAAAGTTTCTTCTGCTTGAGTCAGACGTCGGAGAGGGTATTTTTTTCGCAGGCCTCAAGCATGTTGCGGTCAAAGTCGTCGGATCATACACCGAGGACCAGATCATTACATCGGACCCGTCACAGTTATTGCTTATTAAAAAGGCAAAAGAGGAGTTTCAAAATCAGAATCAGGCGCCTGGCCGATAGTTCGCGGCCAGATCGGGCAGTGATACTTGCTAATACCACACATTAGTATGGAAGACACGGTAAACGCAATTGAAGAAGCGCGCGCACGACGACTTGCATGGGAGCAGGCCGAGGATGCGCGCATCGCCGAGGAAGAAGAGGAGAACGAAGATGCTGACGCGGAAGACGACACTGATGAGGAGCTTGACCGTGATGAAGCAGATGAGAGCCCGTCTTTCGGCGTGGCGGACCGCTCAAGAAAGGGGCCGCGAATTAGCTTTGTGGAGGGAACTCTCCTGCTGTTAGCAGCGCTCGCGATAGATGCGGCACAATTTCTCCTTGCGCTGGTGGTTGTTGGGGTTGTGTTCAATGGTATAATAGACATAGCGGCCTGGCTTGCTTTTTACCTCTTTTTTAAAGCAAAGGGCTTGTCCTTCGGCCTCTCGTTCAAGAACATGCTAAAGGGCGGAGCCGGAGGGATCATGAAAAATCCGCTCGCCATATCAACATTTGCCGCCATGATAGAATTCATCCCATTTATTGGCTCCCTTCCCGCATGGACCCTGGCGATCGTGCTTTCTCTCGGGGTTGAGTATGCCCAGTGGCTTGCATCAAAAGCACTGGGGAAAAAACTTCTATCTCTTCTGGAAGGGAAAAAATCCGTCGCAACCGCAGCTAATTAATACATGCGCACCATGGGACAAAAAATGGCGTTCGCCTATATGGTTCTAGTATCCGTCGGCCTTCTCACCATCCTGCTCTGGGGGTCTGTTGTGCGCGCCGCCACAGCGCCAGAGTTTGACATAACCATAACCCCGAGCCAGGTCGTAACCCCGAACACGTCCGTAATATTTCAGGTTGTTCCAAAAAACTTTTTTTCTGCGTCAACAACATTTTCCTGGTTCGTAGGGACAAAATCCTCGCCCGCCCTCTCCGGTGTCGGCAAATCATCTTATACCTTCAAGACGACTGGCTTTCTCGGCGCCTTCCCAATAACGGTGCGCGTCGCCCCTGAAGGACTTGCCTTAGGGGAACGCGTTTCGGGAGTTATTGTCATGCCAGACGACACTATTACTGACGGCCCCGCCATTCCCGGGGGGGGGCTGGATTTCGGCTCCGTGAAATCAAACTTCACCATAACCGCCGTTCCGCAAAATCCGCATGCTGGGGAATCGGTTGAGTTATCTATTGAGACATTTGCGTTTGATTCACGCTCCGCTCGTTTCACCTGGCGTGTGGACGGAAAAACACAAAAGGACGCATCCGGCCTCGGCAAGACGGATTATTCGTTTGTCGCGGGCGCGGCGGGGACCACACACTCTGTGCGCGTTGATGTGGTAACACCGGAAGGGATCGCCAACTCAAAAACCCTCACAGTGCCCGTGGTAGACCTTGCGTTTTACTGGTGGTCAAACACCAGCATTCCCCTGTGGTACAAGGGGAAGGCGCTCCCCACAAAGGGATCGTCTGTCAGCGTTATGGCTCTTACCAATGGACAGCCAATCAGCGCATACAACTGGAGCATAAATAATAATCCGTCTTTCAAAAGCACCTTGCGCGTATTCACCTATGTTCCACAGCTAACCGGCCTTAGGGATAACATATCTCTTGAGATCTTGAATAGTGCAAAAAACCTTAAAAAAGAGCGGGGGGTGACCATCGTCCCGACAGAAATGGCCGTTCATATATATGCAACGGGCCCGCTAGAAGGGACTGTGTTCACCGAGGCGCTCTCTGCTTTCACCGGGAGCTCACATTCTTCATATGACCTCATTGCAGAACCGTTTTTCTTTATAGAGGGCTCGCCAAAGGACCTCGCGTATGTGTGGACAGTTGGAGACAAAACGGTCACAGAGGAAACAGACAGAGAAAAAAAGCGTGTGTTAACAGTGAAAACGGAGGACCCGACAAGCGGCCCCGTGATCGCTTCGGTGAGAGTGGAGTCCACAAGCCCTCGAAGTGCGCCGATTACAGTGCCCTTTTCAATAGGTGTCCGTAACTAGCCAATATCTTTATGAAGGCATTCATTTCTGTCCTCTTATTCCTCATTCTCATCATATCACCCCTGTCTTCGCTGGCGGTAGAGGTGGTCGTGGGCGGAAACACAAGTGGGTTTAGCACGCCCCCCGGCACCATCGGATCATGTAACTACTCTGATCCTACAAGTTATTTTGATTGTCTATACAAATTCCTTTTCCTTATGGTGGGTCTGTCGGCATTCGGCGCCATTGTCTATGGAGGAACGCAGTATGTTTTTGCCGCCGGCAATCCGTCACAGATCGGAACCGCTAAACAATGGATCTATAATGGTATTTTTGGTCTTCTTCTTGCTGGAGCGTCCTACCTGATACTTAATACCATAAACTCGGACCTCGTAAAATCGTTCAACCTTAATTTGAGCAACTATTAGCATTATGGAAAAAAAATGGCTTCTTATTCTTTCCGCTCTCCTTGTCCTTCTTATTATCGGAGGCCTGTTCTTTTTCTTTTTTTCCGGAAAAAGCAATCCACTAAACGATGCCGGCGATGATGGGAGCATCGGCCTTCTTCGCTTCCTGGGACTTTCTGGAAACAAGGACATAGACACCGACGGCAGTCCACCCCCCTCCCCCACACCGGGGCCTGGCACAACCCCCGATGGACCCGGTGACGGCACCGGACAAAAAGAGGCGCGCCTCATACAAATCACCACGAAGGGCGTTATCGGCCCTGCGCTTACTAAAGACGGAGCCGGGATCTCATACTATGTCCGCGCGGGCGGCAACCTGGAAGAGATGGCGCTGGACGGAAAAAATGTCCGCATTGTTTCTCCCCTCACCATCCTCGGCATGTTTGATGTGTTGTGGAGCCCGACACGAACCAAAAGCGTCCTTTCCTACGCCGATGATGATCTGGCAAAACGCTTCATATCAGAACCAGGAGGAGGATCTCCCGTGGTGTTCCTTCCGCAGGCGCTCACGGCGACCGCGTGGTCTCCGGACGGTACGTCTTTGGCATATTTTCTCCCGCAAGGAACAGCAAACACCAATCTCGTTGTTGCCTCGCATGACGGCAAAAACCCAAAGGTGGTCTACTCCACACCAATTCCTGACCTTACCCTCTTTTGGCCAACAAAAACGACCATTCTCCTTCCTTCGCGTCCATCGGGGATCGCTCCGGGCGTCCTGTTTAGCTTTAACACAAACACCAAGGCCGCAACCGTTGTCTTGGATTCTGCATACGGCCTGACCATCCTCCCGTCTCCAAAAGGAACCGCCATGCTGTATGCCGTCACAAATGACCGAGGGCGCGACCCCTCACTATTTCTTGCAAACATAACGGGAGAGAGCGCAACGAAGGTCTCGGTCACAACCCTTCCGGAAAAATGTGTGTTTACGACAAATGAGTTCTTTGCGTATTGCGCTATTCCAAAAAACATCGCCTCTTTCTCTATTCTGCCCGATGACTGGTACATGGGCGTGGGCTTTTTTGAGGACCGACTTATCAAAATAGACACCAAAACGCTTGCAACGGAAACGGTTTTTGACGAGCGGTCGTTTGATATGACAAATATGTTCCTTTCGTCAGACGAACAACACCTCTTTTTCCAGGACAAACACGACAACACGCTCTGGCGGCTTCGCATCGTGCCCTGATCGTGACACATAACAATACCCCGCGAGCGCGGGGTATTGTTATGGATAGGGTTTTATGACAACGGTCCGCTCCGGATCTTGCCCGACCGACTCGGTCGTAATATCGGGGTATTCCGCAAGCGCCATGTGTACGACCAGCCGTTCGTGCGGCCGCATGGCTCGCATTTTTATTTCTTTTCTGTACAAACGAACCTTTTTTGCAATGGTCTTCACTTCTTCTTTCAGCTCGTCGGCTTGTGCCGCGCGGTATCCGTTGATATCAAGAAAAAAACGGGGTACGGCCTCCATTTCCTTTGCTAAAAGTTTTTTCACAATATGCTCAAGCGCTATCAGATTCTGTCCGCGCTCCCCGATAAGAAGACGGGCGTCGGCGGTCGCAATAGCAACAGTGGATGCGTCCGAACGCGCCGACTCCGTGATGGTGACATCACCCTCAACGCCGAGGCGCGCGAGTACATCCTTGGTTTTTTCTTTGACTTTTTCCATGCCTTTATGTGGAGATGCCATCGCGCCGAGGCGAACACCGGCTACTTTCCCGCGCCGCTCGTCACGGGCACGCGAATCGGCAAGTATTTGTCTATAATTATCTGCTGAACTATAGCAAATACATTCAGTGTTGTCCAGTAGAGCGGGAGGGCCGCGGGAAGCGAAAAGGACCATATGGTAATAACGGCCGGAAGAAAATATTTCATTTGCACGGCCATAATGTGAGAAATATCCTTTTGTGCTCCACCGCCCACGGCACCCGGCTGAGGCATGAGGTGGGCCTGAATGAGCTGTGTGGCTCCCGCCAGAAGGCCGAGAACATAGCTCTTTTGCGCAAGGTCAACAATGCCGAACGAAAGCGTGTTGATCTGGCCGGGGTCGCTGATAAAGTAGTATAACAGTCCGGGGCTGACCGCGCCGATGTGCCGAAAAAATACTTGGTACAGTGCTATGAGGAACGGCAATTGCAAAAGAAGCGGAAGACACCCCGTAAGCGGGTTTGCCTTGTGTTCGCTATAGAGCCCCATCATCTGCCGTGCTTGTTCTTCTTTATTATCTTTGTGTTTTTCCTGAATCTCTTTGATCTTTGGCTGGAGAGCGGTCATGATCTTCTGCGCTTTCATGGCTTTGTAGGTCAGCGGCAGCGTTATCAAGCGTATGAGAAGGGTAAGTAGAACGATAGAAAGACCAAGGTCATGCGGGGGGACACCATTATATATAACGATAAGCCCGTTAAAAATTGGGCGGTAAAATATTTCGTTATAGAAAAGCGCTAATATGTTCATATGTTTTTGCTATACTATGTAACGGGATCAAATCCGCCGGGAAAAAGAGGGTTACATCGCAGAACCCTCAAAAACCCTGCCCAGAGGCCTCGCGCGACCCCGCGTGCTCGTACCGCCTCGGCTGTATATGCGGAACAGCTAGGATGATACCGGCACCGACCGCCAAGCACGGATAGCACGCCGTGATCCGGGGATATGGTTCTCTGATATAAAAAAATGAGAAAAAGAGCCGTGTGTTTCATGTGTGTTAGTGAATACTATGTACGAATACCTCAAATTCCTGGTACAGCTTTTTTGCCATCACTCTTCCCGCTCTTTCGTCCATTGATACTATGATGTCGGCAGTGGGATGCCCTTTGTACTGTTTTCTAAACCACTCCATCGTTCTTCGTTTTAGGCGATTTCGTATGACGCTTTTTTTGCTTACTGACTTCGGGACCATAACGGCAAGCCGCAGGCCGCCCACCCCATCTCTTTTTCGTATGTAGAACTTCCCCGCGCAGAAATCTACCCGCCGAATCGGGTGAGGTTTTTTGCCGACACCCTGGCGCCGCGAGAAAAACTCTTGTATATCCGCCCGGGTAAATCGTTGATTGGAAGAAAGGGCCATATGAAGATTAAGGTAAAGAAAAGACGCCTCTACAAGGCGATCCTTTTCCTCCCTTTTTGGCGGCGTCTCTGCAATACTCTTCGTCCGCCAGAACTTGCCATGCGCTTACGAAACCCGTGTGTTTTTCTCCTTTTTCTCTTCTTTGGTTGGTATGTTATTGACATATACACATAGTATAAGCACTTCGTCTATTTTTTCAACCACGTCTGCGGCAAGCGAAATACGGGTTTTGTAGTCATTCTTGCCATTTCTTTTTCTGTTTTGCTTCTCTCCAAAATTCTTTCTTTTTTTTCCTTTATGTGCTGCAAGCTCGCTCTCTGGGCCTCCTATTTAAAACGACATGATACGAGTGGCCAGTGTCGCTTTTGTTTTTCCTTTGTTTTTCACCTTTTTCTTTTTCCCTGCTGTCACACAATACTATGCCCTATATTTCTTTTTTGTAAACTTCTTTTCCTATTCCAGTTCTGCAACGATACATATGCACATGATTTTCACACCTTATGCAGTTGCCCCTGTTTTGTAGAAGAACGCTAACAAGAATATAATACATCTCGTAGTGGCACCACACATTAAAAATTTTTTTATTCTCCCGTCTTTTTTTGAATTCAACTATGCCGGCGGAATATCAACTCATCCATCACCATGCCTGAACTCAACACATTGTGGCAATCGGTCCTCGGAGAACTTGAGGCGTCCATACCCCGAGCCAGCTTCATCACATGGTTCAAAGACACCAATATTTCAGATATGAAAGAGGGGTGTGTTACCGTTTCGGTCCCCAATGGGTTTGCTAAAGAGTGGATACAAAATAAATATCACAAACAAGTTCTTCGGTTTCTTCGAATCCTCTCTCATGAGATAAAAGATGTTGCATACGTTATAGGCGCCCCCACTACCTCCGGCGCGTATTTACAGGCGAAGGCACAAAAAAAGCGGCCTCTTTTCGTGCCCAAGGAATCGGATCAGCTTGATTTTAAGGAACTCAATGTAAACCCGGACACCAACCTTAATCCTCGTTATACATTTGATACCTTTATCGTCGGCTCTTTTAATGAACTTGCTCACGCGGCGGCACGCTCAGTGGTAAAAAACCTTGGTAGGGACTTTAACCCTCTTTTTATCCATGGAAAGGTTGGCGTCGGCAAGACCCACCTCATTCAGGCAGTTGGCAATGCGGTAGTAAAAGAAAGCCCTCACGCAAAAGTAAAATATATTTCGTCAGAAAAGTTCATGGGAGAAATACTGGAGGCATTGCGTCGGCAAGATATGAACTCTCTGAAAGATAAATACCGGAACATAGATCTTCTTATTATGGATGACATCCAGTTCATTGCAAGAACAGAAAAGATGCAGGAGGAATTTTTCCATACTTTTAACGCCCTCTATGAGAAAAATAAGCAGATCATCATATCATCGGACCGGCCGCCTGCGGCGATCGCAACATTGGAAGATCGCCTTCGTTCGCGATTTGAAGGCGGCATGATGGCGGACATCGGAGAGCCCGACTACGAGACCCGCCTGACAATACTTCGCTTAAAGTGCGATGAAAAGAAGATCGCTATGGCCCAGGATATCCTTGAATACATAGCGGCACAAATTAAGAATAACATCCGCGAACTGGAGGGCGCATTAAATAGGGTTATTTTGACGAGCCAAATGAGTCCCGTTCCTCCAACAATAGATGATGTAAAAAACATCATCCAACAGATCATTTATTCGCCAAAGAAATTCACATCACCTAAAAAAGTTATTAAAGCGGTCGCTGATTTTTATGAGTTGAGTGAACGGGAACTTATTAACCGCTCACGAAAAAAGGAAGTTGTTCGCCCGCGACAGATGGCAATGTACCTTCTCCGGGAAGAGTTAAAATGCTCATTCCCATTCATCGGAGAAAAGATGGGAAAAAAGGACCATACTACCGCCATACACGCATACAAAAAGATTAGTGGAGATCTTAAGCGCGATGCCGATCTGGAAAGTGAAATGCGTGTTATCAAGGAACGAATGTATATAGCGTGATCCTGTGTATAATCTCTGTATCGCGGCGTACACAAAAGCTGAATAGTTCCATGCATAATCTCTTGGTGGCGGTATAAGAAAAAAGTAATAGTAAAAATAATTTTTTTCTGTTCCGTTTGTGCACACGTTCTCTTATTAGATACCAGAACGTGAAATTGCCTAAATACAGGTACTCCAGCTCGGTATCCACATATTCTTTGTTGCTAATAATAATAAGTTTCTTAAATGAAAATATCTTGCATTAAGAACGACCTTACCGAAGCAGTATTAAAAGCGGAGCGGTTCATAGGAAAAAATCTTACACTTCCTATACTAATGAACATTCTGCTTGAGGCAGGGGACAAGACAATCACGGTCACGGCTACAAATCTTGAGATGGGTATCCGGGAGCGTGTTCCCTGTAAAAAAGGGTCTGATGGCGCCGTGAGTATTCCTGCACGCATATTTAGTAGTGTTCTTCAAAGTGTTCAGGATGATATTATTTCGCTTGAGGAAAAGAATGCTACGTTATCGCTTTCTTCCGATTCGTCTCACTATGTCATACATGGAGTTGTAGCAAAAGAGTTTCCTATTCTTCCTTCTATCGCACACGGCGTAGAGACGTCATTACCTATTGAAGCGTTCACATCGGCAATAACTCAAGTATTGCCGGCAGTATCATTGTCGGATATTAAACCAGAATTATCAGGTGTATATGTTTCCTGTGACGGTGGTATTGTAAAAGTTGCCGCCACCGACTCCTTTCGCCTTGCGGAACGGACATTATTTCTCAAAGAAGAGAAGAAAGCGCCGTTCTCATTCATTCTTCCTCAAAGAACTGCGCATGAGATTGTGCGATGCTTTTCCGGTGAAGGAGATGTTGATATTGTGTTTGGAGATAATCAGGTCTCTTTCTCTTCCGGTCCGCTGTTTATTATTTCACGCCTTATAGATGGAGCGTATCCTGATTACCAACAGATCATCCCAAAAAACTTTTCTTCTTACATACACATAGGGAAGAATGATCTTATTAGTGCGGTAAAAGGAGCCGCCGTTGTATCAAGCCGTCTTAACGATGTGACGATCGGATTTGATGAAGATAAGGTAGAAGTTATGTCGGTGAATCCGGAGGTCGGGAAAACAAATATCACGAAAAAGGCAAAGGTAAATAGTGTCGGCAAGATAAGTTTTAATTACCGGTATCTGCTGGATGGTATTGATGTTATTACAGGAAACAAGGTGTCAATAGGGCTTCAAAACGAGAATAGTGCCGTCCTAATACAGGGTACCGAAGATCAGTCGTTCTTATATGTCCTTATGCCAATCCGCGCGATGTAATTCGTTAACTAAAAAAGCGCCAGAAAATGGTGCTTTTTGTATAAGCAGAACACACAGAATAACAGCATTTAGGATGGAGATATAAATTTTTCCTCTGGGATGATAAGCGCGTTTCTATTTCCCATAACATCATATACCACCACCTCAACAGCAGGGTGTGCTTCTAACACTTCGCTTGTTGGAATAGATACGTGGATGACTCCTTGCTGGGGGAATGAAAAGGTTTCAGTGACCTCATCATTGCGGAATACATCTATCTGTTTTATCTGAAACGGAGATAGGACGACAATATCAAAAAGGTAGGATGATGCGTTTTGGGTAAACGAGGTAAGGGAAATACGCGGCTTATTCTGTTCGGTGTGAATGTTATCGTATTCTTTCGGCAGTGTGTCCGGAGAAAGCGCTATGCGGCCCGAAGAAAGAAACCATGATTGGAACGAATCCTCCCAATTTTTGAATTGAGGGTCATCTCGCGGATCTATGGGTGATGGTCCAAGAGGATCACTTTTTTTGATCCAATACAATATTGTGTGGGGTTGTCCGACCGCGATCTCTTTAATAAACTCTTTTGGTGTGTATTCGGTCGCACGTTTTTTTGATGCGGTGTCAATTTTTACCACAGTATCTCCTTCCCAAAGTCCTCGTAGTATTGGTTTTTCCGGCGGCGATACGTCCGGGGAAGGAAAGCTTTCGGGGAGCATTTTTTTAAGGGCAACATCCATAAAGGAACGCCACATAGGGGCGGCGGCAAGAACACCCGACCCCTTCTGTTGTATGGGTGTATTGTCGTTGTTTCCTACCCATATGCCGACAGCAATGGAGGGTGTATACCCTACCGTCCATGCATCTCGGTACTCTTGGCTTGTGCCGGTTTTTGCCGCAACCTGGTGGTCAGGGAAAAAAAGCGACGAGTTCGGGCGAAATACCGGAATGCGCGCAGTGTTATCCGACAGAACACCATTAAGTGTTCTTACGACATTTGTGTCTATGACGGCTTTTGAAACGACCCTTCTTTCCTCAAGGGTTGTTCCTCTTCTTTCTACTTTTAGTATGAAAGAAGGGGGGACGCGGATGCCGTCGTTAGCAAATACGCCATAGGCGCTCACCATATCAAGAAGGCGGACCTCTGCACATCCAAGAACCAATGCAAGGCCGCAGCGTTCTGCGTCTTGTAGTGTGCTGATGCCAACATCTTCCGCGGTGGTAATAGTATTCTTAACACCAGTAAGGTATAAGAGTTTTACTGAGGGAACATTGAGTGATTGGGCGATTGATTGGCGAAGAGATACGGGGCCTCGGAAGGTTTCATCATAGTTCTGGGGATGATAGCACTCATCTTCCGATATTCCGGCGCGCTGTGGCTTTCCGTCATGCGCACACGAGGGGTTGAATTCCGTCGGTACGTCAAAAAGGGTGGTCTCGGGCGTATAGCCAAGCTTGAAAGCCGCTGCGTAGACGAATGGCTTGAATGAAGAGCCCGGCTGGCGAAGGGCAGTCGCAACATTATAGTTTCCGTCATGTTCAAGGTCAAAGTAATCGTATGAGCCAACAAGCGTAAGTATCTCCCCGGTCTTGGGATCAATGGCAACGAGAGCCGCGTTTTCTGCCGCTATGAGTTTTTTATTTAATTCAACGCCTTCTTTAATGATCCGTTCCGCTTCAAGTTGGAGGTCTATGTCTATGGTCGTGGTAACTTCAAGCCCGCCCGATTCCACCAACTCTTCACCATACGTTTGATTCAAATACTCGCGCGCCATCATAACAAGGTGCGGCGCCTGAATATTTTGTTTTGGGTTCAAAAAATGTAGTTCCTCATCTCTCGCAACTTTTTCCTCCTCTTTGGTGATGTAGCCGAGCTTGTGCATGCGCTCCAATATAGCATTTTTTCTCACCATAAGTTCGGCGGCGTGGTTTCCATAAGGAGAATAATAGGTGGTGCCTTTTGGCAGGGACGTAAGAAGGGCGGCTTCCGCAAGAGTAAGATCTTTCGCCGACTTTCCAAAAAATGTCTTTGATGCTGCCTCTATCCCATATGCGTTGGAACCGTATGGTATCTTATTAAGGTAGAGTTCAAGAATATAGTCCTTTGAATAGCGCGATTCCAGTCGGAGGGCGAGAATGAGTTCCTTTATTTTTCTCGTAAATGTGCGTTCGTCGCCTAAAAATGACTTTTTTACCAGCTGTTGAGTTATAGTTGATCCGCCCTGGGACAAGGATCCCGTGGTGATATCCACCCAAAGCGCCCGAAGAATTCCACGGAAATCAAAACCCTTGTGGTTGTAAAAATCACTGTCCTCTATGGCGATGGTTGCATGTTTTACTGCATCGGGTATCTCCCGGAACGGAATGACCGTTCTTTTTTCCTCGCCATGAATGTCGTAGAGGACATGTGTTTTTGTTCTGTCATATATTTTGGTTGACTCAACGACCTCCTGTGCGCTTATTTTTGACGGGTCGGGAAGGGTATATACGATGACCGAAACAAGGATTCCCGCGGATATGAAAAACAGCACCAGAAACGCGGTGGCAAAAAGAAACAGGCGGCGGGCAAAGCTTTCTCTTCTGCTTTTTTTGTGGAAAAACATACTAGTAAAGGTGATGGCGTGGAAAAATGCTTTGTAATTCTAACAAAAGTAGCGGGAATCTTCAACGGAGGAACAGTGCTTTTCGTTAGCGCGCGAGTGGCTTTATAAAACATGTTGTGGTGTGCCTCGGTTGGGTGGTATGCTTTTAGTGATATGGGAAACAAAAAAAATGGTATTATAACAGATCCGGACGCGATCAATAAGATACTGCGGCGAGGGGTTGCCGTAGATGCCCTACCATCATGGGGAGCTCTTTATGGCGTTTTAACGTCAGGGAAGCGGTTAAGGATATATACGGGGGCGGATCCGACGGCAGACACGCTTCATTTGAGTCATGCAAAAAACTTTATGCTTTTAGAAGAGCTTCGGGGACTCGGCCACGAAGTCATTTTATTGGTTGGGGATTTTACCGCGCGAATCGGCGATCCTACGGGCAGGGGCGAGGCGCGAAAACAGCTTACCCAAAAGGAAGTAAAGGAAAACGTAAAAAAGTGGCTTTTGCAGATCCGGCCGTTGATGAAGTTTGATGACAAAAAGAATCCGCCGAAGGTGCTATACAACAGCGCGTGGCTTTCTCGGCTCTCATTTCAAGAAGCGCTCTCATTGGCGTCAAACTTTACTGTGCAGCAAATGCTGGAGCGCGACATGTTCCGACGCCGCGTTTACGGAGAGTGGCGGTGTAAGAAGTGCAACTACCCAAACGCATTTGAACAAAACATTTTGGACAGAACCGCACAATCTCAAGAGTGCCAAAAGTGCCATCAGAAATTTCTCAAAAACGAAATAGTATCTAGCGGAGACGGGGGCAACAAAAGGCCTATCTACCTCCATGAGTTTTTGTATCCCCTCATGCAAGGGTATGACAGCGTTGCGATGGACGTTGATATAGAGCTTTGCGGCAGGGATCAGACATTCAATGCGCTTGCTGGGAGAACACTCATGCGGCGTCTTAAAGATAAAGAAAAGTACATTCTTGTGGCAAATCTTATGGAGAATCCCAAAACGGGAGAGCTTATGTCAAAAAGCCGGGGAACAGGAGTGTTTTTATCGGCGTCACCTGGGGAGATGTACGGTGCCATTATGGCCCAGCCCGACGAAATGATAGAAACGCTCTTCATCAACTGCACACGGATCCCGCTAGAGGAAAAAGACGGCATTATGAGGATGGGACCGCGAAACGCAAAGGCCCGCGTGGCGCGCGAGATCGTGAAAGTATTCTACGGAGAAAAAAAGGCGCAAGAGGCGGAGGCGGGGTTCACACAACTTTTTTCTAGGAAGGATTACACCGGAGACCTTCCTGAGATACGGGTGGCGCCGGGAAGCACCGTTGCCGACGTGGTGTTGCAGACACACAAGGTGCCGTCGCGATCCGAGGCGCGTCGCCTTGCAGCCGCCGGCGCTATAAAGCTTGACGAGGAGGCGCTTTCCGATATTGCGCAAAAAATGCCGGTACGAGCGGGAGCGGTACTACGGATAGGAAAAAAACACATCTATCGTGTCAAGTAAAACAAACCCCGCCCGTAAAAGGCGGGGGTTTGTTTTACTCTGAATGATGGGCTTCGCGGTAGCCCGGAACGATATTTTACGCGCTATACCCAAGACCCGCCTTTTACGGGCGGGGTTTGTTTTGTTGATCAAGAAGAGCCGTCGTCGCTTTCTTCCTCATCATCGTCGTCCTCAAGATCATCGTCAAGATCTTTCTCATCGTCGTCATCCTCTACTTCGCTCTCGTCTTCGTCGTCTGCGAACAAGGACAGCTTTTCGTCGTAGATTGAGTCAGTCATCTCATTATAGATAATTAAACCCCTTACGAACAACATCGACCTTTGATGTGTTTCTTTTCCTTTGTACCAAAAAACGTACTCCCACTATATACAGATTCGGCGTTAGTGCAAGGGCGCGGTTGTGAATATCTCTTCGTACGCGGCATCAGAACGGGTCCCGGGGGATGCTGTGGGCCGCACATATCGCTACGGCAATTGCGTCGGTAATGTCATCAAGCTTTGGAATGATGGGAAACTTAAGAATAGCTCCCGTCATGGCGTGGACCTGTTTTTTGTCCGCCTTTCCGTATCCGGTCACCGCCATTTTTATCTCAAGCGGGGTATATTCGTACACCCTAAGGCCTGAGCTTTTTCCAGTCAAGAGGATAACTCCGCGGGCCTCGGCAACCGAGATGACCGTTTTGGTGTTTTTAAAATAAAAGAGTTTCTCAACAGCAAGAACGTCCGGGGCATGTGTTTTGATGACCGCCGCAAGACCGCCTTGTATGAGAGCAAGCTTTTCCTCTTGCGGGGTGTTGGGGGTATTTACTATTGCGTCGGCAGCTATCAGCCGAAGGGTCCCCTTGTGCCGCTCAACGACCGCATAGCCGACGATGCTTGTTCCGGGGTCTACCCCAAGTATTTTCATGTGAGCACACGGAGCGCCGTACTTTCTTTGGTGGTGGGCGCTCGCGAGGGTTATGCATATTGCAACTGGACGTTCGTATACACGTTTTGAATGTCGTCATGATCGTCTAGCGCTTCATAGAGTGCGAGGATCTTTTGTTTGACGTGCTCGTCGGGCACTTGTATGGAGTTCTTGGAAATGCGGTCGGAGTATTCCTGCAACACGACCAGTTTTGATCGCGCAAGCGTTTTTTTGAGCGCATCTGCCGTTGCGGGGTTGGTGTAGACGGTCACCAGATCGTCGTCTTGTTGAATGTCTGTTGCTCCCGCATCAATGAGGGAAAGCTCAAGGGCCTCCTCGTCCATCCCCTCTTCTTTTGTGAACTCAATGACAAATGTCTTTGTGAAGAGCCACTCTACGCTTCCTTGTGCCGCAAGGCGGCCGTCGTACTCGCTTAACAAATGTTTTATCTCGCTTGTCGTCCGGTTCCTGGAGTCGGTTATTCCCTCTATGAGAAACGCACTGCCTCCCGGACCGTATGCTTCATAAAGCACCTCTTCCAAGGCCGCTTCGTTCGTTTTTCCGGTGCCGCGCGCGACGGCGCGCTCAATGTTAGACATCGGCATACCGAGAGCCCGCGCTTTTTCAACGGCGGTTCGAAGTTTTACATTGGCATCAAGGTCGGTTCCCTTCTCTTTTGCCGCAACCGAGAGCACGCGGGCCATCTTTGAAAATGCCTTCCCCTTTTTTGCGTCGGTCAAGGCCTTCTTGTGTTTTATTTGTTTCCACTTGCTGTGTCCTGACATGGTGTGCGTTTACGGCTTGGCCGCCTGGTGGAACTCACTATGTGTTCCGTGTTTTATGCTTGAGTATTTTAACAGCAGGTCCTTTGCCTCGTAAAAACGGGGGACCGACCGGATAAGGAACATGCCCTCTGCGGCGGTCTCTACCTTTAAATTCCCGAACTTTAAGAGCATGGCGACCATGCCGTTTATCTCTGCGGTGACGTTCTGAATGTTTTCCATATTCATTTCCGATATGTGGCGGACAAAAAGTCCTCGCTGGTTGATGTCAATAAGGCGCTCGGTAGTGATGATCCACACATCAAGATAGTAGTCCGCCCAGAGGAGAAGCGCGTACAAAAGGAGGCCCAGGAGGTATAATGCAAGGAAAAACTTTACGATGGGGGCGATCTGGGGCGTGGAAAGGACCGGAAAGCGGTCGGATAGGGATAGAAGCAAAAGCGACGGGAGGACCAAAGCGAAAAAAATCGTTGCAAGCGGACCCATCATAACGATCCAGTGGCGGCGCAAAATGAGCACTATCTGTTCGTTTGGCCGAAGAGAGATCATGCGATTATGATGTTAGCGCGGCGTACGGAATGGTGAAGAGGAAGTATGCCGCCACGCAGAAAAAGAAGAAAGAAAGCAGGAAAAAAAGAGGCACCACAAACCGCGCCGCAGTCCATCCCGGAAAGGAGTATCGGCGCAGGTGGTAGATAACGGCAAAAGAAAAAAAGAGCCACAAAGCGAGAAACAGGAGAAAGATCAGAAGAAAAATAATGAACATGGTGTGTTAAATAAGATGTCTCTGCTCCGGCTGGGAAATGCCCATGTGCTGCCACGCAAGTGCCGTTGCAACGCGGCCCCGCGGGGTTCGTTCCAAAAAACCAACCTGCATAAGATACGGCTCATAGACGTCTTCAATGGTTTCTTCTTCCTCGGAGGTTGCGGCGGCGAGCGTTTGAACGCCCACCGGCCCTCCCTGGAATTTTTTAATGATCGCTTCAAGTATTTTCCGGTCTGTCGGTTCAAGGCCGATCCGATCTATCTCAAGCAGTTGTAAGGCCCGCGTTGCCATCTCAAGGGTCACTACGCCGTTTCCCTCAACTTCTGCATAGTCCCGCACCCTTTTGAGTAGGCGGTTCGCCACGCGAGGTGTTGAGCGCGAGGATTCTGCCACCAGGCGCCTGGCGGCGGGATCAATTGTTACTCCGAGGAGTGCTGCTGATCGGGCAATAATCTTTTCCATGTCTTCCGGCGTGTAGAAATCAAGGCGGAAAATTCCACCGAAGCGGGAGCGAAGCGGAGAGGACAGAAGGCCAATGCGCGTAGTCGCCGCTATGAGGGTAAAAGGGGGAAGCTCCAGCTGGATCGTCCGCGCGGACGGGCCCTTGCCGATAATGATATCCAAGGTGCGCGATTCCATAGCCGGATACAGCACTTCTTCTATGAGCTTGTTTAAGCGATGCGCCTCGTCAATGAACAGAACGTCTCCCGGCATAAGGTTCGTCAGAATGGAGGCAAGGTCTCCTACGCGCTCAATGGCGGGCCCCGAAGTCACCCGAATATTTGCTCCCATTTCTTTTGCGATGAGAAAAGAAAGAGAGGTCTTCCCAAGGCCCGCCGGGCCGTACAGCAATACGTGTTCTATTGACTGTCCCCTGTTTTTTGCCGCCTGAATGAGTATTTTAAGATTCTCCTTAATGGCGGGTTGTCCGATATACTCCTCCCAGCGCTGTGGGCGGAGGGAAAGGTCAAGCGACCGGTCCTCATTTTTTTGTTTTGGTTCGGTAATCATGGAGTGGGCACACTGCTAAGGAGCCGCTATTGACAAGAATAAGTTTATTTGCTACAATGAATCCGATACGAGGGTACAGGAGGGGCCGCGGCCCCATTTGTTTTGCCCTTTTTCTGAAGAAGCTCGGCTGTTGTTGTGTTTGGCACCTAGAAGTGTACTATTATTGTCCGGCGAACACAAAGCACGAGGCGCCTCAAAAAGCTGTGGGCAATTAAGGTGTTAAATACCTTTTTAGCCTTAATGGGGATTTTTACATGTCGGTTGGCCTGGTTTCGACTGGGCCACACCACAGAAAAGTCCTGACCTCCGAGTTCCCAAACCGGAGTAATTGCCCACAGCTTTTGGAGGTGTTTTTTGTTTGTTGCTACTTCGCGCTTCTAGCCGATGACGCGTCGTACTTCCGCAAGGTCAGTAACGCCCCTAAGAACTTTCAACACGCCATCCTGTTTCATGGTGATCTGCCCCTGTCGTTTCATGGCTTCGCGCATTTCGGCAACGGTCGGTGATGTCTTGATGATTTTCTCCAGTTCATCGTCAACGAGGATGATTTCAAAAACGCTGATACGGTTTTTATAGCCGAGTTCGCAGGCGGTACACCCTTTTTCATTCGCAGAAAAAATACTGATAGCGGAGAGTTCCGGCCGTGGCAGTCCCGCCGGCATATCTTCAATTGCTTGCACGATAACCGCGCGCTCGTCGGGGGTTGGTTCATGGGGGGTGCGGCAGACAGGACACAGGCGCCTGACGAGTCGTTGTGCCATGGCGACATTAATAGCGGGCGCAATGATGTTTGGTTTTACACCTATGTCAATAAGCCGCGGGATCGTTCCTGCGGCATCGTTCGTATGAAGGGTGGAGAACACCAGGTGTCCGGTAAGGGCGGCGTGAAGAGCCGTCTCCGCTGTTTCTAGATCGCGGATCTCGCCCACCAGAATAACATCGGGATCCTGGCGCAGGATTGAACGGAGGCCTGATGCGAAATCATATCCGCGCCGCACATCAATCTGCGTTTGTTCAATGCCGCGCAGGTGGTATTCAATCGGGTTTTCTAGGGTAATGATCTTCGTCTCCGGCGTATACACCTTTTTTATGAACGCATAAAGCGTGGTGGTCTTTCCGGAGCCGGTTGGTCCGGTGGTAAGGATCATGCCGTTCGGTTTTTCCAATTCTTTTCTCATGCGCTCTTCCACCCAGGGCTGCATGCCAAGATCTTCAAGGGCCAAGCTGATCGTTTTTGGGTCCAAAAGCCGCATCACGATATTCTCACCGTCGGGACCGGGAAGCGTGGATACGCGCACCTCCAGTTCGTTGCCGGACGCGCGTATGGTAAAGCGCCCGTCTTGTCCGCGCTCTTTGATGTTGAGCAGGATCCCGGATATGAGTTTGATGCGGGAAAGAATGAATTTATACGTCGGGGCTGGCAGGAACGCGACATCGTGGAGGACCCCATCAAGACGATAGCGGAGACGGATCGCCTCCGGCTGGGGCTCTATATGAATATCCGACGCGTTGAGCTTAAGAGCGCCGCCGATGATGAGCTCCAGGACCTCGGTAACGCTTTTGTAGATGACGGCATTAATGAGCGGAGTGATGGATTCGGGGGTGGTGATGAGGTTGCGGTAGTGTTCCAGGCGCGCCTCCGATACGGTTATTTCTCCGGATATGCTGCCAAGGTCTTCCGGGAGAGATTTATACAGCTCCCATGCCTTTTCCAAACTGTACTGCGATACCAAAAAAAGCTTGTTCGGATTGTAGCGGTTTTGTTTCAGTTCTTCCAGTACCGCCAAGGTCTCGGGTTTCTGAGGGTTTTTAACTGCGACCTGAAGATTTTTGCCGACTTTTTGTACGACCGCAAGTCCCGCGCGCCGCGCCTTTTCTTCCGGGACTAGCTTTAGGGCGTCCGTATCTATGGGGACCGTGCCCAAATTCAAATAAGGGATCTTGTACTTTCCCGCAAGGATCTTCACCATTTCTTCCGCCTCCTGATGGCGGAGCTCTTTTATTTTCAGTTCCTGCCGTTCTTCGTCAAAGGCGACCATGAGGTTCTGGCGTTACGGAACACCTGTTTGCGCTGAGGGGATGGCGTAGGCGCTACAACGCGCCCGGGGTGCGCGCATAAAGTATACCATCGCTTACGAAAGCTCTCCGAGGAGTTTATGCACACGCTCTTCCGCTTCCAGAAATGTTTTTGGCGTTTTGGCGTGCAAAAAGCCGGTAGCGTGTTCTCGCAGTTCTTTGTGTTCCCGCATGCGTTCGGCGAGATCCGCGTGTATCGGGGCAAGAACGGTTTCTATCCATTTTTTTTGCGGATGTTCATATAGCGTGACAAATGCGCGAGGCGCCTGAAAGTATTCTTTGAATTTGGCAAGCACAAATGAAATGTCTTCAGGCGATGTGTTAGTCGTAAGAAAGTCGGTTGCCGGAACGAATGTCCACAACAACGACGTCTTCTCATCAAAGCGGGATCGGATGGCGGCCCTGCCCCAGAGCTGTAGAAGCGGCAACGGAACGGTCTTGTGGCGGGCGCGAATGATGGCGTCTTTGTCCGCGCCAACCTCCAGAAGAAAGGACGCGACCTCAAGAGAAGACGGCGTGGTGCCGGCGCCACAGAAATTCTCCGTTCTCTCAATGATGCCGGCAAGAAGCCACGAGGCATCCTCCTTGCGGATGTCTGCGTCCAGCTCGTCGGTGAGAAGCTCGTAGACAAGCTCTGAGAGAGAGCTTGTACGGACGTTTACCGCATTGATCGTTGCGAACCTGTCGTTTTTTGGCGAGATGTCTATGTTGATGATCGGGTTCTTATAAAAAAGCGGAGGATGTTCTTCAAATTCTTTTCCGAAATGCTCCGGCCCCGGAATGCCGATGGTAATAATAAGATCATACTCTATGGTGCGGGCATGGACGCGGACATCTTCTTTTTTAATCTCCGCGTTTCGCGGTGTAAGGACGATGTGCACAAACTCCGCATCTGTTTCGTAGCGGATCTGTTTGATCGGAGATGAGGCAATAGGAATGGAAAGAACGCACTCGCCCGGAGCGGCCGGTTCGCTGGTACCCGAGAGAAGGAAGTGCCATTGTTTCGGCGGCAGGACCTCTCTCGTAAACACCGCCGTTTTGCCAAGGGCTGTCAGCGCGGTTTTTAGCACGAGGCCCGCCGCAAACTCATCTATGCCGTATGACAGCGGCAGCATGACCCCGATCCGCTGTGCCTTTTGTATCAGTTGTTTTGTTTCGTTCCACATGCTGTGGTGGGCGTGACATTTTATATGATGTCTTACAAGTTATTCCATTCGTAGCGTTTTCCTTGTGTGCCAGTCAACTTTGACGTGTGCGCATCCTGCATCCGGCGACGCTTGTCCGGTAACGGACCTTTGTCATTCTCCTGAACCTGTAGTACGGTAAAGGCACGCTCTCTTCATTGCCCGCCGAGATGGCTCGTGGCGCGGAAAAAGTGGCTTCGTATTCACCAACGAAAGCGGTGGCACGAACTCCAGGGACGAAGGTCCCGTGCGCGCGGACTGGACGCGGAGCGCATTGCGGTAGAGGCGACCAAAGAGCTTCTCCGCAGCCGCTTCTTTGACGCCTACGCGCACGCGCGCCACAACGACGAACTGGACGCAAGCCACATAGACATCGCCATGGCGAATTTGCAGGAGCACAAACTCTTTGTTCTTCAGATCAAAACCAAGGTGAAAAAGAGCCCGCTTCACGTAGGACACGAGACCCCCGCAGAACGGCATCGGAGGAAGTATCCTCACATACCGCTCATAGAGGTCCGTGTAGACAAGCACTGGAAAACACAGGTGCGAACTGTTAAGCGAAGCATCATGCGGCTTTGTCGGGCCGCTCCCTCCGCAGAACGCGTGCTGGATGCGAAAACGCTTGGCATTATAGCGGAACAGTTTCGCCAGCGCGGATACCGCGGCCCATATTTTTGGGAAGACAATAAGTAGCAAGCCCCGCCCCTAAAGGGTGGGATTTCATTTTGCCGCGACTGATGCGCTTCGCGATAGCCAAAAATGATATTTCGCGCTTTGCTCAAAAGACCCGCCTTGTAAGGGCGGGGATTTCTTTTGGAACGCAGGAGAGCGGCTTGATTTTTTAAATGTGTGTGATACACATGGGGGGAACAAACCAATGTTCTTACAAAAAAGAGAGGGTCATGAGCGCCTTGGCGCGCATCGTCGCTATCGGCATCCTTCTTATTGGCGCTGTTGTGAGCGCAGAGGCCGCATCTATGGGACCACTTTCTGACCAGGATCGCGAAGATATAAAAAAGAATTATGAACGGACGACAAAAAGATGGGATGCCGCTTTTCAGAACGTGATAAGTGAGGTTCGTGAAAGCGGCCGTGAGCGCTGGGGGTTTGGCGCCACCTTTTATTTCGGGCGCTTTGTGGATGTGCGCGGCCTTGTTGTCGCGCACGTGCGGCTTGGTTCTCCGGCGGAACGAGCAGGGCTCAAACAGGGTGACTTTGTTGAATGGGCAGTATTAGTAACGGATACAGGTCGTCATGAGGTTGGCATTGTCGCACAAAGAGACGCAACACACCAAGAGACAGCATACGGCGCGCTTGAGGCACTTGAGGCAGGATTACCGAGGGCCGAGCTTGATATCGTTTTTGTGCGGCCAGTATTGGTTGGTGATCACACAGAACTTCAAAGGATGCTCGCGCACATGTCTGCGGTGGTCATCCAAAAGGAACGCATCGTTGAGGCAGAGGCGCTTGCAAAGAGCGTAGAAAACACAGCCGCACCGCTTCAGGCCGCACTCGCGCATGGGGCGAACACCATGATCGGGGAGCTTGCCAATGTGCGTACGTGGGAGGAATTTTTAGAGCGCGAAGAGATCCTTGTTCGCACCCCAGCCCGTGCTCTTGATCGGTTTTGGGATGCTACGGTACAAGAGGCGAACGCATTTATCGCCGGGAAGAACAAATAGTGCAAAGCCCCAGCCGGGGCTTTTTACTTGCAAGAAGGGCTCGTGGTGGTGTGCGAGTTGGGGGCGCCACTCCAACACGAGCCGTCCCGACAAGAGGGCGTTGCCGTCAGGCGCGTGTGTGGTGTACGCTGGTATCTATGCAGAACTTCTCGTTTGAAATAATAGCATCATCGTTGCGGAGCCGCGCTCGCGCCGGTGTGTTGCGAACGCCTCATGGTGATATTGAAACGCCCTCATTTATCACGGTCGGGACGCAGGCCGCGGTAAAGGCGGTGACCCCCGATGACATACGAGGGGCCGGATCGCAGGCGATCCTTGCAAACACCTATCATCTGTTCCTTTCGCGAACGCATGAGGTAATACAAGGCGCTGGCGGGCTTGGTGCGTTCATGGGGTGGGATGGGCCAACACTCACGGACTCCGGTGGCTTTCAGGTGTTCTCGCTGGGGTTCGGGCGCGATCACGATATTGGTCGGAGCTCAACATTGTTTCCTGGCGAAGACATTCAGCGATTTTCCAAGGTGATGGACGTAAAAGAATCACAACACATCAAGATCCTAGAAGAGGGCGCGCTGTTCCGACTGCCCGACGGGACGAAGAAGGCGCTCACGCCGGAGTCGTCCATACAGATACAAGAGGCGATAGGCGCCGACATTGTTTTTGCATTTGATGAATGCACCTCTCCCCTTTCCACATATGACTATACCAAGGAGGCGATGGGGCGAACGCATCGGTGGGCCGAAAGATGCCTCGCCGCCCGCACCCACTACGATCAGGCGCTCTTTGGCATTGTTCAAGGGGGCATCTGGGAGGATCTTCGCGAAGAATCATGCCGGATCATTGGTGGCCTTCCGTTCTCGGGATTCGGCATCGGGGGATTTTTGGGGCGCACCAAGGAAGAAATGTGGCGCGTCGCAGAGTTTGTCATTGCGAGAATTCCTGATGAAAAGCCGCGGCACCTTCTTGGCATAGGAACATCGGAAGACATTTCCGAAATGGTGCGGCGAGGCATTGATACGTTTGATTGTGTAGCGCCAACCCGTGAGGCGCGAAACGGACTTTTGTATACCGCCGACGGGCGCCTTTCTATCGGCAAAGTTGCGGAGCGGGAGCAGTATTCCCCGATTGATGCCGGATGCGCGTGCTATACCTGCACGACGTCTACGCGGGCATATCTCCATCATCTTTGGCGCCAAAAAGAACTCTCATATTATCGCCTGGCAACGATTCACAATCTTTTTTTTATGAACGCGCGTGTTTCCGAGATTCGCGAGAAAATACTCCGCGGCGAGTTTTAAGAAAGACGCGTGAGCAATTGACAACACCGAGCACACATGCTATTTGTGTCCTAGCTCTCCGAAAACCGGACGGTGGTGTGTGGGCATTTTTGCAGGCATTCTTGCGGTCACATTCCTAATCGTTATGCATGAGCTCGGACATTTTCTATGTGCAAAATTGTTCGGCGTGCGCGTTGACGTGTTTTCTGTCGGATTTGGTCCGAAGATCGTTTCAAAAAAAATCGGAGAGACGGAGTATGCGCTTTCCCTTCTTCCGTTGGGCGGATATGTGAAGATGGCGGGTGAAAACAATGAAGAAACGGTGGAGCCAGGCCGGGGTTTTGAGCATAAGCCCGTCTGGCAGCGGCTGATCATCGTGCTTGCCGGACCCGTTATGAATCTTGTTCTTGCCGCCGCCATTCTCTTCATAAGTTTTTCCGTGTATGGCGCTCCTCACACGCCGCCGCAGATCGGCGAAGTGCTTGCCGGATCTCCTGCCGATGTGGCGGGTCTTAAAAAGGGCGATGTCGTATATATGGTCGGCCTTGCCGAGACGGATGGAACGCTCCAGACGGTGGATAGCTGGAGAGAGCTTGTGATGTTCATCGGTGGTGCCAACGGAAAAAAGATCGTGCTGTATACGACGGCGGGCGGTCCGAACCGGCCGTTCGTCGTGACCCCGCGGCCGACCATCGGCATTATGCCTGGGCCCGCGATCTACGAAAAGGATCTCTTGAAAGCGCCCGGTGCGGCGATTCGCGAGACAAGCGAGCTGACCGTGCTTATTGTGAAGGGATTCTGGCACATCGTTACCGGTAAGTTGGGAAGTGATGCCATCGGGGGGCCGATCCAGATCGTACAAGTTGCAAGCACGGCTTGGTCCGGCGCAGGGCTTGCCGGTGTGCTCTTCTTTGCCGCGATTATGAGCATCAATCTCGGAGTGTTGAATCTTCTTCCTATTCCCGCGCTTGATGGCGGCCACATCCCGTTCTTGCTTATAGAGGGCGCTCGCGGAAAACCGATTAGCATCGTGTGGCGGACTCGCATTCTGATGACGGGCGTAGTGTTTCTTCTCCTTCTTACCGCGTTCGCTTTTTTCAACGACTTTTCCCGGATCTTCGGAAAGTAGCAGGAACCCCGCCCCTAAAAGGCGGGTTTTGATTTTTGCCGTGAGTGACACGCCTCACGACAGCACAAAGGAATATACCATGCTCTATACACAAGGCCCGCCTTTTAAGGGCGGGATTTTCTTTGGTGCTACGCGGAAGCGGTTGCAAAAGGGCGCGAATATTTTAGTATGAATACATGAAGCGCGTCGCGATATGCCACAACATTCGTTCGCGGGAAAACGTCGGCTCAATGTTTCGCACGTCCGATGCCTTTGGCATTTCTAAGATCTACTTGACCGGATTTACTCCTCTGCCGCCGCACCCAAAAATTTCCAAAACGGCGCTTGGCGCGGAAGAGTATGTGCCGTGGGAACAAAGGATGTCCGCGGCCGCTCTTATCAAACGGCTTAGGCGTGACGGATACTGTGTTCTGGCGCTTGAGCAGGCAAAGAAAAGCAGTACGCCCTCGCGTCTGCGAAGGAGGGTGCGAAACACACCGACAGCGCTTTTGGTCGGAAACGAGGTGACGGGCATCCCCCTTCCGCTTTTGAAACTGTGTGATGCGGTGATGGAAATTCCAATGCGGGGCGCGCTTGTTCGCGAGACCCGCCACCCGAAGCACAAAAAAGTGATAGGCAAGGAGTCCCTCAATGTCGCGATCGCATACGGCATTGCCGCCTACGAACTTTCCCCGCATCGCCGAAACAAAAACCCCTAAAACGCCGATAGCCACGCATAAAGCATTGACTAAATACCAGCAATATGGTATTTATTTTATTATACGCACATTAACAATGGGGCTCTACCGTGATCATTATAAGACGCCTTTTGCATGGGCTTTTCGGCGGGTTTAAGATGCGGTATCTGCCGCTTCTCATGGTGTACTTTGCATTCGGCGCACAGGGTATTTCTAGCATCGCTCTGAGCTTTTGGATTAAAGATCACCTGCAAATGTCAGCTGCCGCCATTGCCGGCGTTACATTCTGGGCAAACATACCCTGGACGATGAAGATCGTCTTCGGGCAGCTTGTTGATGGTGTTAAGATTCTCGGGTCTCAGCGCAAGGCGTACATATATCTAGGCGCCGGTCTTCAGATCGTTGCAACCACCGTGCTTGTGCGCATTGCCGGCGGGCTTGATTGGTTCTTTGGATTTAGCGCGGTGGGACGCGTCCTTGACCTTTTTCCCGTCCTTACTCAGGGGCAGTTGTACCTTGTTTTTATGGTGCTGACAGCTGCCGGGTTCATGATCCAAGATGTTGTGGCAGACACAATGTCTACCGAGGTGGTTGATCGCGTTGATTCCGATACGGGGGTCTCAAAAAGCGAAGAAGAAATCAATAGGGAGCTCGGGCAGGTGCAGTGGCTCGGGCGTCTTTTTCTGATGGCGGCGGTGATTGGTACTGGCGGAGTTGTGGCAGGTTTTCTTGCCGGCATATTTAAGGGTCAGCTCCATATCGTTTTTACCATCAACTATGCATTGCCGATCATATCCCTTGTTGGCGTGTTGTTTGTGCGCCTTAATCCGGTCCCCAGCTCTCCTCTCAACTGGCAGGTTCTTGGCGGAGGAGCGGCTCTTGGCATCTTTGCCACTACTACGGGGTTGCTTTTGGGTTCGTATTCGCAAGTGGTGGTCCTTGTCGTTTCATTTGTCTTTCTCGTCTACCTCATTAGAAAAGTGGGCTTGGGGCGCTCAATCGCGCTTGCGGCTGCCACAATTTTTATCTATCGAGCGATGCCGGGCGCCGGACCCGGCGTTAACTGGTGGATGATTGATGTACTGAAGTTTGATGAGGACTTCTTTGGTGTGTTGGGACAGATAACCAGCATTCTTGGTGTCGTGGGTTTGCTTGTATTCCGAAAGACCATCACCGAACGTCCGTTACGGTTCACCTTGCTCTGGCTTACGATGGTTGGCGCGGTCGTGTCGCTTCCGACCATCGGGCTCTACTATGGCGTTCATGAGATGCTGGGCGTGGGTGCGCGCACTGTTGCTTTCTTTGACACGGCGATATCAGCTCCTCTTGGCCAGCTTTCCATGGTACCAATGCTTGTCATTATCGCGCGCTCATGTCCTGTGGGACAGGCCGCTACGCAATTTGCGCTCATGGCGTCTCTTATGAACGTAGCGCTTTCGGCGAGCGATCTTGGTGCGAAATTTCTTAACACTATCTATGTAGTCAAGCAGCAGCAGGTTGATGCGGCCGGCATAATTGTTCAGATGGCTGACTACTCACAGCTTGGCCACCTTCTTATCATAACCTGGGCCATTGGCCTTCTTGTTCCGCTCGTTGCAATTCTTGTGTTGCTTCGAAACACGGGACCGGCTCGCCCCGGCGACACCTCTTCATGAGGTGTTTTTCCTTGAGCGAGCTTTACAAAGCGCCATAGACATGATACTTTTACTCTAGTTCGTTTTTCTCCTCTGTGGAGTTCGCTTTGCTAACAGCTCTGCTTATTGTTGGCGCAATATATCTGCTGATCGGCGCTTTTTTCGTAAGGGTTGTTCATGTCGGCTCTCGTAGGATGACAGCAAGGGAGCGTGCGGATATCCTCTTTCGGTGGCCGTGGCATCTTGCACGCCCCAAGTGGTAAGCCGGCTATGCCGGCTCTTTTTGTTTGGGCATCTTCGTTGTCTTGCGGCGCGTATGGTATACTGAATGCACATGAACACGGAGTGCGTGACACTACACACGAATGACGGAGTTGCTATTGCCGCGGACTATTATCCTGCCGACGTAGACCGCGGTGTGATACTTGCCCACATGATGCCGGCTGACAGAAAAAGCTGGGCGGCGCTCGCAGGAACACTGCAGGCGGCCGGATTTCGTGTCATAGCGATTGATCTTCGCGGCCACGGGGAGTCCCAAGGAGGTCCTGTTGGATACAAAAAGTTTTCCGATGCAGAACACCGGGCGTCCATTCAAGATGTTAAGGCGGCGGCCGAAGCATTAGCAGAACGAGGAGCATCCACGATACATCTTGGCGGCGCCTCTATCGGCGCAAATCTTGTATTGCAATACGCGGCCGAACACGAAGAGGTGGCATCAGCAATACTATTGTCGCCCGGGCTTGAGTATCGGGGTCTTGCGACCGAGGCGCATGCACGAAGGATTCGGAAGGGGCAGGCGATATATTATATTGCGGCGGAAGACGACATATATTCCGCTGAAACGGTTAAAAAACTTTTTGCCGTGACGCCAGAATACGCAGAAAAGGAGCTTCACGTTTTTCCGGCGGGCGGACACGGGACGAATCTTTTTAAGACACACCCCGAACTTATGGAAGAACTTACTCAATGGCTTACGGAAAGGACGTAGCGCATGGCATACGAACACCCGACACAAGAAGAACTTTTTTCGGTGCGCGATGCGCCAGCAAGCAGCGGAAAAAGGAAACGAGGAAAAGAGAGGGAAAAAATTTCTTGGCTTATTGATGATTTCAAAAAGAAGAATGGCGCTCTGCTTGAGAAAGATACGGAGCGGCATAAAAAGTTCTTGATAGAACAGGCGCGGCGGGGACCTCCGGGACGCACGCGTGAGCAACGGTAGCGGGTGTGGCCGTTTTTATACGTAATCACATAACTGTATGATCTCACAATTTCTTTTGTACTTCAGTCCGGCATGGGCCCCGCTTGTCATGCGGGTTGTGATAGGTGGGCTTCTCATGGCGCATGGCCAGCAAAAAACCGGCGCGGGGTTTGCCCCGTTTGCCGATTGGCTTGCATCTCTTGGCTTCCGGCCGGGACGCTTCTGGGCCGCAGTAGTTCTCGTCACGGAACTTTTGGGAGGGGTGTTTTTGGTCGCCGGCCTTCTTACCCACTTCACCGCGCTTGTCATAGCGTTCCAGTTTGCGGTGATTCTCGTGTGGGTAAAACCCTTCTGGCGGGCGCCTCTTACTGGGAACGGCGGATGGGAACTTGATCTACTGTTTTTTGCGGGGGCTCTTACTCTTCTATTCACGGGAGCGGGTGCGTACGCGCTTGATGCGGCATTGTTTCTGATATTTTTCTAACCGCTTCCCAACGGAGGCAGAGCCGTCTGCGGGCGGCTTGTGCTTTTTTGAGAGCGAGTGCTATCATGAAGAAATTATAGATGAGAGTTTTTGCGCCATGAATACGCTGGTCATTGATCTGGAGACAAAAAAATCTTTTGACGAGGTGGGCGGCCGGAACAATCTTACGGCCCTCGGTGTTTCCGTTGCCGGGGTTTTTTCATATGCGACGAAAGAATTTCACGCCTACGAAGAGTACGAGCTCTCGGAGCTGGAAGATGCGCTTAAAACGGCCGATCTGGTTATTGGGTTTAATATAAAAAACTTTGATTGGCCCGTGCTTCAGCCATATCTCAAGACCGTGCGAACGACGCTTGTGCCAACTCTTGATATTTTTGAAGACGTGACCCAGCGTCTTGGGCACCGCATTTCACTGAACAGCTTAGCATCGGCGACTCTTGGCGCAAAAAAATCCTCGGATGGTCTGCAGGCGCTTCGTTGGTATAAGGAGGGGAAGATTAAGGAAATAAAAGAATACTGTCTGAAAGATGTTGAGATTACGCGCGATATCTATGAATACGGAAAGAAACACGGGCACCTGTATTTTGACTCGCTCTATGATAGCCAGAGAAAAGCCGTCGCCGTTTCGTGGCAAAAGTCCCAGCCGGCGTCCATTATGAGCGTGCTTCAAGAGGCGTTCAAAAAGCGCCAGCGCCTCGCCATAGAATACGTTTCGCGCACAGCATCCGCCAATGAGGAATTTAAAAAAATGCGAAAGATAGACATCTATGCCTTGAGCGGATTGGAGGTCTCTGCGTATTGTCACCTTCGGCAAGGGTTGCGAAGTTTTAAACTTGAAAGCATTGTTGCCTGCCACCCGCTTGATGAATATTATACGGCACCCCAAGACCTTCAGTCCTCGCTCTTCTAAAAACGCCGGAACACTTGCGTGTCCGGTGTTTTTGTTGTACAAAAAGCGTATTGGCATGACACCATTTTTTTCACAGCAAAAAAGCCCGCTGACCCTTGAAGAGGTAATTGACGAAGTTACGCTTTTTGTTGAGGGTGCTCCCGAGCGGATGTATCACATCATTGTCGGGTCCGACTCCCGGTCGGCTCATGAGGTGGAACTTGTGACCGCGATCACTGTGTGGCGCGTAGGAAATGGCGCGATTCATTTCTGGACGAAGACCGAGCCGCGCGCGTTTGCCCAGCTTCGCGATAGAATTTATGCCGAGGTCATTCGCTCTATTACGCTTGCCCAAGAGGTGCGCTCGCGTCTTCGCGACCGGTTACACGAAAAAATATCATGGGATGACCAGATACACATTGATGTCGGAGAGAAGGGTCCTACTCGCGAGTTCATTGATACAGCGGTTGGCATGGTGCGTGGGTATGGGTTTGAGGCGTTTATCAAGCCACAATCATTCGGCGCATCCGTCGTTGCCGATCGGCACACGTAGCACGTAGCGCGCGAGAGAACCGCATCCACCAGCCGGCGGAAGGCACCCGCAACGGCATAGGCCTAAGCCAGAAGCCACGAGAACCCTCATGGCTTCTTCATTTTGCTTTTATGTCTTATTCGTGGTACTTTTTTGGTCAGTTTGTCTGCTCTTTGAGAGAGGAAAAGACATGGCATCGGGACACTGGGCATTGGATGAGCTTGAGGAGTGGTATGCAGTAAAGGGGGGGCTTATTGACTGCCACCGGCACATTGATCGCCACAACACGCTTGACGAGGAGGGGTACCGCCTTCTTGCCGACAATGCGCCGCTTGAGAAGAAGTGGGAGTATATTGATCGCAAAAAGCGGTCTTGCGAGTACACCGACACCATGGAAGGTCGTATGCAGGACGCCGTTCACTCAATGGTTTCTCAAGGGGTCAAGGCATGTCGGACGTATGTTGACGTAGATGACATCGTGGGCCTTGCGGGTCTTCGCGCGGCTCTTGTCGTAAAGAGGGGCGCCGCTCTCCAAGGATTTTTTCTGCAGGTCGCGGCGTACCCAATTCGGGGTATCACGGAGAAAGCCCAGCGAGATCTTTTTTTGGAGGCGGCCGAACAGGCAGACCTTATCGGAACGCTTCCTTCGCGTGATCGCCGCGACATCGGCGATGCGGCAACGGTAGAAAAGAACATGCGCGAGTATTTTGACATTGCCATGCGCCTGAAAAAGCCGATTGATATGCAAATAGATCAGAAGAACACTCCGCTTGAGCGGGAGTCGGCAATTCTTGTTGATGTCGCGCGCGCGTATCGCGATAAGGGGTACGCCCACGGGATCACCGCGACCCATTGCATTTCGCTTGGCGCGCACGCTCTTGCCGAGATCAAGCGCACCCGCCAGGCGTTTCGCGAACTCGGCATTTCGGTTGTCGTGTGTCCGGGCGCCGCTATAAGCACCAGGCAAGACCGCTTCCAGATGGCTCCCATACGGAACGCCATTGCTCCCGTAGAGGAACTTTTAGAAGGTGGCGTTACCGTTGCTCTCGGCACCGATAACGTGTCCGACATTTTCATGCCGTTTTGTAATGGCGACCTTCGCGCCGAGATGACGAAATTTGCCGACGCTATTCGCTGGCAAGGCGATCTTTCCCGGTTTGCCGATATTGCAACCACCAATGGTCGGATGACGCTCGGTCTGCCATGCGCATCAGAAAGGGAGTGACCGAATGAAAAAGAATATGCGAGCGCTTCTGTGTCCTCCGGACTTTATCCGCATTGAAAAAGAGATCAACGATCTCATGCATCATGACGACCCCCCCGACCCGAAAGCGGCAAAAACGGAGTGGCTTGAGCTTGTGCGCGATTATCTGGAGCTCGGCGTGGACCTTTGGTTCATTGAGGCAGACCCGGTATTTCAGGACATGTGCTTTCCGGCAAATGTCGCCTGGTGCCGATGGGGCAAGGTTGTTCTTGCCAATCTGATTCATAGGGTCGGTATGGCTCGCGGGGGCGAAATTGCCGTTTACAAGAAGTGGTTTGAAAGATATCAGAAGCATCTTTCGGATCTTGAGATCGTTTCGTGGCCCGATCGTGATGTGGGGTACGGGGGTCAGGGCGACACCGTGACGGTTGGTTCCGGGAAGACGCGAACGGTTGTTCTTGTCGGCTACGGTCAGGAGAGAACCGACTACGAGGCGCACCACGTTCTTCGTAGCATCCACCGCCTTGAGAAGGATCAGGTGCTTCCCGTTCGTCTTGTTGACGGGAGCCTGTACGATCTTGATCTGAACGTTTTTTATATCCCGAAGTTTCCGAAAACACCCGAGACGCTTCTCTGTTTTCCCGATGGCACCGATGCCGCCGGAAGAACGGCGTACGCATCGTTGCCGGTCGCGAAAGAAGACCGCATTATCGTAAGCCCCGAAGATGCGGCCGAGTTTGTTCTCAACAGCGTCTTTGTCCTCGGGCGCGATGGCGAAACGCACCTCATTATGCCCGGTGGATCTAAAAAGATAGAGGCGGAGCTCAAAGACCGGGGGTATAAGGTGCGAAGGCGCTCTCTTACCCAGGCGAAAAAGAATGGTGGCGGGACACGGTGCCACACCATGTTCCTGCCGGATGAAAAGGCCTAAAAGATACGCATATATGCCCCGATTTCGGGGCATTGACTTTTATACAAAAAAGTGATATAATTAGAGTAACGATGCGCCCTTTTTCAATTAAATATACAACTCAAATGGGACCGCGAGGCCCGGAAAGGAAACCCATGAGGATCCTTCATAGTATCAAGAACTCCCCGGCAAGCATCCGGGGGAGTCAGGACGAGCGGCGGCAGACGGTGAGGAACATTCTCATCTGGCTTGCCGCGCTCGTGTTCGTGCTGGCGTTCGGATCCGGGTGCGCCAGCGCCCAGCACCATCCGATGGAGAGGTGTTTGCGAATCTCCGACCCGGAGATCCGCGCCGCATGCGCGCGCGGCACGGATCGCGCCCTAGAGGAGAACCGACGCGATCAGCTCCGCGCCGCCGAACGGGGCGCGTACCTGCAGAACCGCTACGGGTACCAACAGCGGCGGAGCTATCCTGGCGCCGAGTACTACGTCGGCAACAGGCACAACGCTCCTTCGCGGAGCGCTATCATCGGCTCCTGGAGTTGGGGCGGTAACGGTCGTGGTCTCTCCGGCGGCTCTTCGGGCGGGAGCTGGCCCGCGCCGGGATCGCGAGATCGGTACTGATGTGAGTGGCCGGGCCGGGGTGAGAACCCCCGCGCCCGGTTTTTTGTTTTAAAAAGAAAACGACCGCGTGGTCGTTTTTGGTTTCTCCTTGTTACGTAGTGTGTTCACAGGGAAGTTCCTTGCGGTCGGGCTCTATCCTGATGATAACAGAGA